>ENA-OQAA01001691-OQAA01001691.1-human-gut-metagenome-genome-assembly--contig:-NODE-1691-length-10399-cov-1.604264_pt1 | contig 10399 bp, 14 predicted proteins | sample MGYA00242489_ERZ504515 | MGnify/ENA primary metagenome ERZ504515 (study PRJEB26092, sample SAMD00036237) | human gut metagenome | host: Homo sapiens | study: EMG produced TPA metagenomics assembly of...
GCAAACTTAAAACAACCAACAAAAGAAATAGAATAATTTTATTAGTGATCGTTAATCACTTCTTCACTTATCTTATAAACAAGAGTTCCCTGTATTTTGGCAGCGTCCACATCTGGTTGTCGACAATCAGTTCCAGCTTGTCGATATGATAACGGATCTCTTCCATTGCCGGCACGATGGTGTCGTGGTAGGCAATGGCTTTCTCACGTTCACTTTCGATCTTGTTGGCCACTTTGCGGGCTTCAATCATGGCATCTACATGCTCTTTGATGAAGGCGGTGCGGTCGGCAATCTCTTCGATGAGTTCCAGGTTCTTGGCAGACAGTTTTGCAGCTTTGTCGCTTGGGAACAGCTCCTTCATCTTGTAAACGTTATCAATGAGATCCGTCTGATACTGCGTGGCTACCGGGATGATGTGGTTCATGGCCAAATCACCTAATACACGAGCTTCAATTTGGATTTTCTTAGTGTAAGTTTCCCATTTCACTTCGTTGCGGGCTTCCAGTTCTTTCTGAGTCAGTACACCGGTATTTTCGAACATGCGGATACTTCCGGCTTCAGATAGCTGTCGAAGATGAGAGGCACACTGGTTTCGCAATCCAGACCGCGTTTCTGGGCCTCTTCTTTCCATTCGTCACTGTACCGTTGCCATCGAAATGGATGGGCTTGCAGATTTTGATGTATTTGCGGATAACCTCAAGGATAGCCGAAATCTTCGGTTCACCCCTTTCGATGAGTTCGTCCACATCTTTTTTGAATTCTACCAGTTGCTCGGCTACGGCGGCGTTCAGGGCAATCATGGCGCAGGCACAGTTTGCTTCCGAACCTACGGCACGGAACTCAAAACGGTTTCCGGTGAAGGCGAACGGACTGGTGCGGTTACGGTCGGTATTGTCAATCAACAATTCCGGAATCTGCGGAATATCCAGTTTCATGCCTTGCTTGCCGCTAAGGCTTACGAGATCATCCTTGGTACTCTCTTCAATGTGTTCCAATACCTGCGACAACTGTTTGCCCAGGAAGCTGGAAATGATTGCGGGAGGTGCTTCGTTGGCACCCAGGCGGTGTGCGTTCGTGGCACTGGAAATAGCGGCTTTCAACAATCCATTGTGCTTGTAGACTGCCATCAGGGTGTTCACTACGAAAGTGATGAAGCGCAGGTTTTCTTCGGGTAGTTTACCCGGTCCCATCAGTCCGATGCCTGTATCCGTACCCAACGACCAGTTGTTGTGCTTACCGCTACCGTTGACGCCCTTGAAAGGTTTTTCGTGCAGTAGTACGCGGAAGCCGTGGTTACGGGCTACTTTACGCATCAGTGCCATGACGAGCATGTTATGGTCTACAGCCAGGTTACATTCTTCGAAGATGGGAGCCAGCTCGAACTGGTTGGGGGCTACCTCATTGTGACGCGTTTTAACGGGGATACCGAGCTTCAATGCTTCGATTTCCAATTCCTTCATAAAGGCTGCCACGCGGGTAGGGATGGCACCGAAATAGTGGTCTTCCAACTGTTGATTTTTGGCACTGTCGTGTCCCATCAGCGTGCGGCCTGTCATCAGCAAGTCGGGACGGGCGGCATACAGACCTTCGTCGATCAGGAAATATTCCTGTTCCCAACCCAGATAGGCAACTACCTTCTTCACTTCCGGATTGAAGTAACGGCATACGTCTACGGCAGCTTTGTCTACGGCACGCAGGGCTTTCAGCAACGGAGCTTTGTAGTCCAGTGACTCACCGGTGTATGCAATGAAAATGGTCGGTATACAGAGCGTATCATCGACGATGAAAGCCGGGGAAGAGGGGTCCCATGCGCTGTAACCGCGTGCCTCGAACGTATTGCGGATACCACCGTTGGGGAAGCTGGATGCATCCGGTTCCTGCTGAACGAGAAGTTTGCCTGTGAATTCTTCCATCACACCGCCTTTACCATCATGCTCGATGAAGCGTCATGCTTCTCGGCTGTACCTCTGTCAACGGGTGGAACCAGTGGGTATAGTGGGTAACACCCATTTCGAGTGCCCATTTTTTCATACCGGCTGCCACTTCATCAGCAATGCTACGATCCAGCGGAGCACCATTGTCGATCACGTCAATCAGTTTGGCATATACCTTGCTCGGCAGATACCTGAACATCTTTTCCTTGTTGAACACATACTTGGCATAATATTCCGACGGACGTTCCGCGGGGGCTGCCACTGCAACGGGTTTCTTTTTAAACGCCGTTTCTACTACTCTGAATCTCAATTTAGACATAATACTTTATTATTGTTGGTTCGTAAATTAGTGATTAGGGTTTGGTGATTAGTGATTAGTGGCTGCGCTGTATGCGGCATTTTGCTTATCACTAATCACTAACCATTGATCGTTATCCGTTATAAGCTGATTCACCATGCTCGTAGATGTCGAGCCCTTCTTCTTCAACACGTTTGGAAACGCGGAGACCGTGTATCCTATCGAGTCCTTTGAAGATGAGAAATCCCATGCCGGCTGCCCATGCACCTACTACGAGGGCGCCAAATACTTGTGCTCCGAGGAATCCCCAGCCTGCACCATAAAAGAGTCCTTCGCTGGTAGACAAGAAACCTGTGAGAATGGTACCTGTGAAACCGCAGACCCCGTGTACGGAACTTGCACCAACGGGATCGTCAATCTTCAGCACTTTATCGATGAACTCAACCGAGAATATCATCAGGATGCCACAGATTGTACCGATGATGACAGCACCCAGCGGAGAAACCATATCACAGCCTGCCGTGATACCTACCAAACCTGCCAGGATACCATTCAGAGTCAAGGATAAAGATGGTTTGCTGAATTTTAACCAACTGACCACCAGCGCGAAGAAACCTCCGGCACAAGCTGCAAGATTCGTGGTGAGGAAGACGTGTGAGATAGCCATTGCATCGTCCGTAGAGGCTGCTGCCAACTGTGAACCGGGGTTGAATCCGAACCAGCCGAACCATAAAATGAATACACCCAGCGCCGCCATGGTGAGGTTGTGTCCCGGAATAGCTCTGGACTTGCCATCTTTACTGTATTTACCAATGCGTGGGCCAAGGATGGCTGCACCTACCAGCGCAATCCAGCCACCGACGGAGTGAACAATGGTGGAACCTGCGAAGTCGTGAAATGTGGTGCCGAACAAATCCATCATGAACGAACCTTCTTCGCCGTTCATCAACCAGCCGCCGCCCCAGGTCCAGTGACCGGAAATCGGATAGATCAGTACGCTGATGAAGATGGTGTAAATCAAATACATGGAGAATTTGGTACGTTCGGCCATGGCTCCTGATACGATAGTAGCTGCTGTGGCACAGAATACAGTTTGGAATACCAGAAAGCCTTCTGTTGGTAATCCTCCTCCATCATAGAACGAGAGGTTGAAGAAGTGGGGCATTCCCACGAAACCACCTACGCCGAACATCAGTCCGAAACCGATGAACCAATAGAGTAGGGAACCGAACATGAAGTCTACGAAGTTCTTCATCAGGATATTGGCAGTGTTCTTAACCCGGGTGAAACCGGCTTCTACCAATGCAAAGCCCGGCTGCATGAAAAATACCAGCATAGCGGCGAGTAACATCCATACAGTGTTGAGTCCGTTTACTAATTCTCCTACAGTGTCAGGGGCTGATGATTCTACAGTAGTCTCTTCTAATGTAGCTATAACAGCGGTTGTTGTAGCTGATATACTATCCGTTGCTGCGGAAGTTTGTGCAAAAGTTTCTGTTGTTGTGCAGAGTACCATAAGGACAGCAAGAGCTATCCACAGCCTGGCAATGCTGCGTTTACTATATTTATCCATAAAATCTTTTTGCTTTTAGTTGTACTTGTATTCTTAGTTTTGTTAAGTAGCTCTTACAGCTCTCTGGAGGATGCTCTTAACAGTTGCGGTTTGGTGCTGCCTGGACTATCTTTCCTGTTCAGCATTGTAGAGGCGATGTCGCCACGTTCGGCGGTACGGATGCGGATAGCGTCTTCTATGGGGATGATGAAGATACGCCCGTCGCCGATTTCTCCGGTCTGTGCGGACCTGATGATGGCTTGCACGGTCTTTTCGGCGTTCTTGTCGCGTACCACGATAGAGATCAGGATACGCTCAATGGAACTGGTGTCGTACATTACACCGCGGTAGATGCGTGCCTGACGGGATTTTCCTATTCCCCGGACGTCGTAGTAGGAGAACCATTCGATGTCCGCTTCGAGCAATGCGTCCTTTACATCCTCGAATTTTGTCTTGCGGATAATTGCTTCAATCTTTTTCATACCTTAATACATTTACGTTTTTTTTAGTTGACGAGGTTTTTTAGTTTACGAGTTGACAAGGACCTTTCGGGGTGTCCGTTTCTTATCCTTGTCTCCTTGTTCCCTCGTCCCCTTGTTCCCTATTCTTACTCTCTCTCAAAAACTAACTCCGAATACGAAGTATGCACCCTGCGTGTGTGGATTGAACGTCACTTGTGCAAAGGTGGGCAGCGAAAAAGAATTTGTGAATTTGATTTCTTTTTCAGCTTTCAGTGTGAGGTTGGTTACGTTGAACTTGTTGGCATACGCACCTTCCATGGGGTAAGACCGACTTCTACCGACCAGTCCAGGCCACCGAGTTTAAAAGGTGCGCTGATGCCTACATACGTGGAATAAGCTCTGTCACCGTTCTCCTTCGTATAATCATCTCCGGCAAAGTAAGTGTTCCAACTCAGTGCCAGCGGACCGAAATCATATCCCAGAGTGGCTTCGAAGATGTGCACCGTGCTATGTGCGCCATACTTGAAATAATCTCCCGTATATCCGCCATCCTCTTTGTGGTAGGAGAACCAGTAATCTGTAACGGATACGCTGAAACCGCCTGTATTGTAACCCAGTGTGAGGTCGATTTCTCTGGCATCTTCCTTGTCGATGCCTACCGAGCCCCAAGCTGTCAGTGACAAGCCCTTATAGCTGACTCCCATGCTGGGCTGGATACTTACACCACCGCAGTCTGTTCCACGCCAGATGTAGTTGCTTACAAAATCTGCACCGACTGAGGCCTCCACTTTATCCTGTGCCTTTGCCGTGAAAGGCATTGTTGCTGATAATAGCGCGATGGCTATCATTCGGAATTTTACGCTTTTCATTTCATACCTATTTTACCTTTTAAGTTTAGACAAATTGCGGATGATCAGTCCGGTGAAACTATAGTTTTATTTTAGTTGTTATCTTTTTCATTTTCATACCAGCCATTTTCTGATTCGCCTCATGGCTTCCACACAATCTTCGTGATTCCCGAAAGCGGTCAGGCGGATGTAACCTTCTCCGCTGGGGCCGAAACCTACACCGGGTGTTCCTACTACATTGGCTTCATATAACATCTGTTCGAAGAAGCGCCAGGAACCGATGCCATTCGGTGCTTTCAGCCAGATGTAAGGAGCATTCACGCCGCCATACACTTTCAGTCCGGCTGCTTCCAAACCCTCTTTCATGGTTCGTGCGTTGTTCATATAGTAGTCGATGTTTTCCTTTATCTGCTGCTTGCCTGCCGGGGTGTAGATGGCTTCGGCAGCCCGTTGGGTGATGTAGCTGGTACCGTTGAATTTGGTGCATTGACGGCGGTTCCAAAGACGGTTCAGCGGAATGCGTTCACCGGTCAGGGTGGCGGCTGTCAGCTCTTTCGGAACTACGGTGTATCCGCAACGGACTCCGGTGAATCCGGCTGTCTTCGAGAAGCTGCGGAACTCTATGGCACATTTCTTGGCACCTTTTATTTCGTAAATGGAGTGGGGAACGTCTTCTTCCTGTATAAACGCCTCATAAGCGGCATCGAACAGAATCAGAGTGTCGTTGGCGAGTGCGTAGTCCACCCATTTTTTCAGTTGTGATTTGGTCAGCTGTTGTTCCCGTCGGATTGTTCGGGTAGCAAAGGTAGACGATGTCAATCCGTTTGTCCGGTATCTCGGGAACAAAGTTGTTTCGGCGGTACAGGCATGTAGGTCACGTTGCTCCATTTGCCGTCTTCTTCCAATACTCCGGCACGGCCACACATTACGTTGCTGTCTATATATACCGGGTAAATGGGGTCTGTCACTCCCACGCTGTTGTCGTGGCGGAGGATATCGCCTATGTTGCCCGTATCGCTTTTGGCTCCATCGTTTACGAATACTTCCGTAGCGCTAAAATGAATGCCTCTCGGAGCGTAATCATGTTTGATGATCGCTTCAATCAAAAAGTCATATCCCTGTTCGGGACCGTATCCGTGGAAGGTACTGGCATTTGTCATCTCATCCACTGCCCTGTGCATCGCCTCGATGCAAGCCGGTGGCAGTGGCCGGGTAACGTCGCCGATACCCAGGCGGATGACCTCTTGTTTAGGGTGCGTTATCCTGAAAGTATTCACCTTTTTAGCTATGTCTGAAAATAAGTAACTTCCCGGTAGTTTCAAAAAATGTTCGTTTACTAATGCCATACTTCTTGTTGTTTTAAGCGTTATTTAGGTTAGTGATTAATGTTAGTGATTAGTGATTACACTGGATGCTGAATAGGGTTAATCACTAATCACTAACCATTAATCACTAATTATCTTTCTCCGTCGAACACCCGGACTGCTCCTCCGGTCATCCATACGTGATCCGTTTTTTCGTCCCATTCGATGGTAAGTGAGCCTCCATCCATGATGATATCTGTTTTTCTTCCGGATTTTCCGGTCAGTGCGGCAGCTACTGCGGTGGCACAGGCTCCGGTTCCGCAAGCCTGGGTGATGCCCGAACCTCTTTCCCAAACTCTCATCCTGATTTTCCCATGCTCCAGCACCTGGGCAAACTCTACATTGATGCGGTCGGGAAACAACGGATGATTTTCCAGTTTCGGACCGATGCTTTCGAGGTTGATATCTTTAATATCTTCTACAAAGATTACCAGGTGAGGATTTCCCATTGATACGGTGGTTCCGGTGAATTTCTGTCCGTTGGCTTCTATGGGTTGTTCTTTCATATCGGCGGGACGTCCCATATCCACGGTTACGGTGTTCACTTTTCCGTCTTCTACATGGAACTTCAATATTTTGATGCCCGACAGGGTGTCGAGGGTAACGGCTGTTTGGGAAGTCAGGCCGTATTCATATAAGTATTTACCGATGCAACGACTGGCGTTGCCGCACATTTTGGCTTCGGAACCATCTGCATTGAAAATGCGCATACTGAAATCTGCCTTGTCCGAACTGCCGATGAGTACCAAGCCGTCGCTTCCAATTCCTGTATGCGGGGCGCTCCATTCAACCGAAAGTTTTTCAGGGCTTTCGATGGGATATTTCAGGGTGTTTACATAAATGTAATCGTTGCCTGCTCCGTGCATCTTAGTGAATTTTATAACTCTTGTCATTTTGTACTCTGTTGGTGGATTATCTTTCTTTTTGTTTTATCACACTGCAAAGATACGACGTTTTGCTAAATTATTTGTAGAATACATATCTTATTTCTATTATTTTTATTTATTCTTTCAGTCGCTGCAAATATACGGTATTCAAGTTTTAAATTAAAAGTTTGCGGGTGCATATTTGTATAAATTGTTATTTATGGAATTATTTCCGCATATTCATTCTATGTAGGTAGTGGCGTAAATACGTGTTTTAAGTGAAAAAATGGAGTTTATGGGGTGAAAATGAAGATTTGTATATGACAGAATGAAATTGTTTTCTTCTTTTTGCTGACTAAATGATCTTTTGTATAATGCCACACTATTACAAGTCAAATGCCACACTTTAGCTTCCGCAATGCCATTCATTTGAGCCATCGAAGTGTGGCGTTTGAATTGTTGAGGTGTGGCATTGGGGGAGTTAAAGTGGGGCATTGGTACAGATTGGGAAAGAAAGGAAGGAAACCAGTTGACGAGTTGACAAGGGAACAAGGGGCTGCGCAATGCTTCTGTGCCGCATGGAACCTTGTCCCCTTGTCCCCTTGTTAACTCGTCAACTTTCCCTCAAAACCGAAAATAAAGAAATAAATTTAACTACCGATCTGCATTACTTCTTTTTCAATATCTCCTGCAATAATACTGGTTCGTTGGTGGTGATGAAATCCACTCCCTGGCTGATGAGCCATTCCATATCTTTGGCATCATTTACTGTCCAGGCGTTAACTTTCATGCCAAGGTCGTGACATTCTTTGATCCACTCGGGATGTTTTTTGAAGACGGAGAAATGATAATCAGGACCAGCACAACCCATGTCTTTCAGTTCCTGCGGATTGAGGTCACCTTCCAGATAATATACGGGAGTACCTTTAGGAGCCAGGCGAATGAATTCTTTGGTCGCATGGCGTGAGAAAGTGATGTATTCGGTACGCTCTTCCAGTCCCATATCCTTAATCATTTTCACAATTTGCTCTACGGCGAGCGTTTCCCGTTCGGGAGTCTTGTGTGCTTTGAGTTCCAGGATAAGGCGGGTTTTCAATCCTTTGGCTTTATCGAGGTATTGCTGAAGGGTAGGGAGGTTCTCACCGTTGTCGAGGGTGATAGAGGTACATTCTTTCTCGGTGGATGTTTCCATGCGGACACCTTTGAATACACCGTCGTGGTCTACGATAAGTTTATTGTCGGCAGTGAGCCAGACATCGAACTCGGAGCCGTAGCAATGGATGGAGTCAGCTTTCACCAGGGCGGCAATACTATTCTGGGCAGAACCGTCGGTCTTCCAGAAACCACGGTGGGCAATGACTTGGGTGTTTTGGGCTTGTAGGATGCCGCATGCGGCAAGAGACATAGCGGAGGCAAATAAAAGTTTTTTCAGTTTCATAGTTCCTTATTTATAATTCTGCCGCAAGGTACAAAATATGTCTGAAAAGTGATGTTTCATTTATGTTATTAATGCGAATCAAGAGATAAAGGTGTTATCTCCTTACCTCCTATTACCTGCGTATACGGCGTCTGCGCCTGCGGTGACGTTTCTTCTGCTTATAAATGCTGATCCGTTTCCAGACAATCCACACAAACAGTATCCCGAAGACTGCAAAGATAAGAAGCACGATGCCTGTATTCAGGTTATCACCTTTCACGCGGCTCCACATTTCGAGAACAAGCTCTGTGCGGTCACCGAAATCACGGATCATGGCGCAACGCTCCACGACTTACGGTCAGGGTATTGTATCGGATTGATCTGAACGCTGTCTGCACCGAGACCGAAGAAATAACTAAGGTCGGAGAACTGTTCAAGAGTAGTGTCGATCTTTGCCTCCATAATCTCGGGTGTTGCTACGGCACTGACGTAGCCGATGGCATCCATATTGCGCAGAGCAATATCCGGCTGGCAAAGATAATTGATGAAGTAGCTGGCGGCTTTTACGTTGCGGGCATACTTGGGGATGGCCCAGCCATCGTACCAGATGTTGCTGCCTTCACGGGGAACTACATAGTCCAGGTCCACGCCTACAGCTTCCGCTTCCTCAATGGCCCAGACGGCGTCGCCACTCCAGGTAAGGTTGAGCCATGCTTTGTTTTTCGTCATCATTCTTTGCCGAAGTCGGCTTCCCATCCGGCAATGTTGGGTTTTAGATCTTTCAGGTATTGCTCTGCAAGGGCAATGGCTTCAGGGGAATTGTCGTTCATCAGTTGCTCCACGGTGATGGTGCTGTCGGCAAGTTGCCGGGCATGGGCATAGATGATGGCAGTGCCGTAGGCATCGCGGTAACTGTCTTCATCAGAATCTTACCACGGTTGGCGGCATCCCAGAGGCATCCCCAGGAGCTGACTTCTTCAAGGGTCTTGAACTTCTTGTTATAGAGTATTCCGGCGGTACCCCACATGTAGGGAACGACGTAATCATTGGTGTGGCGACCGGGCTGGCTGATCTTCTCCAACTCTTTCTGAATATACGGGGAGATGTTGGGGATATAGTCCGGAGTCTTCCCAAAATTGCGGTTGATAGGGAGGAGGAGATCTTTCTTCAACATTCGTTCGATGATGTATTCCGAGGGGCATACAAGGTCGAAATCTTCCTGTCCGCGCTCTATCTTAGTGAGCATGATTTCGTTGATATCGAATACCTGGTAGATGATGCGGATATCTTCACCTGTCTGCTCTTTGTACCAGGCAGGAAATTCGGCGAGGACTTCTTCGTCAATGTAATCTGCCCAGTTGTATACTTTCAGTACACGGCTGCGCTTCTCACTGGCACCGGTACAGGAGGCAAGGAGAAGAATGCAGAGAAGGAGGGGTATGTATTTCTTCATTGTTTATAGGGGTTATAATATAGGTAAATGATAATTTAGCGGAGCGAAAATGAAAGACTAAAGTATCTCAAATTCTCCTCCTCTCGGGAATTGCTCTCCCCCGATAACGGGGGAGTAGGAGGGGGGTGGAGTACCCGCAGGGGGAGGTGGTAGGTAAAACAATAAAATACCTATGAATAATAAAAATTAAGGAATTTCTTTTCACC
>ENA-OQAA01001692-OQAA01001692.1-human-gut-metagenome-genome-assembly--contig:-NODE-1692-length-10387-cov-1.399610_pt1 | contig 10387 bp, 13 predicted proteins | sample MGYA00242489_ERZ504515 | MGnify/ENA primary metagenome ERZ504515 (study PRJEB26092, sample SAMD00036237) | human gut metagenome | host: Homo sapiens | study: EMG produced TPA metagenomics assembly of...
CTGGCCTTTGGTGAAAAAAAATTGCGGTTATCCTATCATCATTAAAAGCAGTCAAACGGCGGCGGCGGCCGCGGTATGCGCGTTGTTCACAGCGCCGAAGAAGCCATAACTGCCTACGACATGGCTAAAAGCGAAGCTAAAAAAGCCTTTGGCAATGATGAAATATATCTGGAAAAATATCTGCAAAATCCGAAACACATTGAAGTACAGATTATCGGCGATACCCACGGCAATTTAATGCATCTGTTCGAGCGCGACTGCTCCGTACAGCGCCGCCACCAGAAGCTGGTTGAAATTGCTCCGGCCTTCGCCCTTCCTATAGAACAGCGCAAAGCTATCTGCGAGGCTGCTGTCAAGCTGATGAAAAATGTTGACTACATCAGCGCCGGCACCGTAGAATTTTTGGCTACTCCCGACGGCAAGTTCTACTTCATCGAGGTTAACCCCCGCATTCAGGTTGAACACACCGTTACCGAGCAGATTACCGGTATCGACATTGTGCAAACACAAATCAAAATTGCTGAGGGGTACAACCTGCACGGCCCGGAAATCGCCCTGCCGCAGCAGGATGAGCTGACAACCATCGGCCACGCTATCCAATGCCGTATTACCACAGAGGACCCGTCCAATAACTTTATGCCCGATACCGGCAAGCTGATTACCTACCGCAGCGGCGGCGGCTTCGGCATCCGTCTAGACGGCGGCAACGCCTTCACCGGCTCCGTCATCACTCCGTACTACGATTCTCTGCTGGTTAAGGCTACCACCTGGGGCCTCACTCACCAGATTGCAATTACCAAGATGCTGCGCTGCTTGAAAGAATTCCGTATCCGCGGCGTCAAAACCAATATCCAGTTTTGGAAAACGTACTGCAGAACCCGCACTTCATCAAGGGCGATTATACTACCGACTTTGTTGATAATACACCGGAGCTGTTTGTCTTCCAAAAAACCTTGGACCGCGGCAACAAGCTGCTGAACTACATTGCCGATATCACCGTCAACGGTTACTCTAACGTCGGCGTACAGCCGAAGCCTGACTTTGCTCCGCTGAATATGCCAAGCCCTACAATGGCATTCTGGCGCTGGGTGCTAAGCACGTTCTCGATACCCGCGGACCTGAAGGTCTTGCTGAATGGGTACTGGCACAGCAGGAGATTCTGCTCACAGACACCACCTTCCGTGATGCGCATCAGTCCCTCTTCGCCACCCGTCTGCGTACTGCCGATATGCTGCGCGTTATGCGTGACACCGCCGGCAAGCTGCCCGGACTTTTCTCCTTTGAATGCTGGGGCGGCGCTACCTTCGACGTAGCCTATCGCTTCCTCGACGAAAGCCCCTGGCAGCGTCTGGCACAGTTCCGTCAGGCTGCACCGAACATTCTCTTCCAGATGCTGCTGCGCGGTGCCAACGCCGTAGGCTACACCAGCTATCCGGATAATGTTGTTAAGCAGTTCATTAAGCTGGCAGCCAAAAACGGTATCGACGTTTTCCGTATCTTCGACAGCCTCAACGGTCTGGACAATATGCGCCTGTCGATTGACACCGTCCGCGAATGCGGCAAGGTAGCAGAGGCAGCACTGTGCTACACCGGCGATATTCTCGACCCCAACCGCGATAAATACGATTTACATTACTACATCAATATGGCTAAGGAGCTGGAAAAAGCCGGCGCCAACATTATCGCCATCAAGGATATGGCAGGCCTGTTGAAGCCGGAAGCAGCTTACCGCCTGGTAAGCAGCCTCAAATCCTACGTCAACGTACCTATCCATCTGCACACCCATGAAGCAGCGGCAACGCTATCTACACCTACGCGCGTGCTATTGATGCCGGCGTTGATATCGTAGATACTGCTATGAGCGCCATGAGCAACGGTACCTCCCAACCCATGCGGCAGCAGCCGTACTACGCACTCAGCGTCATCCGCGTCAACCGCGTCTTGACGTAGACGCTATGAACGAGCTGTCCCGTTATTGGGAAACCGTGCGTCCCTACTACAAGGCAAGCCGACCACGAACCGAAAACTTCCCCAACCCCGAGGTTACGTACACGAAATGCCCGGCGGACAATATACCAACCTCAAACAGCAGGCACAAGCTCTGGGCCTCATCCATCGTTGGGAGGAAATCAAGGATATGTATCACCGCGTATCCATGATGTTCGGCGATTTAATCAAGGTTACTCCATCCTCCAAGGTTGTCGGTGACATGGCACTCTTCATGGTACAGAACGACCTGACGGAAGAAGATGTATATGCTAAGGGCGATATTCTGGACTTCCCGGCCTCCGTTGTGGAATTCTTCGAAGGACGCATCGGCACTCCGTACCAAGGGTTTCCCGAAAAGCTGCAGAAGCTGGTGCTCAAAGGACGCGCACCTATCAGCGAGCGTCCTGGCGCTGTACTGCCTCCGGTAGATTTTGAGGATGTACGCGCTAAGCTCAAAGAGCTTGAAGCACCTACTACGGACGAAGCAGTGAGCGCTTACTGCCTCTATCCTAAGGTATTCACCGACTGGGTAAACCGTTACAACCAATTCGGCGATGTATCCGTTCTCGATACTCCTACCTTCTTCTTCGGCATGACTCCGGGCGAGGTTATCAAGGTTGAAATTGAACAGGGCAAAGTGCTCGTTATCAAGCTGGACCACATATCCGAAGCAACGCTGCCGGTATGCGCACCGTCTTCTTCGAATTCAACGGCCTGCAGCGTGAAATCGAAATCAAGGACCGCAACGCCAAGACCACCACTGTTACCCGCAAGAAAGCAGAAAAGGGCAACATGGGCGAAATCGGCGCTTCCCTTTCCGGCTCCGTTGTCAAGGTGCTGGTAGAAAAGGGCCAGTCCGTTACCAAGGCACTCCGCTGATTGTTACCGAAGCTATGAAGATGGAAACCACGCTTTCGGCACCGATTTCCGGTATCGTCAGCGCTATCCATGTAGCTGCAGGCGAACGCGTAGAAAGCGGCGACTGCCTCCTAGGAAATAAAAACTCAAATGTAAATTGCATACGCTTAAACTTAAGGCTGCTGCCGTGGCGGATTTCCGCTGCTACGGCAGCCTTACTTTTTTTTGCTGGTCATTATTTTTCCTCTATGTTATGATATAGTTACTCTTTGCTTTTTTAAAACAGCATTATTTGCTGCAATACATATTTTTATTACGAGGTGAGCACATGAAGCAGACAATCTATCAATATGTAAACAGCTATCTGGACGAGCATGGCCGCTTTACTGCTACCAATCTGTGCGATGACCGCTACGCCACCATTCCACGTCCCCTTGGCTCCGAGGATGCCTTTCACTATACAATGGGCAACCTGCCCAATCCCAAATCCGCCAGCATACTGCTCAAGCTGCTGCAGGCCTATCTGAACGAGCCTACCACCCAGCAGCGCAGCAAACTGTACAATGAACTGAAGGGCATGGCCTTTGCGGAATATTGCGACCCCTTTATCGAAGCTTTAGACCAGAATGATATCAACAGTGTTGCCTTCGACCTGGCGCGACGCTTTTTCTATAACGCCGACGGACGTGAGCATGTTAAATTCGCCCTGCTGCTTTTCGGCATGTACGGCATGGAAAAAATTTGTCAGCAGGAGCCGGAGCTGTGGCAGGATTTGCTGCGCATAGCACACTGCGAGGAATTTACCTTCGCCTTTTTATATTCCTGCCGCGTAACAAATTTCAACCCGCAAAACGCTATCTGGGAGCTTATCCGCTGCACCAGTGGCTGGGGCAAGGTTTTCAGCATTACCGACTGCCACTGCCGTGATGAGGAGGAACGCCTCTGGCTGCTGCAGAACGGCCCCGATATCGACGTAGAATATCCGCCGTTGTCCGTCAAATTCATCAGAGAAACACATTTAGAGGAACAGCTGGCACATCCGCTTAACTACGCACAGTATAAAAGCGCTGTCATCATCGTTGGCAATTATCTGATTTATGCTCAACCATTTCCCGGTCAGAGGTAATCGAAAGAGCAGTTCAACATCAGCGATATCCATCTGAACAAGCTGCTTACCTGCCTGCTTGCGCAGGCCGAAGCACATGTCAGCAAACCGGAGGATGTACTTGATTTAATCAGCTACGTTACGGCGCTGCAGCAGCTTTGCGATGAGCAGAACCATAGGCAGCTCACGCTTAACCAATGCCATGAGCAGATTGCCGCCTGCGAAAAAATCATCTACCGCAAGGACTGGCAGCCTGAAATTGACAGCGATTTAATCAAGGACAATAAGCTTGATTATCAGCTGTGCAACCTGGCAGTGGAGCTGGATATAGACATTTGGCCGCGGCTTTTCGATTTTTGGTTGGCACATCCGGACGAAACACCGCTGTTCCCGTACCTGCTTTCCTACGAAGGCGAGCAGCGCTCCGAACGCGTGCTGCGTCAAATCGAAGCAGACCTGCCCCGCTACTGCGTAGAACAAAACGACCTGCTGGTACCGCTGCGTTATCTCAACACACATCCGGGTGAAAGCGATGCTATTATCTGCGCTGCCCTGGAATCCATCTTCGATTTGCCGCGCGGCATTGCCTGCGGTATCGTCGATGACTGGGGACAGGAATTTATCACGCCTGCCATCCGCCGCTCGCTGATTAAAGCGCGTCAGCTCAGCAATAACGATGTAGTTACCGCACGTATCGACTGCCTGCTGGCTGGCAAGCATTTCGACATCGGCAAATTCCTCAACAAACGCAAATAAGCAGACTGCTATGCAATGTTATTGCTTAGCTTAGACAGTTATTGTTAAGAAAAGCTTTCTCAGCACATAACAAAACCGGTTTCCCTATCAGCTTAAAAGCCTGGGAAACCGGTTTTTTAGTATGCACTTATTTACTTTTAGCCGCAATAGCCATGCGGATGGCCCTTATGCCACTTCCACGCGGTGCTGATAACCTCATCTACACTGCTGTGCTGCGGCTCCCAGCCAAGCTCCTCACGGATTTTTGCCGAAGAAGCAATGAGCACTGCGGGATCACCGGCACGACGCTCCTTCTCCACAACGGGGAAGTCAACGCCGGTAACCTTTTTGGCGCTGTCAATCATCTGGCGTACGCTAAAGCCGTTTTCACTGCCCAGATTATACACACGGCTGCTGCCACCGCTCAAAAGATGTTTGAGTGCCAGCACATGCGCCTTCGCCAAATCGCAGACATGAATATAATCACGCACACAGGTACCGTCAGCCGTCGGATAATCGGTACCGAAGATAGAAACCTGCTTGCGCACGCCCTGCGCCGTTTTCAGAATCAGCGGAATCAGATGCTTTCCGGACTGTGGTCCTCGCCGATATCGCGCGTCGGAGAAGCACCGGCAGCGTTAAAATAACGCAAAGCCACATAACGCATATCGTAGGCATGGTCATAATCTGCCAGCATGCCTTCAATCGCCAGCTTGGTACGGCCGTAAACATTGGTCGGTGCCAGACGGCTGTCCTCGGTAATAGGTACTGCTTCCGGCTCACCGTAAACAGCTGCGGTAGAAGAAAATACCATACGGTCCACACCGGCACCACGCATAGCCTCTAAAAGATGCAGGCTGCCTTCAACATTATTAAATAATATTCGCCGGTCGGTCATAGATTCGCCAACCAGACTGCTGGCAGCAAATGAATCACCGCATCAATTTAACTGCTCCATAATGATGCTTGGCAAACGCACATCATGGATATCGCCCTCTACCAGCTGTACTTCGTCAGGCACTGCCGCCTCATGGCCGGTAGAAAAAATTATCATAAACAATAGGAGTAAAGCCGCTCTTTTGCAGCTCCTCCACTACATGGGAGCCAATATAACCTGCTCCGCCGGTAACAAGGATATTCATTAATTATTTGCTCTCCTTTGTAACGATTCCCTGCAGATAAGTCAGGAACTTGTCACGCAGCTCAGGACACTTCAGCGCCATTTCTACAGTTGCCTCCAAGAAGCCCTGCTTATCGCCCACGTCATAACGACGGCCTACAAAGTCATAAGCATACATCGGCTGCTCCTTAGCCAATACCTTAAGCGCATCGGTCAGCTGGATTTCATTACCACGGCCGGGCTGAGTTTGCTCCAGAATCGGGAAAATTTCCGGTGTAATTACATAACGGCCCAAAACCGCCAGACGAGAGGGTGCTTCTTCTACTGCAGGCTTTTCTACCATATCGTTTACCTTAACGGTACGTGCTTCATCAGTCGGTTCACCGGCAACAATGCCATAGGCAGAAACCTTCTCCTGCGGCACCTCCTGCACACCTAAAACACTGGCACCGGTTTTATCGTAAACATCAATTAGCTGCTTCAGTGCAGGCACCCGGCTGTCAACAACATCATCGCCCAGCAGTACGGCAAAGGCTCATCGCCAACAAAATGCTTAGCGCACAAAATAGCATGACCAAGTCCGCGCGGTTCCTTTTGGCGGATATAATGAATGCGAATATCGGAAATTTTGCGTACCAGCTCCAGCTCCTTGGTTTTGCCGCTGGCCTCCAGGTTCAGCTCAAGCTCGATGCTGCGGTCGAAATGATCCTCGATGCACGCTTGCTGCGGCCGGTAATAATTAGGATGTCCTCAATGCCGGAAGCAAGAGCCTCTTCGATAATATATTGGATGGTCGGTTTATCAACAATAGGCAGCATCTCCTTCGGAGTTGCTTTGGTAGCAGGCAGGAAGCGTGTTCCCAGGCCTGCTGCCGGAATAACGGCTTTACGTACAGGTTTAAACATTTTATCTTATCTCCTTGTATAGACTCAATTTATAAATCGCGGTGACTCAGCAAGCGATGCTTTACGGGAAGCATCTAAAATCAGGCTTCCTCTCCGCCGATAACTTCCAAAAGCTCTGCAGTCTTAGCCGCCAGCAGCTCCTTGTCACTCTTAGTTTCTACGTTCAAGCGCATTACAGCTCCGTATTTGATACACGCACATTAAAGCGCCAGTTGTCATAGGCAACGCTCAGGCCGTCCAGATGGTCCTGCTCGCCGTCAGCATATTTTTTGCCCAACTCAGCCAGCACTGCTGCGGAATCTGCCACCTTGCGGTTGATTTCGCCGCTGCAGGGATACATAGCAACGCGCTCGCCTACCAGCTCGCTAAGCTTTTGCCGCTGCGGCACATCAGCTCGGTAACCAGCAGCCAGGGAATCATGCCGCTGTCGCAGCAGGAGAAATCGCGGAAATAATGATGCGCGCTCATTTCGCCGCCGTACAGCACGTCATTGTTGCGCATGCATTCCTTCATAAAGGCATGACCGCTCTTGCAGCGTACAGGCACACCGCCGTCACGCTGCAAAATAGCTTCGGTGTTCCAGGTAAGGCGCGGGTCGAACATAATCTTTGCACCCGGCTCCTTGTGCAGGAAAACCTCCGCCAGCAGGCCGACAATATAATAGCCCTCGATAAAATCTGCCTTCTCGTCAAAGAGGAAGCAGCGGTCGAAGTCGCCATCCCAGGCAATACCAAGATCCGCACCGCTCTCACGTACAACCTTAGCCGTAGCTTCACGGTTGGGCAGCAGCAACGGGTTGGGCACACCGTTCGGGAAGGTACCGTCAGGAGTTTCGTTCAACGTGATAAATTCAAACGGCAGATGCTTCGCCAGCTCCTTCAAAATAGGACCGGCACCGCCATTGCCGGGGTTAGCAACAATTTTCATCGGCTTGAGCACGCTTGTATCAACATAGGTCAGCAAATGCTCTATATAGGCAGGCATAATATCCATATGCTCCAAAGCACCCATAGTTTTGCCTGCTACTACCTTATGCACGAACTCTTTGGTTGTAGCAACCATCTCACCGATTTCCTTCAGACCGGTATCGCTGGAAACAGGACGTGCATCACGCGTACCAGCTTCATGCCGTTATATTCCTTGGGATTATGGCTGGCAGTAACCATAATACCGCCGTCTGCTTTCAGATGAGCGGTAGCAAAATAAATCATTTCCGTACCGCATTGGCCGATATCAATAACCCTGGTGCCGCCATGGCGCAGTCCCTCCGTCAGCGCATCCACCAGTGCTCTGCCGCTCAAGCGGATATCATGTCCGACAACAACAGTTTCCGCAGCGAACATTGCCGAAAAAATTCGTCCCATACGGTAAGCCATTTCCTCGTTAACTTCTGTGGGGTAAACGCCGCGTACATCGTAGGCCTTAAAAGCCTTGTTCGTAACTTGCATTTGTCTATTCTCCTTTTTTATAGTGTATTTAGCAAAATTTCATTGTTCAAGAACCATTTTATATTATTCTTCATCCAACAAAAAAATCCTGCCTGCATCGCAGACAGGATTTGAACGCTACAGCTTAGCACCGCTCGCACGGATAACTTCTTCCGCTGCCTCGCCCAGATACCAACGGATAACGGAAAAGAACGGCAGCGTCACGCCATTATAGTCAGGCACCAGACAGATGGTTGCCAACATTTCCAAAACTTCATCCAGCTCACGGCCCTTACTAAGCTCATCACTTATCTGGTCCTCCAGCGTATGGATTACCTCACAACGCATGCGCATCAGCCGCGGCGCGTTCAAGTTCAGCTCGCGGATAGTGCTGCGCGCCTTACCCTGCAAATCTTTGGGGCAGGTATCTTCGTCTACGTACATCCGCCCGCTATGCTCCGCATAACGGAACAGACGGATTTTGCCGGGAATCTTCAGCGGATTGAGGATATAGTTTGTAATTTCACGCCCACCCTTAGGCACATCGCAGCTGCGGTCACGCTTCTGGCTTGAATAGCGCCACTCGGGGTCAGGCACATAACTGACTGCCGCCGTGGCACACGCCCAACAGATTGCGCCAATCCAGATGATAGTTGTGCCCATGCTCCTGCGTAGCATTTTTCGGATAAAAATGCTCCACGCGGAAGTCGTCAACCTCGCCTTCCTCCTCCGCCAGCTTAATGCCTACCTCACAATAGGCGCAAAGGCCGTGCTGGTCACGCAAAATTGCTTCCCGCACCTGTTTATAGCCCCTGCGGCAGCGACGGCGGAAATGCTCCCAGGTTTCCTCGGGATTATGCAGCCTGTACTGCCTGAGAAGCTCAGGTTCTTCCTTGCTTTTATAAACACGTTTCATGAGCGCCTCCTGCGGAACTGACGCATACGGATATCCATATCCGCACGCAGCAGAGCAGGCTCCTTGCCATTGGACCATTTATCCAGCTTTTTGCGCAGTTCCAGCGCTTCCGGCGTATCCCAGGCATCCTCGCTCACCAGCTGCAGATAACGCTTTAAATCCTGCACAATCGGCAGAGCTTGCGGACGTGGGCTCACATTCTGAATATCCTGCAGCAGCTGATAGCTGTTGGCGCCCAAGGAAAAATCTACGTGGCGCACGCCTTCGAACTGCTTGCCCCAGGCCAATACGCGTATGCTCTCGGCCGGCACGCTGCTAAGCACCTGCGCACTATGCGTAGTCACTACAAACTGTACCATCGGGAAGGTTTTCTGTAAATCCAGCAGTACCGTCTGCTGCCACAGCGGGTGCAGATGCATTTCTACCTCATCAATCAATACAAGCCCCGGAGTCTTGGTTACCGCATCCTCACGCAGCTGCGGATTCAGACGCGCCATGCGATAGGCCAGATCAGCCACCATGCTGATAATACTGCGAAAGCCGTCGCTCAATTCATCTACCACCATTTCACCCATATCGGGATGACTGACAACAAAGCATTTCAGGCGGTAATTATAATACAAATCACGCAGGCCGGTACTTTCCAGACACACGTCGACAGCGTTCTGAATCGCATTCTTCAGCATCACATTGCGCTTCACCTCTGCGCTGTACTGCTGCTCTGACTGCGCACACTTGGTGACATACTCAAACCATTTCCCGAAGGTGCTGTAGGAAGAAGACGGCTCCAGGCATTCCTCGTAGCCTACATTGCGTTCCATCAGCGATTTATGAAAATTTGTCATCAGCTTGCTGTCTACCCAAATGCGCTGAGTACCGTAATAGGCCAGCACCGGCAACAGCCTGTTGCCGTTCTCCTTGGCATCGTGCGCCAATGCACAGCCACGTTCGCACAGCTCATCAGCATCATCCTCAGGCACATTTCCCTCCAGCAGGCGGCGGTTACAGGTAAGCTTTTTGCCGTAAACCTCACCCTCCAGCTTAATTTCTACCGGATAATGGCATTCCATACCATCAATATGACGCATATCCTTTTTATAAACAGGCACACGCCGCACATCCTGGGGAGTAATTTGCCGGCCACTGGCATCAAAGCTGCGCAGATAGGCTCCAGAGCAATTGCCAGCGCATCAAAAATCGCCGTCTTGCCCTTGCCGTTTTCGCCTACAATAACTGTCAGCTTAGGTTCAAAAGCAATATCAAGCTCATCGATAACAACGGAAATTCTTCAGTCTTAATCTTTCTATCTGCATAATCTGACCTCCGTTTCTG
>ENA-OQAA01001693-OQAA01001693.1-human-gut-metagenome-genome-assembly--contig:-NODE-1693-length-10379-cov-1.469469_pt1 | contig 10379 bp, 13 predicted proteins | sample MGYA00242489_ERZ504515 | MGnify/ENA primary metagenome ERZ504515 (study PRJEB26092, sample SAMD00036237) | human gut metagenome | host: Homo sapiens | study: EMG produced TPA metagenomics assembly of...
CTATGTTGTGAAGACTGTAAAGGAATTTGCAACGTATGTGGTCAAACCTAAATGAGGGAACTTGTGACTGTGAAGACACAAGCCTTGACCCTAGAATGTCAGTTATCCGCGATGTGTTTAAGAATTTTAAGGAGGTGTAACCTATGTCAATTTGTCCAAAGAATAAATCTTCTAAAGCAAGAAGAGACAAAAGAAGAGCAAACTGGAAAATGAGCGCTCCGAATTTGGTAAAATGCAGCAAGTGTGGAGAATTAATGATGCCTCACAGAGTTTGCAAAGCTTGTGGATCTTATAACAAAAAAGAAATTATCGCTCAATAATAAGAGGATAAGGTTGAAAAGGAGGTTGGGAATCAGCCTCCTTTTTTCCATTCTTTTTTGCTTTAGAAAGAGGAGGAAGCATATGCAGGTTGATTTATGGAAAGTCCTTGAAGCCTTTCTGGAAAATTTTAATATAAATCTGACATTGATTTCTTCAAAAGAAGATGACATCACGAAGTTTGATTTAGGAATCAGAAAGATTTTGGGAATCAGAATACTTATGAGAAGATTGCAGCGTATGTCTGTGACACTTGTGAGAGCAGGAAGCTGTATGTCTTACAGGATGTTTTTGAAACGGAATACTGTATGTTCTGTCTGCCGGAAGAAGAGAGAAGTGTAGGAAACTACTGTTTGATCGGACCATATCAAAATGAAAAGGTAGAAGAGAACTGGCTGAATGAACTGGTGCAGACACATAAAATCCCTACAATTTATATGGGGGAACTTCAGGAATATTATCAGGCAATGCCGATTCTGCCAAACTATCAAGAGTTTAAAGAATGTCTGGTATCCATCATACGTATGTTATATAAAAATGAAGGGAAACTGCAAATCTGTTATCTAGATCACTTTACATGGACAGAAGAGCTTACTGCACCGGAAAATCAGGAAGAGTCAAACTTGTCGGCGAACTTGATAGAAGAACGCTACAAAATTGAAAATGATCTTATGAAAGCAATTTCCCAGGGGAATATTGATGCGGCTCTGAATGCAACGGCCAGAATGTCCAGTTTTCGCATTGCAGATCGCTTTAAAGAAGCAAGCAGGAATTACAGGAATTTTTTGATCACTGCAAATACGCTTTATCGAAAAGCGGCTGAGATGGGAGGAGTACATCCTTATTTGATTGACAAGGTGTCCTGTGCGTTGGCAAAAAAGATTGAGACAGTTTGCACTCGTGCAGAGTACAGCCATTTTAATCGAGAAATGATTCGAAGATATTGTATGTTGGTGCAAAATTATTCGTTTCAGAAATATACACCGCTTGTGCGAAAGGCGATGAATTATATTGAACTGAACATCAGTCAAGGGGTTTCTTTGAAAAATCTGTCGGAAGAGCTCAATGTGAATGCAAGTTATCTTTCCACGGTGTTTAAAAAGGAGATGGGGCAGACGGTGACGGAATATATCAATCAGCGCAGAGTAGAAATAGCCATTCTCTATTTAAACACAAGCTCTATGCAAATCCAAGACATTGCTTTCCGGGTGGGAATCTGCGATGTGAATTACTTTAGCAAAGTTTTTAAAAAGATCACGGGATGACTCCGACAAAATATCGTGAAAAAGTAACTTTCAGCAACAAAAATGTAGAATAAGGAAATACAAAAGCTACAAAAAAGCAGCAGAAACAAAGGGGTTTCTGTTGTTTTTTTACATTGCAAGTCAAAAAAATAACAATTTTCCTTATTTCAGACAAAATTTTACTTATTTCTTTTGCGAATACATGTTAGAATGTCAACATAAGGAGGGACGAGTAAATAATAGAAAGGGAATTCTAAAATACCATTTGCCTTGAGTATTTTCATTGATTTGAGAAATGAAAGAAAGAGGAAAATAAGAAATGAAAAACCTTTAGAAGAAAACGGTATCCACCGTGCGAATTATGGGAGATAGCATTCTATGCGTTGAATAATACTTCCACAAATATTTATATGGCATTGATGGGATATATCAGTTATTATCTGATTGGTATTGTCGGAGTAGGAGCAGTTTTAGCGGGTTCATTTGTTACTGTTATGAGAATTTGGGATGGTGTGACTGACCCATTTGTCGGATTTGTTGTAGACAAGACAAATACAAAGTTTGGTAAAAATAGACCATTTATTGTAGTCGGACAGATTATTTTGTTTGTATCTTCATTTATCCTGTTTAATGTGACACCGAGTATTCCAAAAGCTGGAAGATTTCCATTTTTTGTTGTAGTTTATATGGTTTATATCATCGGATATACTTGCCAGTGTGTTGTTACAAAATCAGCGCAGTCTTGCTTGACAAACGATCCAAAGCAAAGACCAATCTTTGCTATGTTCGATTCTGTGTATAATGTTGTAGCATTGACAATGATTATTCCGATTTATATTTCTGGTACTTTGATTCCGAAATTTAACGTAACAAACGATGCTGGAGAAGTAACGCTTTCTGCATTCTATAACCCAGAAATGTTCCACCACCTTCAATTACTGTTTGGTTGTATCGCGGCAGTTTGTGCAGTGTTGGCAGTAATTGGTCTTTGGAGAAAAGACCGTCAGGAATATTTTGGAACTGGAGAAGTTGTGAAAGTCGGATTTAAAGATTATGTGGATGTACTCGCACATAACCGTGCGATTCAGATGCTTGTTGCATCAGCTTCTTCAGACAAACTTAGTATGTCAATGAGAAACAATGCGACAATTATGATTACAATGTTTGGTGTTATTTGTGGTAATTATGCGCTTTACGGTTCTGTATCTGCATTAACATCTATTCCGGTTTGTCTTTTAACAATCCTTGGTATGGGATATATCGGAAGAAACTTAGGGCAAAAGAAAGCTCTTGTAATCGGAACAATAGGATCAATCGCATCAGCACTTGGAATTTTCTTGTTAATGTGGCTCGGTGATCCAACATCTATGAAGCTTCCAATTGTAAACGGTATCAAAGGTTGCTTGAATCCGGCTACATGGTCTCCAGCTAACTGGAGCTTATTTGGACTGACATTTATTTTCCTGTATATTGTACTGGGAGGATTTATGAGTATTGCTTCATCCATCGTTTATTCCGATGACGGCAGATTGTGCAGATTATGAAGTATATCGTTCGGGAAGATATGTTCCGGGACTTATGGGAACACTGTTTAGTTTTGTTGATAAAATCATCTCATCACTTGCGGCTACATTTGTTGCGTTGATGTTTGCAGCAATCGGTTTCACAAAGGAACTTCCGGTAGAGTCTACACCATACAGTGACGGAATCTTCTGGGTGACAATGGCATGCTTTATCGGAGCACCATTGATCGGATGGATCATCAACTTGATCGCAATGAAATTCTATCCACTTACAAAAGAAAAGATGGAAGAGATTCAGGAAGAAATTGCAGCAATCAAAGCAAAAGCAATGACAAAGAAATAATATTTACAAAGAATTGGTTAAAAGGGGGAGGATTCCTGGCTGACAGTCTTTCCCATGGGAGGTAACAGACATGAAAAAAAAAGGAAAGACTGGACAGTCCGGAAGACATTAAAAAGTTTTTAGAGTTAGAAAATGAATTACAGAAAACAAAAGAGGCATATGGTATTGAAGAAAAGGAGACTTTGCTGCAAAAGTTCGCAGGGTGGTATCATAACCTGCTCAACAGCAGAGAAAAGCGGCTGGTAAGCCGTAAAACATACATATGGCTGGCAGTGCTCACAGGGTGGATGGGGGGACACCGCTTCTATACACATCAGTATAAGACAGCACTTATCTACCTGTTGACATGCTGGACTGGATTTCCGCTTGCAATGACGCTTGTGGATCTAATGATTGTCATTCCGATGCAGCCGGATGATAATGGAAAAGTATTGATTTAAAATTTTTAGAAAGAGGTGGAAGAAATGGAACATATTTTAATTTCTGGATTTGCAGATGAAATTAGTCCGGATTTTGATGAACAGCTTCGTGTTGTGACTTCTCTTGGAATGGAGTACATTTCTCTTAGAACAGCAGACGGGAAAGGCATCGCAGATTATACAGCAGAAGAGGTTGAGGAAAAGCTTCTGCCAAGATTGCGGGAAGCAAATGTAAAAGTTTCTTCTCTGGGATCTCCGATTGGTAAGATTAACGTAGATGATGAAGAAGCATTTGAAAAACAGCTTGTGCAGATGGAAGAACTCTGCAAAATCTGTAAAGTGTTTGATTGTAAATATATTCGCATGTTTAGCTTCTTTATTCCGGAAGGAAAGAATGCCGATGATTACAAAGAGATTGTTATTGAAAAATTAAAGAAGTTTGATGCGATCGCAGCAAATATAGTGTTGTTATGATCCATGAAAATGAAAAAGATATTTATGGTGATATCAAAGAACGATGCAAAATCATTTTAGATGCACTTGGAAGCCCGCATTTCAAATCAGTATTTGATTTTGCGAATTTCGTACAGTGTGGGGAAGATACAATGGAATGCTGGGAATTGCTCCGTGACCATGTCGCATACATCCATATTAAAGATGCTGTGACAACAGATAAGGAGAATGTCCTTTGTGGAACAGGTGAAGGAAAGATTGCAGAAATCTTAAAAAGAGCGATCAAAGAGGAAGGTTATCAAGCTTCCTGACATTGGAGCCGCACCTGGTACTGTTTGATGCACTTCAGTCTCTTGAGACAGAAAATGCGGAAAATATTATTAAAGAAAATAAAGCAAAAGATGGTGCAGAAGGTTACTCCATGCAGTATCATGCTTTAATAGATATTTTAGATTCTATAGAGAAATCAAACTAAGGAGGAATATAAACATGGAAAAAGTAAGATTTGGTTTAATTGGTATTGGTGCGCAAGGTGGCGCGTATGCAGGATTTTTATCAGGAAAGGTGGATTCCCAGGAATGCCGGCACCAGAATGCCCGCCGCACTGTGCATTAGGAGCACTTTGTGATATCGATCCTGAGAAGGAAGCAATGTGCAAAGAAAAATATCCGGAAGTTCCTTTCTTCAAAGATTGGAAAGAGATGGTTGCTTCTGGAACAGTCGATGCAGTAATCACAACTGTTCCACATTACTTACATACAGAAATCGCAATTTACTGTCTGGAACATGGAATGAACGTACTTGTAGAGAAACCAGCAGGGGTATATGCAAAATCTGTTCGTGAGATGAACGAGTGTGCAGCAGCTCACCCAGAGGTAGCTTTCGGAATCATGTTCAATCAGCGTACAAATAAATTATATCAGAAAGTAAAAGAAATCGTTGCTTCCGGAGAACTTGGAGAAATTCGTCGTTCTAACTGGATCATCAACTCATGGTGGCGTCCGGACAGCTACTACCGTCAGAGTGACTGGAGAGCTACATGGGGCGGAGAAGGTGGAGGTGTCCTTGTAAATCAGGCTCCTCATCAGTTAGACTTATGGCAGTGGATGTGTGGAGTTCCAAGCAAAGTATATGCAAAGATCATCTGCGGAGCTCACAGAGATATTATCGTTGACAACGATGTAACAATCGTTACAGAATATCCAAACGGAGCAACAGGAAGCTTTATCACATGTACACATGATCCAATCGGAACAGACCGTTTTGAGATCGACTTAGACGGTGGAAAGATTGTTGTGGAAGACAGCAAGAAAGCAACTGTATACCGTCTGAAAAAATCAGAAAAAGAATTAAATGATACAATGTCTATGATGGAACTTGTAAAACTGACTCAGGGAAATTCTTCAGGAGCAGACGGACTGTACGACATCGAAACATTTGAGAACACAGATGGATGGGGAGTACAGCACACAACTGTTATGGAAGATTTTGCAAAACACATCATCGAAGGAACACCGTTATTAGCTCCTGGAGCAGACGGAATCAATGGAGTAAACCTTGCAAATGCAACACTTCTGTCAAGCTGGTTAGGAAAAGAAGTAGAACTTCCTGTAGACGAAGATGTATATCTTGCTGAATTAAATAAGAAAATTGCAGAGGAAGGAAAATTCCCAACACGTTAATTTCACAATTGAAAATGGGAGGAGTTAGGATGAAGAGAGCAGCGATCATTGGATTAGGGGATATTTCCCAAATTCATATTGCGGGTATTCTTGCGAATCCGGAAATAACACTCTGCGGACTGTGCGACATCAATCCGGAGGCCAATCAAGGGCTTCCGGAAGGTGTCCCTTTCTTTACAGATTACAAAGAAATGGTAAAACAGACACAGCCGGACTGTGTCCATATCTGTCTGCCGCACTACCTGCACTATCCGGTTGCCAAAGAAGTAGCTGAGATGGGATGCAATGTGTTTTGTGAAAAGCCGGTAGCACTTACGACAAAAGAAGCGGAAGAATATGTAAAATTAGAAGCAGAGCATCCAGAGCTTCATATTGGAATTTGTCTCCAGAATCGCTTGAATGAGAGTGTGGAGATGTTAAAAGAGCTGATTGACAGTGGAAAATACGGAAAAGTTACAGGAACAAGAGGAATTGTCCCATGGTATCGCGCAAAGGAGTATTACGACATCAAACCGTGGCGCGGGAAATGGGAAACTGCCGGTGGCGGATGTATGATTAATCAGTCTGTGCATACACTGGATCTTTTATATTTTCTTGGTGGAACTATCAAAGGGGTACATGCTTCGGTAGGTCAGCTTTTAGATTATGGAATTGAAGTTGAAGATACTGTGACTGCGAGACTGGAATATGAAAATGGTGCAAGAGGTCTGTTTTTTGCAACAAACGCTAATCATAAAAATGAATCTGTACAGATTGCAGTTCAGCTCGAACGAGGAGAATTTTTGATTCGGGATAATGTACTTTATGAAGTGCAAGAGGATGGTACCCAGAAAAAACTGATCGAGGATGAGAAGATGCCTGGAAGCAAGTTTTATTATGGTGCGAGCCATAGTAAACTGATTGCCAGATTCTACAAATGCCTTGAGGATGGAACAGATCACTATATCAAAGTGAAGGATGCAAAGATGAGCATTCAGCTGATTGACGCAATCCAGGAGTCTGGACGAACAAACAGTTATGTGATTGTGCGATAAAATGTCTCATGTAAAAACGTCATTTTTATCAGGCTGTGGTATGACGAAAAAAGATAACAGATTATTTTTATAATAATAGGAGGAACATCGATGAAAAAAGGATTAATTGGTATTCAGATGAGTACAATCAAAGATAAAATTGCAGAATTAGGTGCATATGGAACATTAAAAGCATGTGCAGAGCTGGGATATCACTGTGTGGAAGTATCTCAGGTTCCGATGACAGAAGAAAACGTAGCAGGAATGAAAAAAGCATGCGAAGAATTCGGAATTAAGATTGCAGCGCTCAGCGCAGCATTAGAGCCGATGATGCCAGGAATGCCTGGAGAATACCTTACAACAGATTTTGACAAAATCGTAGCTGACTGTAAGACATTAAACTGCGACATGCTTCGTATCGGTATGCTTCCGATGACATGTATGGGAAGCCGCGAAAAAGCGCTTGATTTTGTAAAACGTGCAGATGAGGTTGCTGGAAGATTAAAAGAACATGGAATTGATTTATACTACCACAATCATCATGTAGAGTTTGTAAAATATGATGGAGAATACTTATTAGACATCATCAAGAACAATACAAAACATATGGGATTTGAGTTAGATATCCACTGGATTCACAGAGGAGGAGAAAATCCGGTAGAATTTATTAAGAAATATGACGGACGGATTCGTCTGCTTCACTTAAAAGATTACAGAATCGGTGAAGTAAAACTTCCACAAGGAAAATTTGATCCTGAAACATTTATGGCTGCATTTACAAGCAATGTAGAATTTGCAGAAGTTGGAGAAGGTTCTCTTCCGGTAAAAGAATGTATCGAAGCAGGTCTTGCAGGAGGAAGCGAGTACTTCTTAATCGAGCAGGATGCAACTTATGGAAGAGATCCATTTGAAAGCTTAAAGATCAGCAAAGCAAACCTGGAAAAACTTGGATATGCTGACTGGTTTAATTTAGATTAATCTAGGAATAGAAAAAGAAAATAAAACAGACAGGGAACGAAACGATCCTGTGACAAAAAATCGCTTTATGGGTAAACATAAAGCGATTTTTGTGATAGAGGAAAGTACAAAAAATTATATTGATTTTTGCAGAGATGTCTAGTAATATTATTAATAGTAATGCTGGGAGGAATGAATATGGCTGATTTAACAAAAGTAGTTCTGGATGCAATGGGCGGCGATCATGCACCTGGTGAAATGGTGAAAGGTGCTGTGGATGCCGTCAGCAGACGTCAGGACATTAAAGTTTTTCTCGTCGGACAGGAAGCTGTGGTCAGGGAGGAACTTGACAAGTATACATATCCGAAGGAGCAGATCGAAGGTTGTCGGCGCCAACTGAAAAATCGAGACGGCAGAGCCGCCAGTTATGGCAATCCGCAAGAAGAAGGATTCATCGATTGTTGTTGGGATGAATCTTGTAAAGAAGGGAGAGGCAGATGCTTTTGTCTCTGCTGGAAATTCTGGTGCAGTTCTTGTCGGAGGACAACTGATTGTTGGAAGAATTAAAGGCGTGGAGCGTCCGCCGCTTGCACCGTTGATTCCAACAGAAAAGGGCGTCTCTCTTTTGATTGACTGTGGGGCAAATGTGGATGCAAGACCGTCACATTTAGTGCAGTTCGCAAAAATGGGATCTGTTTATATGGAGAATGTGATGGGAATAGCGAAGCCAAGAGTCGCAATTGTTAATATCGGTGCGGAAGAAGAGAAAGGAAATGCACTTGTAAAAGAAACATTCCCACTGTTAAAGGCATGTAAGGATATTCATTTTATCGGCAGCATTGAAGCAAGAGAGATTCCACATGGGATGGCAGACGTAATTGTCTGTGAAGCGTTTGTTGGGAATGTTATCTTGAAGTTATACGAAGGTGTCGGAGCAACGCTCACAAGCCAGATAAAAAAAGGGATGATGTCTACATTGAGAAGTAAGATTGGTGCACTGTTAGTAAAACCAGCTTTGAAGCAGACATTGAAATCGTTTGATGTCAGTGAACATGGTGGGGCACCGCTTCTCGGATTGAATGGACTTGTCGTGAAGACGCATGGAAGTTCTTCGGCAAAGGAAGTTTCCAATTCTATCATACAGTGTGTGACCTTCAAAGAACAGAGGATCAACGAGAAGATCAGAGAGCATATTCAGAAAGAAGAAAAGCAAAAAGACGAAACAACATCCTAAAAATCAAGTGGAATAACAGAAAGGAAATCAAGTTATGGAATTCGAAAAATTACAGGAAATTATTGTGGACGTATTAAATGTAAATCCGGATGAGATTACAATGGATACAACGTTTGTAGATGATCTCGGAGCAGATTCGCTGGATATTTTCCAGATCATTATGGGGATTGAGGAAGCATTTGACATTGAAATCGCAAATGAAGATGCAGAAAGCATTGTAACAGTTGGGGATGCAGTAGAACAGATCAAGAATGCTACAAACTAACAGCAGGCGATATTTCTATTATTTTATAAATGAGAAAGCCTTCCGGGCTTTTTCGTTTTATCAGAGGAGAATCAGAATGCAGAGATTAAAGGAATTAGAAAAGAAAATCGGTTATACATTTCAGAAAAAAAGAATTGCTTCAAAAGGCGATGATGCACAGTTCTTATACAAATGAAAAACATATGAAAAAGCAAGACTGCAATGAACGGTTGGAATTTCTCGGAGATGCAGTATTAGAACTTACAACGAGTGAAGCACTCTTTTTTGACAATCCTTCTATGCCGGAAGGTGAATTGACGAAAACGAGGGCAAGCATTGTCTGTGAGCCTGCGCTTGCATTTGTTGCAAAGGAATTGATGTTGGGCAGCTATCTTTTACTCGGAAAAGGTGAGGAAGCAACTGGTGGACGGCAGCGAGACTCAATTACTTCGGATGCTGTGGAGGCATTGATCGGAGCGATTTATTTAGATGGTGGTTTTGCTAGTGCAAAAGAGTTCATTCAAAAATTTATTTTGTCAGATCTGGAAAACAAAAAGCTCTTTTATGATAGCAAGACTATCCTTCAAGAGATGGTTCAGGCGAAATTTACAGAAAATGTAAGATATGTGCTTGAAAAGGAGGAAGGTCCAGACCATAACAAATCTTTTACAACGTCTGCCTACATTGGAGAGGAATGCTACGGAACCGGAAGTGGAAGAACAAAAAAAGCTTCTGAGCAGGAGGCGGCATATCAGACGATTTTGATGCTGAGAAAGAAAGAACAGTAGGTGGAAGATGTATTAAAAAGTATCGAAGTGCAGGGATTAAGTCTTTTTGCGAATAAGATTTTGTTTGAGTTCCATAATGGAATTACAGGATTGGTAGGACCAAATGGAAGTGGAAAAGTTAATGATCGCTGATGCAGTGCGCTGGGTGCTTGGGAGAGCAG
>ENA-OQAA01001694-OQAA01001694.1-human-gut-metagenome-genome-assembly--contig:-NODE-1694-length-10374-cov-2.802186_pt1 | contig 10374 bp, 13 predicted proteins | sample MGYA00242489_ERZ504515 | MGnify/ENA primary metagenome ERZ504515 (study PRJEB26092, sample SAMD00036237) | human gut metagenome | host: Homo sapiens | study: EMG produced TPA metagenomics assembly of...
CCACGATGCCTCCAGCACGGCCACCCGGCGGGCATTTTGGCAGAGCTCTTCCACCGGGCGGGGTGCCGGGCGGCGGAAGGCGCAGAGGACGCCCCGGGTCAGCTCAAAGCCGGTGAGCTCTGCCAGCATCTCCCGATCTGCCGTGTACACCGGCGCGTCGCCGCAGCGGCTCAGGATGCCCGCTGCCGGGCCGGTGATCTGCTTGCGCTCCATCAGCAGGGACACGGGCTTGTAGCCTGCGTCCAGCGCCCGGTCGATGACCTTGGGGCTCTCGGCGATGAAGATGCCTTTCTCCGGCTCGAGGCGATTGCGCAGCTGGTTCTGGGTCAGCCGGGCATAAGGGTCCAGCTCCGGCGCGTGGAAATCCGTGATCTCGATGATATTGGGCATACAGAAAGCCCCTCCTTCTCCTGAAAAGCTGTTTTTTGTGTATTATACCATGAACGCAGTGAAATGGTATAATTGCGCATCCAAAGCCGGTTGCCACGCAGCTCCGCAGGAGCAAGCGGCGAGGCGTTGCGCATAAACTAGAATATCGCGTTAGCGATATTCTACCACAGTCTGCGCCGCATTGCAAAACAAAGCGCATCCTGCGATACCCGCCCGGAATCGTCATTATCTATAAAAAATATGGCGCAGTTTTTGACAAAACGCCGGTTTTGCGCTATAGTATGGCATGGAATTATTTTCTGGATAGAAGGAGGAGCTTTTATGCCATCTCTCAAACCTCACGGACAGATGTCCGAAGCTTTCATCACCGCTCTGTTTCTCTCCGTCTCGGGCGGCTTACAGGATGTTTATACCTATTTATACCGCGGCAAGGTCTTCGCCAACGCCCAGACCGGCAACATCGTGCTGATGGCCGTCAAGCTGTTTGCGGGCGAGTGGGGCGAGGCACTGCGCTACCTGATGCCCCTTTGCGCCTTTGCGTTGGGCATTTTTGTGGCTGAGTTCATCCGCCTCAAGCTCAAGCGGATGCAGTGGCTCCACTGGCGTCAGCTGGTGGTGCTGTTCGAGATCCTGCTGCTCTTCGTCGTGGGCTTTTTGCCGCAGGAGCTGAATCTTCTGGCCAACTCCCTCGTCTCCTTCTCCTGCGCCATGCAGGTACAATCCTTCCGCAAGGTGAACGGCTATGCCTTCGCCAGCACCATGTGCATCGGCAATCTGCGTAGCGGCATGGATTCCCTCTGCGCATGCTGGTGGGCGGCAGCACCAAAGCCTTCGGCAAGGCGATGCACTACTTCGCCATCATCTTCCTGTTCGCGCTGGGCGCCGGCCTCGGCAGCCTTGCACTGGCTCCCATGGGCAGCCGGGCCATCTGGCTGTCCTGCCTGCTGCTCTTCATCAGCTTCTGCCTGATGTTCCTGAAAGAGGACATCGAGGAGCTGGAAGAATTTGAGCACCTGGAGCACGAGGAAGCTCTCAAAAAATAATTGCGCCGAAGCCTGTCGTATGCTATACTATAAGGTGTTTGTGTGATACTTCGGCCCGCCGCACCACCGACGTGCCGGAGATGAAGTTGTAAGATCAGGAAGAGGAGCATTCCATGAAAAAAGGCTTTGACAACGCGAAATATCTTCAGATGCAGTCCCAGCACATCCGGGAGCGCATCGCACAGTTCGACAACAAGCTCTACCTCGAGTTTGGCGGCAAGCTGTTCGACGACTACCACGCCTCCCGCGTGCTGCCGGGCTTTGAGCCGGACTCCAAGCTGCAGATGCTGCTGCAGCTCAAGGAGCAGGCCGAGATCGTCATCGTCATCAGCGCGCAGGACATCATCAGCAGCAAGGTGCGCGGCGACTACGGCATCACCTACGACCTCGACGTTCTCCGCCTCATCGACGCCTTCCAGGGCATGGGCCTGTTCGTGGGCAGCGTCTGCGTGACCATGTACACCGCCGCCCCCGAGGTCGAAGCCTTTGAGCACAAGCTGAACAGCGTGGGCGTGCGCACCTTCCGCCACTATAAGATCCCCGGCTACCCCAACGACGTGGCCCGCATCGTCAGCGACGAGGGCTACGGCAAGAACGACTACATCGAGACCCAGCGTCCCCTCGTCGTCATCACGGCCCCCGGCCCCGGCAGCGGCAAGATGGCCACCTGCCTGTCCCAGCTCTACCACGAGCACAAGCGGGGCGTCAAGGCCGGTTATGCCAAGTTTGAGACCTTTCCCATCTGGAACCTGCCCCTCAAGCACCCGGTCAACCTTGCCTACGAGGCCGCTACCGCCGACCTGAACGACGTGAACATGATCGACCCCTTCCATCTGGAGGCCTACGGCGTCACCACCGTCAACTACAACCGCGACATCGAGATCTTCCCGGTGGTCAACGCGATGTTCGAGCTCATCGCGGGCAAGAGCCCCTACAAGTCCCCCACGGACATGGGTGTGAACATGGCCGGCAACTGCATCGTGGACGACGAAGCCTGCCGCGAGGCCTCCCGCAACGAGATCATCCGCCGCTACTTCAAGGCGCTCTGCGACCACAAGACCGGCAAGAATGTGGACAGTGAGATCTTCAAGCTGGAGCTGCTGCTGAATCAGGCCGGTCTGGCTGTCGGCGACCGTGCCGTGGAAAAGCAGGCTCACGCCGTGTCCGAGCGCACCGGCGGCGCACCCGCTGCCGCCATCGAGCTGCCGGACGGCACCGTCGTCACCGGCAAGAACGGTCCCCTGCTGGGCGCAGCCTCTTCTGCCTGCTCAACGCCCTCAAGAAGCTGGCCGGCATCGACCATGAGATCGACTTGGTCTCCGCCCGCGCCATCGAGCCATCCAGACCCTCAAGACCAACTACCTCGGCAGCCGGAATCCCCGCCTGCACACCGATGAGATCCTGATCGCGCTGTCCAGCTCTGCCGCCGAGAATGAGACGGCTGCTGTCGCTCTGCAGCAGCTCTCCAAGCTCAAGGGCTGCGACATGCACTCCACGGTCATCCTGTCCAGCGTGGATACGGACACCATCAAGCGTCTGGGGATGTACCTCACCTGCGAGCCCGCCTATGAGCAGGAAGACCGCAAGTATCACAAGAAATAAGCGCTCCGGCGCATAAGAAAAGCCGCACAGTACAGCGAAAAACTGTACCGTGCGGCTTCTTTGTTTCTTCTGTGGTTTCTCAGACGTGAGACAGGCTGGGCGCACCGCCCGCGATCTCCTCGGCGGTCAGCGGCTTCGCCTCGGCAGGGGCGTTCAGACGCTCCTTTGCTACGGCCAGCATCAGTTTGATGCGGTTCTCCTGATTGACCTTGGTGGCGCTGGGGTCGTAGTCGATGGGGGTGATGTTGGCGCTGGGGTACATCGCGCGGATCTTGTTTACCATGCCCTTGCCCACGATGTGGTTCGGCAGGCAGCCAAAAGGCTGTGCGCAGATGATATTGCCGTAACCGCCCTGTACCAGCTCGATCATCTCAGCCGTCAGCAGCCAGCCCTCGCCCATCTTGGCACCCAGCGAGATGACCCCCTCGGGCTTTTCCACCAGCTCCTTGAAGGGGCCGGGAGCGTAGAAACCGGCGTCGGCCTCGGCCTTGAGCATGGAGCGCTCCACGCTGTCCAGCCAATTGAGCAGCTGGTCGGTACCCATCTTCATGGCCAGCTTGCCGCCGTAGAGGACATGGTCCTCGCCCATGTTGAAGATGCAGTACTGCACAAAGCCCATCAGACCCGGGAAGTTGACCTCGCAGTCTGGCTCTCGAGGAACTTCTGCAGGTCGTTGTTGCCCAGCGGGCTGTACTTGACGTAGATCTCGCCCACGACGCCGACTTTGACCTTCGGCACACGGGTGACGGGAATGGATTTGAAGTCCCTTGCGATGAGGGGGAAGGTGTGCTTCATCTCGCGGGAGGTGAAGCCCTTGCCCGCCAGCAGCACACGGCCCAGACGCTGGACCCAGAGGTCTACCATCTTATCGGCAGCGCCTTCTCGTTCTCATACGGAGCGACCTGATTGCGCAGGGCGCAGAGCATATCGCCGTAGAACACGCTGGCGATGGCCCGGCGGGCCAGAGGCAGAGTCATCTGGAAGCCGCTGTCCTTCTCGAGACCCGAGAAGTTCAGGCTGGCCACCGGGATGTTCGGATAGCCTGCCTTGACCAGCGCCTTGCGGAGCAGGTGGATGTAGTTGGAGGCACGGCAGCCGCCGCCCGTCTGGGTGATGAGCAGGGCCGTGTGCTCGAGGTCGTACTTGCCGCTGTTCAGCGCATCGAGGAACTGGCCAATGACCAGCAGTGCCGGATAGCAGGTGTCGTTGTGGACATATTTCAGGCCCAGCTGCGCCACAGCGCTGCCGCAGTTGCCAAGGATCTCGCACTTGTAGCCGTCGTAGCGCAGGGCGTATTCCAGCAGGCGGAACTGGGTGATGGCCATGTTGGGGATGAGGATGGTGTGAGTTTTCTTCATCTCCGGAGTGAATTTTGGGTAATTGTATTCCATAGGTTCCTCCTATGTTACTTCTTATCTTCGTCTCGCTCATCCAGCGCGGCGAACAGACTGCGCAGGCGGATATTGACAGCACCCAGGTTTGTAATTTCGTCAATTTTCAGCTGGGTGTAGAGCTTGCCGCCCTCCTGCAGGATCTCGCGGGTCTCATCGGTGGTGATGGCGTCCACGCCGCAGCCGAAGGACACCAGCTGCACCAGATCCATATCGTTCTGGGTGGTGCAGTATTTGGCGGCGGCATACAGGCGGCTGTGGTAGGTCCACTGGTTCAGCACGCTGGTGGGGAACTTTTCCACGCGGTTGGAGATGCTGTCCTCGGTGACCACCGCCGCGCCGTGGCGGGTGATGAGGTGGTCGATGCCGTGGTTGATCTCCGGGTCCACATGGTAGGGGCGTCCGGCCAGCACGATGATCCGCCTGCCCTGACGGCGGGCCTCATCTATGATCTCGCTGCCCTTGACCCGGATCTGTGCCATGTGGGCTTCATACTCGGCATAGGCGGCGTTGGCAGCCTCCTGCACTTCCTTCTCGGAGATGCCGCCGAAATACTTGGGCAGCACGTCCTTCGCCATCTTGTGGACGAAATCCTTCGGACGGTGGATGCCGACGTAGTCGTAGATGAACTTCTGGCCTTCCAGCTCCGGGCAGTTGCCGGCGAGGACTTCGGGATAGTAGGCCACGACGGGGCAGTTGTAGTGGTTGTCGCCCAGACCCTCGTCGATGTTGTAGGTCAGGCAGGGGTAGAAGATGGCGTCCAGATGCATCTGGGTCAGGGCCTTGATGTGGCCATGGCTGAGCTTGGCCGGGAAGCAGGCGGTGTCGCTGGGGATGGTAGCCTGACCGGCCAGATAGAGACCGCGGCTGGACACCGGGCTGGTGTGGACGGCAAAGCCCAGCTTGGTCCAGAAGGCGTGCCAGAACGGCAGCAGCTCGTACATATTCAGGCAGAGCGGGATGCCGATGGAGCCGCGCTTACCGGCCACGGGCTTATAGCTGGCCAGAAGCTGCTGCTTGTAGGCGTAGAGGTTGAGGCTGTTGTCCTCGCTCTTGCCGGTGACGGGCTTGTCGCAGCGGTTGCCGGAAATGAACTTGCGGCCATCGGCAAAGGTGTTGACGGTGAGCTGGCAGTGGTTGCCGCAGCCGCCGCACTTGACGCTGACGACTTTCTGGTCGAAGTTCTCCAGCTCTTCCTCGCTCATCATGGCGGAGGTGGTCTGGCCGTTCTTGCGGCACTGGCGCAGACCGAAGAGGGCCGCACCGTAAGCGCCCATCAGACCGGCGATGTCGGGGCGGATGACCTCGACGCCCATCTCCTTCTCGAAGGCGCGGAGGACGGCCTCATTGTAGAATGTACCGCCCTGCACGACGATCTTCCGGCCCAGCTCTTCGGGGCTGGACGCACGGATGACCTTATACAGCGCATTCTTGACGACGCTGATGGACAGGCCCGCCGAGATATTCTCGATGGACGCGCCGTCCTTCTGGGCCTGCTTGACCGAGCTGTTCATAAAAACGGTGCAGCGGCTGCCCAGATCCACGGGGCGGTCGGCGAAGAGGCCGAGGGCCGCAAACTCCTTGACGTCGTAGCCAGTGCCTGCGCGAAGGTCTGCAAAAAGCTGCCGCAGCCGGAAGAGCAGGCTTCGTTCAGGAAGATGTTGCTGATAGCACCATCCTCGATCTTGAAGCACTTCATATCCTGACCGCCGATGTCGATGATGAAGTCCACGTCCGGCATGAAGTACTTTGCTGCCGTGAAGTGGGCCACGGTCTCCACGAGGCCGAAGTCGCAGCGGAAGGCGTTCTTGACCAGTTCTTCGCCGTAGCCGGTGGTGGTCACGCTGGCCACCTTGAGGCCGGGGTGCTCTTTATAGATCTTCAGCAGCTGCTGCCGGATAAGGGGCAGCGGGTTGCCGAGGTTCGGCTGATAGCTGGTGTAGAGGATCTGGCTCTTCTCGTCCACGACCACCAGCTTGACGGTGGTGGAGCCGGAGTCGATGCCGATATGCACCGGGCCGCACTGGGCGCTGAACGCCACCCGCGGCACGCTGTGGGACATATGGCGGGCATGGAATGCCTCGTACTCCTCCTTGCTGGCGAAGAGGGGCGGCTCGCTGGCGTAGGTCGCCGTGGCGGCGTACTCATCCAGCGCAGCGGCCACGTCCGAGAGGACGAACTCCTTGTCGGCGTAGAGGGCAGCGCCCAGCGCGACGTAGAGCAGGCTGTTCTCGGGGCAGGTGCCGGTGACGCCCAGTGCCTCGTCGAAGCTCTTGCGCAGCACGGTGCTGAAGGTCAGCGGACCGCCAGATAGAGGATATTGCCCTGGATGGGGCGTCCCTGTGCCAGACCGGCGATGGTCTGGTTGACCACGGCCTTATAGATGCTGGCCGCGATGTCCTCGGTCTTTGCACCCTGATTGATGAGGGGCTGCACGTCGCTCTTGGCGAAAACGCCGCAGCGGGATGCGATGGTGTATGTACGGGTGGCCTGTTCGGCCGCCTTGTTCATCTCATCGGCACCCATCTTGAGCAACGTCGCCATCTGGTCGATGAAAGCGCCCGTGCCGCCGGCGCAGCTGCCGTTCATGCGGACTTCGGTGCCGTTGGTCAGGAACAGGATCTTTGCATCCTCACCGCCCAGCTCGATGACGCAGTCCGTCGCAGGACGAACTTTTTGACCGCCACACGGGTGGAGAACACCTCCTGCACGAAAGGCACGCCGCAGCTGTCGGCCAGGCCCATGCCGGCGGAGCCGGAGATGCTGAGCAGCGCTTTCCGGCCATGCAGCTGCTCTGCGTCGATGCGGCGCAGCAGCTCCTGCGCCTTTTCCAGAATGTGGCTGTAGTGGCGCTCATACGTCGAATATAAAAGGGTATCGTTTTCATCCAGCACCACGCATTTGATGGTAGTGCTGCCGATGTCAAGACCTACTCTCACAGTTTGTTTTTCCTCCTGAAGGACAATGCACTCTCCCTCTGCGCACAGGGCTCTCCGGCCCGGGCAGAAGTTGTTTGCTAACGAATCAAATTTCAGACTCGCATACATGGGTATTATAAACCAAATCCGGCTGACAATCAATCATTCGGGATTATTTTACACCTTAAAAACAGTAAAATCACCTTTCAAAGTTAAACATTTTGTTAATTTCGCAAACTTTTCTGTGAATTTCGGGCTGTTTCTACTAAGATTCTTTACCGTCTGTCAATTTTTCCGCTCTCTTCCCTGTCCCGCACACAAAGCAAAGGCATCTGCGCTGCGCCGTCCCGGCCGCATTGCAGATGCCTTTTTGTCTCGTTCAATATCTCCGCAGCAGAAGGATCTCCTGTGCCGCCCGGCTTGCGAACCGCGCTGCGCGGATGTCGTTCTCCTCGCTGGAGTGGAGTTCCATTTCCGGCGGGATGTCCTCGCAGGAGGCCAGCAGAAACACCACCTGCGCTCGGGTGCCGCCGCCCGGACGGGCCGTCAGCGTCAGCTTCCAGCCTGCACGGCGGCAGATGAGCTTGCAGATGCGGAGGCCCAGCTTTGCGCCGCTGAGGAAGCGGCGGTTGTTCTCGATGGGGTCTTCCTCCATCAGGCCGCAGCCGTTGTCTTCTACCCGGAGCGCGACGCCCGTCTTTTTCTGTTTCAGGCTCACCCACACCCTGCCGCCTGCATCGCAGGCCCGCAGCGCGTTGGAGATGAGGTGGAGCAGCAGCTGTTCGGCCTCATCGGGGACGCCCATGACGGCGCAGTGCTCGATGCCCCCGCTCTCCGTCGTGAGCGTTATTTCCAGCGACCGCTGGATGTCCGGGGCAAGACGCCCCGCCTTTTCCAGCAGGCCGCACAGGTCCAGAGGCTGCAGCTCGCTCAGCTCTTCATTTTCCAGCTGATAAAGTGTTATGGCATTGCGTACCGTGCGGTCCAGCCGGGCAGACTCTATCTGGATGTCTGAAAGTGCCTGCCGGGTGGCAGGTCGGCCGACGCCAGCAGATGCATCTGCAGATACTCCCGGTTCTGGTCGATGATGCCAAGGGCATGGAAGCACACATCCCCAAACTCCTCCTGAGGGGAGGCTCCTGCTCCATCGTTTCGCCTGCGCATTCTGCTCTACCTCCGCGTCGTGTGGTCAGCACCTCACTGCTGACTCAGTCTACTTTCCAGCGCATAAAGCAGGCGGCCGATGGTCACCTTCCTGCGCTCTAAGCCATACTCTTTTCGAAATCCCGCCATGTCTGGGTGCCGGTCTCGTCCAGCGTCTCCAGCAGCCGCCGGAGGGCGCTGTCCACAGCCGCAACGGTGAGACCGTATTCCTCCGCCACCGGCCCTAATATCTCCTTGCGGATGGCCAGACGGTGGTCGGAGCCCATCATCACCCGAAGCGCACCGGTCAGGTAGCGCTTGTTGGCGTCGCAGGTGCTCACGCCCCAGCTGAGATAGATGCGCTCGCAGCGCTTTTCCAGGCTCTCCGCCGGGCGGTGGGCCGGGGCGCGCAGCTCCTGCAGCATATCTTCCAGTGTGGCCTGACGGATGAGGTAGCATGCGTCCTCCTGGCTCAGGCTCTCCACAGCCGACCTCTCGTTGCGTCCGTCGTCCCGCAGAAGCACCAGAGGCTTGCGGTCAAGGCTGCGTATCCTGGGCAGAAACTGGATGCTGTCCATGTCCTCCAGTCTGCCGCCCAGCACCAGAACGTCCACATCGCCCTGCTCGAGCCGTTCCAGCAGCGTCCGGCTGCTGCGGTAGCCCGTGCAGCGGATGGCCGGGTTGCGCTCCTCGAGATAGCGTGTCCACACCCTCATCTCTCTGGGGTCATAGCTGGCCAGCGCTACGCGCCATATGACGTCCTGTTCCTCATAGCTCACACGACGCGCCTCCCTTCCTGCAGGCGTTCTGCCTGCTTCGCCTGCGGATACCAGCAGGAAATAACATCCTGCCACAGCTCCGGCTGGACCGAATTCTCATACAAAAACTGCAGCAGCCGTCCGCACTCCTCTTCCGGGGCCGGGACCATGTACGGGCCGTGACTGCCGGGTCGTCCGGAGCCTTTGTCCGGCTCACGGTCAGCCAGCAGCCCTGTCCCTCCGTCTCCAGAGAACAGGCAAGGGTATACGCCTCCTGATACGGTTCCAGCGTCGAAAATCTCCTCACCAACGGGATATCCTGTTTCATTCTGCATCCTCCTTGCCCCATCTGTCCGGCCCTTCCACTTATGCCGGACAAGCCATTTATACGATACTGTATAAAATTGTATGGAGCGTCGAAAGGAGTTGCAACGACAAATTTGCGTCAGTTTTCGTCGAATTTTGGAACACTGAAAATATTAACATGGATACTGTCTCAAGAATACCATCAACCGCTCCAAAAATCAAGACACATCTGCCGCATTCTCCTGATTTGGGACGCTTTTCCGCGCAGGATGCAGCGCTTTTCCATCCTTCGGCAAAAAACACAGAACTTGGCACCCGTTACGACATAAAATGTTCATATTCTTCTGATAAATCAAGCAGATACTATGTTTCCCTCTCCGTCCACAAATGCCGGGCGGAATAGGCCAGCAGACACTTCCCCGTTCTGCTGCCGGAAAGGCAGGCCAATGCTTCAGCTTATCAATATCGAAAAGAAATACACCACCGGCGATCTGACACAGGCAGCGCTCAACGGGGTCAGCCTCAACCTGCGCGACAGCGAATTTGTCGCCATCCTCGGCCCCAGCGGCTCGGGCAAGACCACGCTGCTCAACATCATCGGCGGCCTCGACCGCTACGACAGCGGCGACTCATCATCAACGGCATCTCCACCCGCCGCTACACCGACCGGGACTGGGACTCCTACCGCAACCACACCGTCGGCTTCGTGTTCCAGAGCTATAACCTCATCCCCACCAGACCGTCCTCGCCAACGTCGAACTGGCCCTGACCATCTCGGGCGTGTCGGGTGCCTGAGCGCCGCCGCCGTGCCGCCGAGGCGCTG
>ENA-OQAA01001695-OQAA01001695.1-human-gut-metagenome-genome-assembly--contig:-NODE-1695-length-10366-cov-2.677508_pt1 | contig 10366 bp, 18 predicted proteins | sample MGYA00242489_ERZ504515 | MGnify/ENA primary metagenome ERZ504515 (study PRJEB26092, sample SAMD00036237) | human gut metagenome | host: Homo sapiens | study: EMG produced TPA metagenomics assembly of...
AATTTTAACAAAGTACGCTCTCCCCCAGTTTTTACAACAATATTGGAATGTCTTTTTATTATAAACGAGATTGTATGAATAAATATAGCGCCCACTCCATAATTCCTGATTTTATTTATGCCCTGAACTTTGCCCTGCTGCGCACAGTTCCCGCGTTTTGCCTTTTTTACAAAAAAATCCCTGCCCAACGCTTGACAAACACCTATTTCCCGGCTATAATATTACTTGTTCGTTATGGATGATTAGCTCAGCTGGTTAGAGCGCTGCGTTCACATCGCAGAGGTCGAGGGTTCGAGTCCCCCATCCTCCACCAGAATAAACGCCGTAGGTTCGTTAGAATCTACGGCGTTTTCTTTTGCAGGTACACACTTTCGTACCCACTATATTTCCCAGCAAAGCAACCGTATAGCCCCCCAAAAAAGCTCGTGCTGTCAGATACAATAACGGCAAGACTCTGTTTCGGCCGATTTCCACTCCTCTTTCCTCACTCCATAGAATGTTATAAATTTCTCACATTTCTATTGACACCGAAGCTTTCGTGTGATATATTCATCACATAGCACGTGCGAAATTTCTCACTTTATGGATGCAGATAAAAGAAAGGGGCTTACCATGAAAAAGGTGTCATTACGGGAACTGGTTGCTGATAAAATCATTTTTTCTATCCTGATTGCCATGTACTATTGGATGTGGGCACGGAACGACTGGAAAGATTATTACACGACCGTTCAAGACGTTATTTTTGCTTTCAGCTTTTATTATTTCGTTTCCCGCGCCATCCGGGTCAAAAAATACAAGCAGGAATCCCCCGATGAAATGGCTGAAGCCAACCTGTGGAGATGCGATGCCATCTGTTTAAAAATCAGCGTGGCAGCTTTTATTGTGATTGGCTTTACCTGCGCTGTCGGCCGTATGGTTCTTACCACAGAAATCATCGGTTATGGCTTGATGGCCGCACTGATTTTGATTTCGGTGGTGCGCACGATCATCTTCTATCTTATGGATAAGAAAGGGCTTTGAACATGGCCTTATCAACCAAACTGAAAGAATACCGGGAAGCAAAGGGCCTTAAGCAGGCAGACCTTGCCGAGCTGGTCGGCGTCCGGCGCGAAACCATTGTGAACCTGGAAAAAGGGAAATACAATCCCTCCCTCAAGCTGGCAATGGACATTGCAAAAGTGTTCCATACCACGGTAGAAGAGCTGTTTTTCTTTGATGATTAACCCACAAGGAGCGTGCTTTTATGCCTGAAACAGTTTTGGTAAATGGCAATGCCTACTCCCTGCTCAAACTGCTGGGCAAGGGCAAAGGCGGGTATTCTTACCTGGCGCAGATGGCGGACGGGCAGCAGGTCGTGGTTAAGCAGATTCACCATGAACCCTGCGTCTATTACCAGTTTGGCAATAAGATCGAAGCTGAACTGCGGGATTACAACCACCTGCAGGAAATCGGCATTCCGATGCCGCGTATGCTGGATGTTGACACCAAAGCGGAACGCATTGTGAAAGAATACATTGCTGGCGAAACCGTGTATACCCTTGTGCTGAAAGATGCCCTGCCCGAAACCTGCCTCCGCCAGGTGCAGGCCATGTGCGCCTGCTGTACCCGGCGCACACCAACATTGACTATTTTCCCACCAATTTCATTTTGCAGGGCGATACGCTGTACTATATTGACTATGAGTGCAACGACTACATGAACGAATGGAACTTTGAAAACTGGGGCTGCAAATACTGGGCAAAAACGCCGGAATTTTTGCAGTATGCCGCCGAACACCCGTAACGTTTGCCCATTGCCAAGGGGGTTGGAAAAGGGTATAATCTGTTCTGGTTCTGCTTTTTCAGATATACTTTACGTTTTCAACACTCGTTTCACTCAGGTGCTTATATGGTGATTTTATCCGGCCGCGGTGTCCCGATCCTTGACCCCGAATTATTCCTTTGATTTTTGCTTTCTCCAACAAAAAGAATCAAAGGAGCGTATAAATTGAACAATCCGTTTTCTACCCTGACCAAAAAGGAATGGCTGCTCTGGCTCTGTTCGCTTTTTATTGTGCTGGTTTCCAATATTCTGGCAGCAAACTTTGACCCTCTCACCCTGATTGCTGCGCTGGTGGGCGTTACCTCCCTGGTGTTTGCGGCCAAAGGCAACGTTTGGGCACAGGTGCTGATGATCGTGTTCAGTATTTTATACGGTATCATCTCCTTCCGGTTCCGCTACTGGGGTGAGATGATCACCTATCTGGGCATGGCGCTGCCCATGGCGGTATGGTCCGCCATCACCTGGCTGCGGCACCCTGCCGAGAGCGGCGATGCTGTTGCCATCCAGAAGTTGAACCTGCGCCAGTTTGCCGGGCTGCTGGCCAGCTGCGTTGTGGTCACGGTGCTGTTTTACCGCATTTTGGCCGCACTGGACACGCCAAATCTTGCTTTCAGCACCCTCTCTGTCATCACTAGCTTCCTTGCAGCGGCACTGACCATGCTGCGGTCATCATATTATGCTTTAGGGTATGCCGCCAATGATGTGGTGCTGATCGTGCTGTGGCTGCTGGCTTCGCTGACAAATTCGGGGTATCTTCCGGTGGCCGTCAACTTTATCATTTTCTTTTTTAATGATCTGTACGGCTTTATCAGTTGGAAAAAGCGCGAAGTTCTGCAAGCTTAACATTTTATACTTCTCTTCCCTGCTGTTTGCTACGGCAGGGATTTTTCGTATCTGCCATGCTTCGCCGCCCCATTGCAAAGCGCCCCCCCTGCACGGTATAATGGGGCCAGATAAGTTGCCGCCGGGGCTGCCCGGCAGTTGGAGAAACGCCATAGGAGGGTTCCACCATGAAAGATAACTTGAACTGGGCTGTGCTTGGCACCGGTGTGATTGCCAACGAGATGGCACAGACTTTGCAGAAGATGGGCAAAAAGCTGTATGCCGTCGGCAACCGCACCCACGCCAAAGCTGTTGCTTCGCGGAAAAGTACGGTATTGAAACGGTGTACAACTGCATTGATGATATGTTCCTGGATGAAAATGTGGACATCATCTACATTACCAGCCCACACAACACCCACTTCCAGTTTATGGAAAAGGCTCTGACCCACGGCAAGCATATCCTGGTGGAAAAATCCATCACGCTGAACAGCACTGAGCTGGAACGCATGGCCGCCCTGGCCGATGCCAACCACCTGATTATGGCGGAAGCCATGACCATCTGGCACATGCCGCTTTACAAAAAGCTGTGGGAGATCGTGCAGAGCGGCACACTGGGCAAAGTGCAGATCATGACGCTGAACTTTGGCAGCTACAAAGAATACAACATGCAGAACCGCTTTTTCAATATGAACCTGGCGGGCGGTGCCATGCTGGATATTGGCGTGTATGCGCTTTCCATCGTGCGCAGCTTTATGGAGGAAACGCCCACCAACATCCTCAGCCAGTGGAAGCCCTCCCCCACCGGGTCCGATGAGCAGGCAACCGTTTGCTGCAAAACAGTCTGGGCCAGATGGCCACAGTAGCGCTTTCGATGCACTCCAAGCAGCCCAAACGCGCAATGATCAGCTGTGAAAAAGGCTATATTGAAATCATGGAGTACCCCCGTGCCGATAAGGCGTGATTGTGGATGCTGAGACCGGCACCCGCACCGAAGTTGCCGCAGGCAGCACGGCGGATGCCCTGTATTATGAAATGCTGGATATGGAGCACGCCGTGCAGACCGGAAATGCTTCCGCCATGCGCCTTGGTTACAGCCGGGATGTGATGGGTATTATGACCCACCTGCGCAAGGAGTGGGGAATGAAATATCCAGGGGAGGAGTGGGATTAAGGCGGCGGAGTGAGCGGCACATTTGAGTGGCATGTTTGCCGCAACGTTCCGGAACGGTCAAGACCGTTCCCTACAGATTATTTTGCAAAGAGCAGCCAACATAAAAAATAATTCGTAGGGGACAATGCTTGCACCGTCCCGGGATGTTGTGCTGTACTGAATATCTCACCCCGTCATCCGCCCGCAAACTCGCGGGCACACACTGTGCACCTCTACGGCAAAAGCGCAATTTTCTAACACATAACCAAACGGCCCACCGGCACAAAGCAATCACACGCTTTATGCCGGTGGGCTGACGATATCTCGCTTTCCTGTTTACTCGCTGGGATAATCTGCCTCGTCCGGCAGGGCGGCGCTGGTTTCGGCGGCCTGCTGTTCGGCTTCGGCGGCGGTTTGGGCCGCGGTAATCAGGCCGCTCACCTCGCCGGAGGGCTTTTCCAGCAGGTAGGCGCCAACCGGCTTTGCTTTATATACCAGCAGCACACAGTAGGTGTCTGTTGCGCCATCTGAGCGCGCCGGGCAGAGTACCGTCCATTTTTCCACCGTTTTTCCCTTATAGTCCGCCAGGGTCAGGCCGCTTTCCCCCACCACCTGGTTAAAGGCAGTAAAGCTGTCGTCCCACTTTTTGGGGATCTTCACTTTGTCCACCGCGGCGGTGCTCAAGTCCACCTCAAAACCGTAGCCGGTAAAGTAGGTGCCGATATCCTGGGTATTTTCAATTGTGGTTTGCACTGTAGCGCTGGCAGCCACGCTTTTGCCCGCCAGGCGCACCGCCGCCGTAACCGTGCCAGCCAGGCAGACAGCGCAAAGGGCAAGCGCCCCCGCCTGCCGCAGACCAGGTTTGGTAACTGTAAATAAAAACATAAATGCAGCCCCCTCAAAAACGTTGCAATGCTTTTACGCAACGATATGAGGGGGCTGCCGTATTTAGAACCGCGGTTCTTATTTGTACTTGACTTCCGGGTGGTACCACTGGAAGATGACGGCATCGTACTGTTTTTCCAGCGCGGCCTGGTCATGCTCCGGCAGGGCGGTCCACATAACCATCATGGCACCAAGGCGGGCGCACAGCCGCACGGCCCAGTTCTGTTTGTCCGGGCACCAGGCAATAAAGTCCGGCCGGGCCATAAAGTTGCCAAAGCAGTGCTGATGACAAACGCATGGATGGGGTTCGCGCCTTCCTTACGGTAAGCACGGTAACTATCCACCAGCTGGCCACGCAGTACCTGCGGCGCAAATTTACGGATGCGCTTGACCACGCGGGGGTCAAAGCTTTCAATGCAATAGGGGCCGTTGTAGCCTTTCAGCCGTCCAGCGTGGCGTGGCACAGGGCGTCCAGATATTCGCCGGTATATTCATGGCGGCTTTTGATCTCGATAATCAGCGGGGTTTTGCCGTCCACTGTCTGCAAAAACTCACTGAACAGCGGGGCGTGCTCGGCGCTGCCTTTCAGCGGCATCTGACATATCTGGTCATAGGGGTAATCCCGCACCCAGCCTTTGGTGCCGGTCATGCGGGTCAGGGTATCATCATGGAACACCAGCAGCTTACGGTCACTGCTGAACTGCACATCCATCTCCATGCCGTATCCGTTTTGCACGGCGGCGGCAAAGGCGGGCAGCTGTTTTCCGGCGGGCGCTGATCCTTGCCAAAATAGCCGCGGTGGGCAAAATTGCGGCCCGCAAAGGGGGTGCGCAGCTCCTTGCGGCCAGCGGCGGGAGCCACAAAAAACAGCACCAGCGCGCACAGTGCCGCCACAACAATCAGCAAAATCAACCAGAACATGCGATCAACTTCCTTTTTTCATCCGGCGCACGTTGTAAAATATGTACCGGGCATTGCATCCATATTGTAGCGCATTGCCCGCGGGCTTGCAAGAGCTGGCGGAGCAAAATTGCGGTACAGTTTGCGTAATAGACCGTGGCGGATAAAAATTTGAAAAAAACTTAAAAAGTTTTCACAAATTCTCCACGGTTCGCCGTTATTATGGTATAGTAATAGTAACTCAAGGGTGATTTGCGCCCAGATGAGGTGGATTAGAAATGGCAAGAGTATTGATCGTTGACGATGAACCGCGCATTCGGGATTTGATCCGCGAGCACCTGCAGTACGCGGGCTTTACCTGTGCCGAAGCCGGGGACGGCACACAGGCGCTGGCCGAGCTGGCAAACGGCGGCATTGACCTGGTGATCCTTGATATTATGATGCCGTTTATGGATGGCATGACCTGCCTGCGCGAGATGCGCACCCGCAAGATCATGACACCGGTGATCATGCTGACCGCCCGCAGCGAAGAATATGACAAACTGGCCGGGCTGGAGGGCGGCGCGGATGACTATGTGGTAAAGCCGTTCAGCCGCGGGAGCTGGTTGCCCGCGTGAAGGCCGTACTGGCCCGCACCATGCCTGCCCCGGTTGCCGAGGGTAATGTGTATACCTTTGGGAATCTGGTGATCGACACCGCCAGCCACAGCGTTAAGGTGGCCGGGCAGGAAGCCCCGCTGACCCCCAAAGAGTTTGACCTGCTGGTGTTTCTGGTCAACAACAAGGGCATTGCCCTTTCCCGCGAGAAAATTTTACAAAAAGTGTGGAACTATGACTATTATGGCGAGGACCGCACGGTAGATACCCATGTTAAAATGTTGCGCAGCCACCTTGGCAGCTGCCGCGGCTATATTGTTACCGTGTGGGGCGTGGGGTACAAGTTTGACCCCGATACCGCACAGTAACGTTAGGGGGCCGCGATTTGCGTAAACCAAAGCAACCGGGCAGCGCACCGCACACCCATGGCTGGGCGCTGGGGGTGCAGGGCCAGCTGATGCTGTTTTTGTGCGGTATTACTGTGCTGACCCTTGGGCTGGTGTGGGGGCTGATCACCTATGGCCTGCAGCCCATGTACAACCGCAACATTCAAAAGCGGCTGGAACGCGAATCCAGCGTGATCGCCGGAATGATTGATTCCGCCGGAGGCCAGATTTCCAGCCGGGATTATGGTTCCCTGACGCTGCAGAACGAAACGTTCTGGTCCAACCTGAAAACCGCACTGGAAAACGGCGTGATCAATGTGGACAACTGCTGCATTGATATCAGCGATAACACCTGCCGCAGCGTGCAGTTTTTGGAGGGGCTTTACCCCTGCATTTTACACAACAGCATGGCCACTTTCGGCGATAACATGACGGTATATACCCCAGACACCCGAACCGCCATCCTGGCCCGCCATGCCCTGTACAATGAGGGTTCGCTGTACAAAATTATTGAATCCGGCGGCAACCGGCAGATGCTGGTGGGCTGCCTGACCAAAGACGGCAGTTACGGTGTGATCGTATCCGCCAGCCTGGCACAGATTGAAACAGCCGCCGAGGTCATGCGCAGTGTGCTGATTCCGGTTGCCATCTTTTTGATTGCGCTCAACCTGTTGGTGGCGGCGCTGTTCAGCCGGTGGTTCACCCGCCCGATGCGCCAGCTTTCGGAGGGTGCCCGCGAGATTGCCGACGGCAACTATGATGTTCAGGTGCCGGTAGTCCGCAATGATGAGCTGGGCCTGCTGGGGCGGGAGTTCAACCACATGGCGCAGGAAGTCAAACGCTCCGCCCAGCTGGAAAAAGATATCCTGGCTAATGTCAGCCATGACCTGCGCACCCCGCTGACCCTGATTAAGGGCTATGCCGAAACGGTGCGCGATATTACCGGCGATGACAAGGCCAAGCGCACCGAACAGTGCAGCATTATTGTGGACGAAACTGACCGCCTGAGCGCGCTGGTAAACAGCGTGATGGAGCTGAGCAAAGTTTCCAGCGGTGCAGAAAAGCTTAACCCCGTTGATTTTGACATGAGCCAGCTTTGCTTTGAGGTCGCGGGCCGCTATGACGCCGTGTGCGAGCAGAATGGCTGGACGCTGCAGCTGGAAGCCAACAAGGAATGCATGGTACGCGCCGACCCCGCCATGATGGAACGGGTGCTGCACAACCTGTTGGGCAACGCCACCCACCATATGGGTGCGGACGGTGTGTTTGTGCTACGGGCCATCCCCATACCAAACGGCGGTTGCCGGGTGGAAGTAGAGGACCACGGCCCCGGCATCCCGCCGGAGGAACTGCCGCACCTGTTCGACCGCTACTATCGCGCCCGCCAGGATGCCGGCAAGACCGGTACCGGGTTGGGACTTTCCATCACCAAGGCCATTTTGCAGCAGCATGATTTCCCCTTTGGGGTAAACAGTACGGTCGGCAAAGGTTCCACCTTCTGGTTTGAGATGAAAGCCCCACAGTAACCAAAGCATGCCGCATGCAGCCCACACAAGAGAGGAGTTTTACCCCATGGAAAAGCTGAACAAACAGATGGACGATGCCCTGAACACCAAAGTGGCCGCCCTGAATGCCACTGACGATGAAACCGGCGACGGCAAGGTGGACGCCCTGGACCTGAAGCACCAGCTGGACCGCGTGGAAGCGCAGCTGGAATTGCAGGATCAGCAAAACCGCGCCCTGCTGCGCAGCCAAAAGCGGCTGCTGTGGGCCGCTATTGCCATTGTGGTGGTGCTCTGCCTGATTATGGGCGGGCTGCTGCTGCGGTTCAACACGGCGTATAACCAGGTGATCACCACCTGCGCCCAGGTGAACGAGATTGCCGGCACCTTGCAGGACAGCCTTGCCAAGCTGGACACCGAACAGCTGGACAGCATGATGCAGACCCTGCCCGACATTGCCGATAAGCTGAGCCAGATCGATGTGGACGCCCTGAACGATGTGATGGCCAAGCTGCCCGCCACCATGGACGCAGTGGCCCAGCTGCAGCAGCAGTTGAACAGTGTGGCATCTTTCCTGGGCAACGTGGGCTCCATCTTTGGGTAAGCGGCTCCCCTGCTGTTTTTGAAAAACGGTTATCCATAACGCAAAAGCGCATGTGCATCTTTCCCGGTTCGGGAACAGCACATGCGCTTTTTGTTACAATTTTACGGCAGGATGTCAGCCGATAACTTCGACCTTTTCCATCACGACCGGGGTGCGGGGCTTATCGTTCCAGTCAGTGGCAACTGCGGCGATTTCATCCACAGCGTCCATGCCGCTGACAACATGGCCAAATGCAGCATACTGGCCATCCAGATGCGGAGCATCCTGGTGCATGATGAAGAACTGGCTGCCGGCAGAGTTGGGGTCCATAGCGCGGGCCATGCTGATCACGCCGCGGGTGTGCTTGATGGGGTTGTTCACGCCGTTCTGCAGGAACTCGCCCTTGATGTGCCAGCCGGGGCCGCCGGTGCCGTTGCCGGACGGGTCGCCGCCCTGGATCATAAAGCCGGGGATGACGCGGTGGAAGGTCAGGCCGTTATAAAAGCCCTGATTGACCAGTTTCAAAAAGTTTTCGCAGGTGATCGGTGCTGCGGTAGCATCCAGTTCAATGTCAATGGTTTTGCCGTTCTGCATCGTAATACGAACCATAGGTGTTAGTTCCTTTCGTGTTGTAATAATCTATCCTCAAAGGTCGGGCGCGGGGATGTCAGGTGGTTTCGCCTGCCTGTTCCGCATCCGGCGCTTGTTGGCTTTTACTTTGCTCGGTTTCGGTACCGGTGATATAGCTCATGCTGCCAAGGGTCTTTTCCAGAATTTCCTCGTCCAGCTTGCCCATCCAGTGGCCAAGGGCGGCCGTCATAAACAGCTCGCAGTGGTGCTGGGCATCCTTCAGCAGGGCAAAGGCACCGCCGTGGCGCTCTTCGCCGGTGGCAGGGTCAGTCCAATCCTCCGGCAGGTTCAGCTTGAGGTGTGCCGGGGATACATGCCCGGTGATGAACCCGCGCCCGCCAAAAAACAGCTCCAGCACCCAATAGAACGCCCGCCGCACGCCGTGGCGGCTGGTGAAAATGCGGCGCAGGCGGTAGGTGTAATAAAAGCTGTCCGCCAGGGCTTCCACGCTGATATCCTGCCCGTATACCTCCAGAATACACTGGTGCAGCAATGCGGCAATTTCCGCCAGGTCCTGCCCGACCGGCACCGGGCTGGAATCATCCGCCGGGACCTCCGAAACGCCGGTATCCTCGGCATGCAGGTGGAATCCAGCGCAATTTCAAAGTAGCCGTGGCCGCCTTTCATGCCGTAGGGCTGGCCGGGGCTGCTGACGAACACAACGTAAGGTGCATAACGGTATCCGCCGCATAGTGGCACAAAAAGCCCAGCGTATACTCGATCTGCGCCTGGGTGTGGGTGTGGTGCAGCAGGGCCAGCAGAAAGGCGCCGGTCTTATCCTCGTGCATACGGTTGCCAAGCAGCGGCAGGTTATAGGTGCGGTTTTGGCCCTTTTTCCACACTTCATAGCAGAAAAAGCTGTCCGGCCCATTGGCACCGGCGGCAAACGCTGCGGGGCATTGCAATTTATAATGGATGGCATGCGCGGCCTTTTGGGCGGTGCGCACATGGGTGTACCTTCCGGCATAGGGGGGTCACTTCCTTTTGAGATAGGCCCTAAGGTGTCTCTGAAACGTCCGAAAATATATTGGCAACACCAGCACAATTCCCGCCTGACGCTTAAGCACCGCTCCGGCGGCTGCGGCACCGG
>ENA-OQAA01001696-OQAA01001696.1-human-gut-metagenome-genome-assembly--contig:-NODE-1696-length-10361-cov-1.729236_pt1 | contig 10361 bp, 14 predicted proteins | sample MGYA00242489_ERZ504515 | MGnify/ENA primary metagenome ERZ504515 (study PRJEB26092, sample SAMD00036237) | human gut metagenome | host: Homo sapiens | study: EMG produced TPA metagenomics assembly of...
CGAACAGTGAGGACTTAAAATTGAGGCGAACGGAATCTTATGCTGGTGGATTTAATGGAGCTATGGCAAACAGTATAAGCGGTGCTTCGTTGGTATCAGGTCTTTCGAGTGTAAAGGCGAAGAAATATGCCGGAGGTTTGCGGGAAGAGCAACCGTAGGATTTGGGACAACCCTTGGCGGTGAGGATGAGAAGAAACCAACTTTGGTAGATTCTGTTTCTAAGCTTTTAGGACAGATTCTGACAATGGTACGGAAGAACAGAAAAATCAACTTCTCACATTAGCAGGTGTGATGCCATCAAAAATACACGGATGTACAGTAGCGGGAAAGACTCTTATAGTTGAGAGTGGCGGAGACTATGCCGGAGGAATGATTGGTCAAGGAGACGGTGTGAAGATTACTGCGGAAGGAATGGCTTTCGGTGGAAGTGTTACCGGCTTACAAGAGGTGACAGCAAAGAGATATGCCGGAGGTGTTGCCGGAAGTGTTGTGACGGCAGATGCGATCGGTGTGTTAAATAATACTCTTGGTGTAGGGCAGTTTATCCCATTTGAACTGATGCAGATGTCTGTCGAGGGAACTGAGTGGAAAGTAACGGCTACTGAAAAATATGCTGCAGGAGCTTGTGGACTGATGCTTGGGGGAACAGCTGATACTGTAAAGATAAGTGGAATTCAGAGTGTTCAGTCAGGAAACTATACGGGAGGTTTTGCGGGAAGAACTGGAGCGGGAAGCCTTGCATCAGCTGGAGGGTTGGACGTTCTTGGACTTGTGAAACTCAATAATGTCTTGTCTCTTGCAGATGGGATACAGGTTACGATAAAGAATTGTGAGACCGTGGGCGCTGACAGTGGATGCAAAATTATTTCCGAAGGAACGGCAGTCTTGACGGATGGTGAAGATTTCACTGCCGGGGGCTTTATCGGAGAATCTGTAGCTTCGATAGTCGAGGCTTCCCATGTCAAAAATCTACAATCTGTTATTGCAAAACATGATCATACAAAAAGTAGTTATGCCGGAGGATTTATCGGTCGTTCCCATACCGGAGGACTGGCGGGGCTTGCAGAGAAGGATGCAGATGGGAACCTGAAGCTTCCAGGAATTTTAGAAGTGGATTCTTTATTGAATTTAGTACCGTATCTGCTTCCGAAATATACAAATACAACTGTGACATTCTTATCCAACGAAAAGAATCCGCAGGTGGAAGGCCAGCTTGCCGGAGGTTATGCAGGAGCAATGCAAAGTGGGCAGGTAGATAACAGTACTAGCCGGAAGCCTATGTGGTATATGGTCTGGAGAAGGTGAAGGGGGAATCTCATGCCGGGGGTTTTGCAGGAAAGATTGATGCCGGAGCAGCCGCTTCCTCAGATGGATTAAATCTGCTTGGAGGAATTTTAAATCTTGATATCAGTCAGTTGCTTCAGGTATTAAATGTCTATATACCGATGATCCAATCCGCAGGTGTGAAGTCTGCAGAGCATGGATTTACAGTGGAAGCGACAGACACCGACAGCAGTGCCGGAGGGTACCTTGGCTATGGCGGCGGTGTGCAGATTAAAGATTCCGATGTCACTTCCTTAAAGCATACGAAAGGTGACTCCGCCGGGCGACAGTCTGGAATCTGTAATGGTGAAAGTTACTTGGAGCGAATTCACAATATGCAGTCAAAGGTGGAAAATATGCCGGAGGCTATGCAGGATGTGTAGATATTGATTCGGCAGCAGCAGTTGGAGGTGGCTTAAAGCTTCTTGGAAATATTCAGTTGAGTAATGTGCTGGAAGCTTTGGATGTGGTCGCATCGACGATTGAAAACTCTGACGTCAACGGCTGTGTGGGTGGTTATTCGGTATTGGCAGATGGCAGCGATAAAAACAATCAAAATCTTGGAAAAGCGGGAGGATTTATCGGAGAAATGTCCGGTACGATCATTAAAAATAGTGATGCGAATCTATTTGCCTATGTAATCGGACGTGAAGCATCCGGAGGCTATGCCGGTATGATGGAACCGGGAAATGTTGCATCTGTATTAGAAAACACCAGTATTCTAGATGGCCTTTTAAATGTAACAGACAGCCTTGCAAATGTGGTGCAGTCCTTTATTCCGATTATAGAAGATAGCCAGACGAGCAGTGTTCCTTGTGGTGGTGCAGTTCGTGCAGAAGGATTTACAGATAACTCATGCGTGAGAGGGCTGGCTGGTGGCTACGTTGGCTACAATCACGGAGGAAGAATTGAAGGATATGCGGCAGAAGCAAACGGCAAAGAATGCGCCGCTATCCGTATTCGTTCTGTATACGGCGGTGAATTTGCCGGAGGATTTACCGGATTAATGGAAACAGCAGACTTAGCAGGAACTGGAAATCTGGAACTCTTGTTTGGACTTTTAGAGGTAAGCAATGTCTTAAGTCTTTTAGGTGCTGTTTATCCGACCGAAACAAATACGGCCGTCTACGGACCACTTCGAAAGGTAGATTTAGATACTTGGAACAAGTGGGCAGAGGCTGTCGGAAGCGATGGCGTTTATGGAGATCAGTTCCCGAGTACGTCGGTTGGTACCGAGGGTGAGTTACAGGAATTGATTAAGGAATACGCATATGGATATAATGCCAAAGCGGGAAGAACAAACGTTGGAACGAGGGACATGGAGCTGGAGTGGCCGGAGGATATGTGGGCCGGATGAAAGCCGGAGTAGTTACCAATGCACATGCGTGGGATGCAAAATCTGTGATTGGATACAAGAGTGCCGGAGGCTTTGCAGGAGAAATGACAACCGGAGGTGTTGCCGAGGTTGGAAAGGTTTCTCTGATTGGTCTTCCGATTACAAATGCGGTTAGTGCAGTACAAACTTTTGTTCCGGTAATCAGAAATTCAGATATTACAGGTTTCCAGTCAGGAATGACGGTGAAGGCAACGGGAATCCCAGAAAAGGATTCCTCACTGAAGATAGAAAAAGTTGGTTATGCCGGAGGTATGTCGGTCATATGATCGGCGGACAGATCTGGGGAAACTGGTCGGCGGGAAGCACTTACAGTGCAACGGATGCCGTGCCAGATCCAAACAATACTCGCTGTTTTGCGGCAAATGTAAGAAAGGTAGAGGGAACAAAGGCGGTAGGAGGCTTTGCGGGTCAGATTGATCCGGCAAGCGCGGCAGCATTGGATACAGCAAGTAGCAGTGGTCTGCTTGGCGGATTGCTTCAAGGTCTGCTCCAGGCACCGGGTGATTTGTTATCTGTACTCAATACAACTATCGCTACCGTTCGAGGCGCAGATGTCAGTGCATGGGATGACTGGGGAATCATTATTAACGGTGCCTATGCAGAAGGTTCAGGAAATACTGCTTACGCAACAGCAGCAGGTGGATTTGCCGGAGAAATCAATGGTGCTGTGATCGGAGAACTGAACAAGGCAGAGAGCGGTGTACATGTATCGAATATTAGAAGTGTGACTGGTGGAGAATATGCCGGAGGATTTTTTGGTCTGGCTGATGTATCTGCGGTAGCACAAATCAGTGAAGGTGGCAATACAAATATACTGGAATCCATTTTAACTCTTGGCGGAACGAGCGTGTTGGATGCATTTCGAACATTTATCTATGATTCTGATGTGTCAGGTGCTGCTGAGGTTGGTTTGGAAGTACAGGCAAGAAACAGCAAAAAGACAGAGTATAAAAATGATCCTGTGTACTCAGGATCAGCCGGAGGCTTTGGCGGTGCTTTGCTTAACGGCTCTGTAAAAGATTCTGAAGTGACCAACCTTCGCAGAGTCAATGGAATGAATTATACCGGAGGATTTATCGGACATCTTGGAAAGAGCGGAACCGTAGATTTAGATAGTTTAGGGGCATTAGGAGAACTACTGAGTGCAGGTGCAGGTGTAATGGACATTTTTCGGATCTCATGTAGATCGATGCAGTGTTTCCGGTATACCTGAAGGATTTACGGTACATAGCGACAATACGATAGAGAAACAAGACAAGTCAGAGATTGTCGGAGGATTTACCGGATATGCGAATCTAGGAAGGATGTCCGGGGATACAGTAGATGGATTAAAACAGGTAACAAGCGGTCAGATTGCCGGAGGATTTGCGGGAAAAACAAACTTTGCGTATCTTGCAGACATCAAGCTGGATTCGAAATTAGTTCAAGGCTCGTAGGTGAAGTGAGAGTAGATACAGATTTTTAAAAGGCGCTCCAGTTGGATGAATTGCAAAAGGGGCAGGTAATCAAAATCGACTTGGGCATTATTGAAATCAATGCGCTATATGATGGGGAACTTGTATCTATCAATTTGTTTGGACTGGATATTAAGGTTGGTCTGGCAAAGGACAAGAGCCTTGCAACTATTTATATTGGAGATAGTAAAATAGAGATTAACTGTTCCGAAGGTGGCACGATCGATGAAGCATATCTGAAAAATGAAATTAATATTTCACTGATCAAGCAAACCGGACAAAAATGGATTCCTGTACCGTAATCGGTGTGAAAGAAGGCTATGATGTATATGGCGGTGGAGCCGGAAACAATGCAAATGGTACGGGTGAATATGGAATTGCCGGAGGATTTGTAGGATGGAATAACGAAGGCTTGTTTGAGAATAACAATATGTATTTTGCAGACGTTATCCGTGGTGCAAAAGATCTAACAGGTCCATTTACCGGAAAGGCAAGTTTAAAATCTAACTGGGGATTTAATGACCTTGTAGGAATTGAAGGTCACGAAAATCGCTACAGAATTTACCGGAACGGTGATACCTCTTACGAAGATCTGCTTGGACAATCTAAGAACGAACTGCAGGAGCAGCATGAAACACTGACTGGATGGAAAAATATCTATACGATCCGTCATATGACAGAAAATAAGGTAGTGAAGTTTAAGGATTTAAAAGATGCACTTATGGGCAATGGAAATGGCACAGCAACAGAACCTGCCAATGTCTATCAGGAAGACGGAGCTATGGCAGTATTAATGGATAATACCCCGACGAATCCTATAGAACCGGAAGGTCAAGAGGCAGCGCCGGATATCCAGGATCCGTGTAAGGACTTGATTGAGCTTCGCATCCAAAAGGTTTGGAAACAGGATGAAGAGAAAGACCGCCCAAAAGAGATTGTCTTCCAGATTACAAGAACCTACGAAGTGGATGGAAAGACGATTCCAGATGAAACCTTCCATCAAGAAGTTATTTTGAAAAAAGAGGATGTACAAACTCCAGATATATGGGAAAAGGTTCTTTCCGGACCGGAATATACTGCATACCATGTGGGAACTGACGGAAAGAAATATTACTATACATACCATATCAGTGAAACAAAGGTTGACGGTTACACGACAGAAATTACTTATCCAAAGAACGACAAGTATCATTACAGCATTACAGTAACCAATAAGAAAAAACTGGCTGGACAGCCTTCTTCCGGGAACCGGAGGATCTGGAACAGCTTGGATTTATGCGATAGGCGTTCTGCTTCTTTGCTTTGTGACAGTAACGGGATACAAAAAGAGGAAGAGCAAAAGAAGGCAGGGTAACTATAAATAATCATTCATACAAAGGAGAGAGAACCAATGAAAAAGTTAAAACGCGTGCTGGCAGTTTTACTGACAGCAATCATGACACTGGCAATGGCGACGACAGCCTTTGCAGCAGAAAATCAAGGAAGCTTGAAAGTTACAGTGAATCAGGGAAACACATTAAACGGGCAGACGATCAAAGTGTACAAATTATTTGATCTGACAGTGAGTGGATCACATTATGCTTACACAGTAAACGAGCAGTATAAAGCAATGATTGCGACTGCGTTAGGACAATCAGGTACTGCTACAAATGAAGAGTTGTATCAGGCAATTTCTAACTTGAAGGGAGATGCTATTCAGAAATTCGCCGATGATTTTACAGCAGCAGCATTGACAAGCAATACTGGTGAAACAAAAACTTCAGGGAAATTAGGAGATGTTACAGAACACACATTTAATAATTTGGATTTTGGTTACTATCTTGTATACCAGACAGGAACAAAAGAGATACAGTCCTCCCTCGTATCAGTAAACAAACTGGAAGGTGCAGAAGTTAAATTAAAAGGTCAGGCACCAAGTATTGAGAAAACAGCAGATAAAGAAAACCGTTGAGATTGGAGAGGTTGTGACCTATACAATTACAGGTGTGATTCCGGATACAACAGGATATGAACAGTATGCATACAAAATTCATGATACATTGACAGACGGTCTTGATTTTGTAAAAGATGCAAACGGAACAGTAGTGGATGATCATAATAATTATCTGGTATCTGTACAGATTGGGGAAACACCGGCTACTGAACAGAAGGCTCAGTTAAGTGGAAATGGCAATCGTACAATGTTGTTAGATTATCCCAATGGATCAGGGACAATCAGGGAAGCAAAGGACAGACATTTACAGTAAAATACTACGCAAAAGTAAACTCTGCAGCTGTGGTGGAAACAAAGAACAGTGCTAAATTAGAATATGGGAACGATCCGGATAACACAACAATGACAACACCGTCAGAGGCGAAAACACCAACGTATCCAGTACAGATTCACAAATTTGCCAGAGGAGAGGAGCAAGGTTATCTTGCAGGTGCAACTTTCCGTCTTTACAAAACAGAACAGGATGCAAAAGGTAATACAAATGCAATTGCTGTAACAGGTTCTGTCGGTAGCTATACGGTAGCTGAGGATCAGAAGAATACAAAAACTTATGATATGGTATCTGTTGGAAATGCAGTAACTGAAGGTATTAACCTGAAATTAAATGGTTTGAAAGCGGGAGATTACTGGTTGGTAGAGACAGAGGCGCCGGACGGATACAATGGTATTACAGCTCCGATTAAAATTACAATCGCAAAATCTGCGGATGGAGACGTGAATAACTGGACAATCAGCAAAGACAGCGAAAATGTAAGTGACAAAATTATCAAGATTGAAAATACTACAGGAACAATCCTTCCAGGAACTGGTGGAATGGGTACCATTCTGTTTACAGTGGTAGGTATTGCATTAGTACTGATTGTAGCAGCAAGCTTTGTAATCAGCAGAAGAAAACGTGCTTAATGATTTAGCATTTTGACACATCAGTGTGGGGACTGCCTGCGGGCAGTCTTCCCATGCTTTTATATAACAGCAGGGAGAATGGAATAAAGATGCGTAAAAAAAATGTGCAGAAGAAAAAATTTTATATCGGAGATATTTTTCGTATCATTGTGTTGCTTATTGCATTCTCCGTACTATTATATCCGACAGTCAGCAATTATCTCTATGAAAAAAATGGCGCAAGGGTGATTTCGTCTTATGATGAAAATGCTGTGCGGTTAAGTGAAAGTGAAAAACAAGCAATGCTGGAAGCGGCAAGACAATATAATCGGGAACTTTTAGGAAACATAGAGCTGCTGGATCCATTTTCGCCATTGAAGAAAGAAGTAGATGCGAGATATCAAAGTCTTCTGAACACCAATGAAGCGGGAATGATGGGATACATCAGAATTCCTAAGATTGATGTAGAGTTGCCTATTTATCATGGAACCGAAGAGAGAATCCTGCAGTCGGGTGTCGGTCATTTTGAGGGAACATCTTTACCAGTGGGTGGAGAAAGTAGTCATACAGTTTTGACGGGGCATCGTGGGCTTCCATCGAAACTTTTGTTTACAGACTTAGATCAGATGAAAGCGGGAGATATTTTTTACCTTAAGATTCTTGGAGAAACCTTTTGCCTATAAAATAGATCAGATTCTTACGGTGTTGCCCGAGAATACAAAGGCACTGACGATTGAGCCGGGAAAGGACTATGCCACACTGGTAACCTGTACGCCATATGCAGTCAATACACACAGGCTTTTAGTCAGAGGGAGTCGAATCCCTTATGAGGAGGCAGTTCGTCAGGTACCGGATGAAAGATTACACCAACACTGCCGTTCCAGGTGAAAGTGTTACTGGCAGCAATCGGGGTGTTAGTGTTGATATTTATCGTTTATCAGTTATGGAAAAAGACTAGAAAAAGAAAGAAATGAGGAGAAAGAGGAAATGAAAAAGGAATAGGAATAGGCGGGGTCTTTTTAATGATCGTGACTTTCATACTGTTTTGCTTTGGGATACCTCAACCTGTGTCGGCGTCAGAACGTGTCGGGACTCTGACGATATATTATCATGGAGTCACGCAGCAAGGGGAACCGATTGCATTATCAGGGGCAGAGTTTTCCTTGTATAAAGATAGGAGAAAAGTGAAAAACAAATGGGAGTTGTATGGAGCCTTTAAAAAAGCGGAAGTGAATCTGGAAGATATGACTTCTTCCGGACAGAAAAAGGCGGCAGAACAGTTCCATGACTTTGCGGTAAAAGAAAAGCTGGAAGGAGAGACCAGAGCAACAGGAAATGATGGGAAAGTAGTTTTTCATTCTTTAGAGGAAGGGATGTATCTGTGTAGTTCACAGAATGATGTATCTTATGAGAATGGGAAATTCCACTCAGCCCTTTCCTGGTGTTCCTTCCGGAAATAGATGAAAACGGAAATTGTTTTTATGAAGTGACAGTAGAGCCTAAAAATGAATGGGCGAAATAGAAGTACCACAGAACCCACCTCAGCCAGAGAAAGAACCGGAAAATCCAAAGAGAGATGACGTGGAAACAGGAGATGACAAAGATATTTGGGAGCAATTGTTACTTTTATCTGCGAGTGCAGGTATCATTGCTGCCATAGGTTATAGAAAAAGAAAATGGATTTAGAGCAGGAAAAGCGTTTCGAGTGGATATGCTGTTCGAATTTAGTAAAAGAGGATGTGAAAAAACTCGATTGAGTTTTTCGCATCCTCTTTTTTCTTTGGGTGATTTCATTGTGTTATAGAAGAAAATCGGTTAAAATAGAACAAAGAAAGTAGGTGAAAAAATCATGGCTAAAACTTTTTTGTGGATAGAAGATCGAAAAGGAAAAGCAAGCTATACATTTTGGGAAAATCTCATGAAACAACTTTGTTCCGATGTAATCGTTGAAAGTAAAAAGAATAATAGTGAGTTGGTAAAAGCCGTAAGAACATTACAGGATGCTGAGAATAGATATATCGTTGTCTTTGATAATTCTTTTGATAATTTGCAGATTGTTATGGAAAAGAAACGATTAAAGAAATATGTGAATGAGAAAGAAAATGTTTTTCTGTTGGACATTATTTGTTTTGAGTATATTCTTTTAGAATTTAAAGAACTGATAGAATGGATTTATGCTTCGGAGGATGAATTCTTGCAAAAGAGAGCTAGAGCAATTGCGGCAAGACACAAACTTGTAGAATCCCTGCAGAATGATGAGTTTGATTATAAAGGAATACGAGAAATTGTAGAATATGATAAAAATGTTGAAGAACATAATATTGAGCAATTGTCAGCAAAGTTATTATTGATTTGACAAGAAATACTGGATTCGAAGTGTCAAAAGGTACACTTGGAGAATGTTGGATAAAGTCTTGCTGTGAATGGGATCAACGACAGGAAGATGACATCTGTGGATTAGATTATAACAGACTGTCTGTATTTGATAAAATGAAAAGAATTTATGTGGGAAGTTCGTTGAAACTACAGATTCCGAAAGTTGGATTGGAGGTAATGGCATGATAACGATTTTTAAAAATAGGAAAGATATACCTCAGGATAAAGAATATATAGAACTGAATGACATATTTTTTAATCAGAATACAGCAACGAAACTGGATGAGAGAGCTGCAAAGTATATTCAAATGATAGACGGCTCAGAACTTCTCAGCAAATATAAAATTCGATCACGATTTGAAGATATTACATTGAATACAGATCAACTTTCCACAGGATGTAAAACTGTATTGAATGTATTGTATTTCCCGGATAAGGTGTTTTGCCTGAAAGAATGTGGAAATAATGCTTTGGAAATATTGTATAGTTTTGATGTGGGAAATGTATATAGCGAATATGCAATGATTCCGTTTGACATGGAACAGGTGAAGGTTCAGACGAGTAGAGAATGTAAAGTAATCGAGGATTATGAAGAACTAAAGGAGTGGTGGGAAAATGAAGAGTAAACCAGTTGTGATGGAGCATTTTTCAACAGTGCATACTTCATTTGTAGTGGACTTTACATTTACCAATAATATAACAATCTTAATGGGAGATTCAGGAACGGGAAAGACAGCAACGTTTTCATTTATCAGAGAATGTATGGCAGTTAATCCCAGAATTTTATGTTTGGATAGTTATGACTATCAGAAAGATATAAAAGAAATAATCAGCCAGATAGAGGGGAAACTGGTTGTCATTGATAATGCATGATATTTTATTTGAACTGAGATGACAAGGAAACGATTAATTTCAATTTATGATTGATAAAAAGTCG
>ENA-OQAA01001698-OQAA01001698.1-human-gut-metagenome-genome-assembly--contig:-NODE-1698-length-10352-cov-1.815746_pt1 | contig 10352 bp, 14 predicted proteins | sample MGYA00242489_ERZ504515 | MGnify/ENA primary metagenome ERZ504515 (study PRJEB26092, sample SAMD00036237) | human gut metagenome | host: Homo sapiens | study: EMG produced TPA metagenomics assembly of...
ACAAAATGACTCAGCGGATTATTTCCTGGGTGGACGTGACGCTACGTGGATTGCTATTGGTGCATCTATTTTTGCATCAAACATTGGTTCGGAACACTTGATCGGACTGGCTGGTGCCGGAGCATCCAGTGGTATGGCTATGGCACACTGGGAAATCCAGGGATGGATGATTCTTATTTTGGGATGGGTATTCGTACCGTTCTATTCAAGAAGTATGGTATATACGATGCCGGAATTCCTGGAACGTCGTTATAACCCGCAGTCCCGTACTATATTGTCTGTAATTTCCTTGATCAGTTATGTACTGACTAAGGTAGCGGTTACGGTATATGCCGGTGGTCTGGTATTCCAACAAGTATTCGGCATTGAAGAACTCTGGGGAATCGATTTCTTCTGGATTGCAGCTATCGGTCTGGTTTTGATCACTGCATTATATACGATCTTCGGTGGTATGAAGTCAGTACTTTATACTTCTGTATTGCAGACACCGATTTTATTGTTAGGTTCACTGATTATCCTTGTACTCGGTTTCAGAGAACTGGGTGGATGGGACGAAATGATGAGAATTTGTGGTGCGGTAACTGTTAATGATCAGGCAACACCATGACGGAATTAATTCGTAGCAATAGTGACCCGAACTTCCCTTGGTTGGGAGCATTAATCGGATCAGCTATCATCGGTTTCTGGTACTGGTGTACTGACCAGTTCATCGTACAACGCGTTCTTTCAGGTAAGAACCAGAAAGAAGCACGCCGCGGTACTATCTTCGGAGCTTATCTGAAATTGTTACCCGTATTCTTGTTCTTGATTCCGGGTATGATTGCTTTTGCACTTCATCAGAAATACCTCGGTGCAGGTGGTGAAGGTTTCTTGCCGATGCTGGCTAATGGCAGCGCCAATGCCGATGCAGCTTTCCCGACACTGGTAGCCAAGTTGTTGCCGGCTGGTGTGAAAGGTCTGGTGGTTTGCGGTATCCTTGCAGCTTTGATGAGTTCGTTGGCATCTTTGTTCAACTCATCTGCCATGCTGTTTACAATTGACTTCTACAAACGCTTCAAACCGAAAACTTCTGAAAAGAAACTGGTAGTTATCGGTCAGATGGCAACTGTAGTGATTGTAATTCTGGGTATTTTGTGGATACCTATCATGCGTAGCGTAGGTGATGTACTTTATACTTACTTGCAAGACGTACAGTCTGTATTGGCACCAGGTATCGCCGCAGCCTTCCTGTTGGGTATCTGCTGGAAGCGTACTTCTGCCCAAGGTGGTATGTGGGGATTGATCGCCGGTATGGTAATCGGCCTGACACGTCTGGGAGCAAAAGTATATTACAGTAATGCAGGAGATGTAGCCGGTGGTACATTCAAATATCTATTCTATGATATGAACTGGTTATTCTTCTGCGGATGGATGTTCCTGTTCTGTATCATTGTAGTGATAGTAGTCAGTCTGGCAACGAAGCACCGTCTGAAGAAAAGATACAAGGATTGGTATTCGGTACCTCTACCCCAGCACAATTGGCCAGAGACACGCGCCAGCTGGAATCATTGGGATATTATCCATACGGTTATTATCCTGGGTATCACTGCCGCTTTCTATATCTATTTCTGGTAAAATAGTTACAAGCTACGGGCTACAAGTTACGAGTGTCATTTGGCATGATAGCGTAGCACTTGTAGCTTGTAGCTCGTAGCCCGTAACTCAAAGATATATGACAAATAACTATTATAGTTCAAATCCGACCTTTTACGTTGGTATCGACTGTATCATCTTCGGTTTCAACGAAGGAGAACTGAGCCTGTTATTGCTGAAACGAAATTTTCAGCCGGCAATGGGTGAATGGTCTCTGATGGGTGGATTCGTGCAACAAGGTGAAAGTGTGGACAATGCTGCCAAACGTGTACTGGCGGAACTCACCGGTTTGGAAAATGTATATATGGAGCAAGTAGGGTCGTTCGGCGAAGTGGAACGTGATCCGGGAGAACGGGTTATCTCTGTTGCTTACTATGCATTGATCAATATCAACGAGTACGACCGCGAACTGGTGCACCAGCATAATGCCTACTGGGTAAACATCAATGAATTACCGCCTTTGATCTTCGACCATCCGCAAATGGTGAAACAAGCACGGGAATTGATGCAACAGAAAGCATCCACAGAGCCTATCGGCTTCAACCTGTTACCGAAGTTATTCACGCTGTCTCAACTGCAAAGCCTCTACGAAGCTATTTACGGTGAACAGATAGACAAGCGTAACTTCCGTAAACGGATAGCCGAAATGGACTACATTGAAAAAACAGATAAGATTGATAAAACAGGTTCCAAACGCGGAGCTGCCTTATACAAATTCAATGAAAAGGCATACCGCAAGGCACCGAATTTTAAATTATAAATTATGCTGGAAGAACTGAAAGAAAAGGTATTCCATGCCAACCTCGAACTGGTGAAGCATGGACTGGTTATCTTCACCTGGGGAAATGTATCAGCTATCGACCGTGAAACGGGACTGGTAGTCATCAAACCCAGTGGTGTAAGTTATGACGATATGAAGGCGGAAGACATGGTAGTGGTGGACCTCGATGGCAAGGTAGTGGAAGGACGATTGAAACCGTCTTCAGACACTCCGACCCACGTGGTACTCTACAAGGCTTTCCCTGAAATCGGCGGTGTGGTACACACCCACTCTACTTACGCTACTGCCTGGCACAAGCCGGATGTGACATTCCGAATATCGGAACGACACATGCAGATTACTTCCACGATGCCATACCTTGCACGGCAGATATGACAAAGGAAGAAGTGGAAGGAGCGTATGAAATGGAAACCGGAAATGTAATCGTGAAGCGCTTTGAAGGCTGAACCCTGTACACACGCCGGGAGTACTGGTAAAAAATCACGGCCCTTTCTCTTGGGGAAAAGATGCGCACGATGCTGTACACAATGCAGTGGTAATGGAACAAGTGGCTAAGATGGCAAGCATTGCTTATGCCGTCAATCCGAAACTGACCATGAATCCGCTGTTGGTAGAAAAGCATTTCAACCGCAAACATGGACCTAACGCTTATTATGGGCAATGAACAACTGACAATTAAAAATTAACAATTAAAAATTAAAACATTAATGAACGCATTTGATCAATATGAAGTATGGTTCGTAACCGGAGCACAGCTCCTGTACGGAGGTGACGCAGTTATCGCAGTAGACGCACACAGTAATGAAATGGTAGCTGGACTGAACGCCAGCGGTAAATTGCCGGTAAAGGTGGTTTATAAAGGTACAGTAAACTCTTCTAAAGAAGTAACTGAAGCTTTCAAAGCTGCTAACAATGATGAGAAATGTATCGGCGTTATCACCTGGATGCACACTTTCTCTCCTGCCAAGATGTGGATTCACGGTTTGCAGGAACTGAAGAAGCCGTTGCTGCATTTCCATACTCAGTTCAATGAAGAAATTCCTTGGGATACCATGGATATGGACTTCATGAACTTGAACCAGTCTGCTCACGGTGACCGTGAATTCGGCCACATTGTAACCCGTAATGCGTAAAAACCGTAAAGGTAGTGGTAGGCCACTGGCAAGATGAAAAAGCACAGGCCAGATTGCAACATGGATGCGTGTTTGCGCCGGATGGCTGATGCACAAGATATGCTGATTATCCGTTTCGGTGACCAGATGAACAACGTTGCTGTTACTGATGGTGACAAGGTATCCGCTGAACAAGTTTTGGGTTACCACGTAGACTACTGTCCGGTAAACGACCTGATGAAGTACTACAATGCAGTGGAAGACAAAGATGTACAGGCAATGGTAGATACTTACTTCAAAGAATATGACCATGCTCCTGAACTGGAAAAAGCCGGAACAGAAGCTTATACCAAAGTGTGGAACTCTGCAAAAGCAGAAATCGCTCTCCGTCGTATCCTGAAAGATACAGGTGCCAAAGCATTTACTACCAACTTCAACGACCTCGGTGACTTTGATCAGATTCCGGGACTGGCTTCTCAACGTCTGATGGAAGAAGGTTATGGTTTCGGTGCAGAAGGTGACTGGAAACTGCCGCTTTGTACCGTACACACTGGTTCATGAGCCAGGGTATGCCGAAAGGTTGTTCTTTCCTGGAAGACTACACCTTGCATTTCGACGGTGAAAAGAGCGCTATCCTCCAGGCTCACATGCTGGAAGTTTGTCCGCTGATTGCTGAAGCAAAACCGAAACTGGAAGTACATCGCCTGAGCATTGGTATCGATAGCGAAACTGCACGTCTTGTATTCACCAGCAAACAAGGTGAAGGCGTAGCCGCTACTATCGTTGACCTGGGTAACCGTTTCCGCCTCATCGTAAACAAAGTAGAATGTATCAAGAGCAAACCGCTGCCCAAACTTCCTGTTGCCAGCGCATTGTGGATTCCGATGCCGAACCTCGAAGTAGGTGCTGCTGCATGGATTCTGGCAGGTGGTACTCACCACACCAGCTTCTCTTATGATCTGACTGTAGAATATTGGGAAGATTATGCAGAAATGGCAGGTATCGAAATGGTAGTTATCGATGAAAATACAACTATCAGCGAGTTCAAGAAAGAACTGCGCATGAATGAAGTATATTACATGTTGAACAAAGCGCTTTGTTGATTATGAAACTAGACGCAAAATCAACCATCGAAGCAGGCAAGGCCATTCTTGGTATAGAATTCGGTTCCACTCGAATCAAGCTGTTTTGATTGACCAGGAAAACAAGCCCATCGCTCAAGGAAGTCACACCTGGGAGAACCAGTTGGTTGACGGACTTTGGACATATAGCGTTGAGGCCATCTGGTATGGACTGCAAGATTGTTACGCCGACCTTCGCTCAAACGTGAAGAAGCTCTATGACATAGAAATAGAAGCTTTGGCGGCAATTGGCGTCAGCGCCATGATGCATGGTTATATGGCGTTCAATGATAAAGAAGAGATTCTCGTGCCCTTCCGTACTTGGAGAAACACCAATACAGGTCAGGCTGCGGCTGCTTTATCAGAACTGTTCGTTTATAATATTCCTTTGCGTTGGAGCATTTCTCATTTGTATCAGGCTATTCTGGACAACGAAGAACACGTAAAAGATATCAATTATCTGACAACGCTCGCAGGTTTTATCCATTGGCAGATAACTGGTAAAAAAGTATTAGGCATAGGCGATGCATCAGGTATGCTCCCTATAGACCCGGTTACCAAGAACTACTCCGCTGAAATGGTGGCCAAGTTCGACGAGTTAATCGCTCCGAAGGGATATGACTGGAAATTGCTGGATATTCTTCCCAAGGCATTGCCGGCTGGTGAGAATGCAGGTTTCCTGACACCGGAAGGTGCTAAGATGCTCGACGTATCCGGTCATTTGAAAGCTGGAATACCGGTTTGCCGCCCGAAGGAGATGCAGGTACCGGTATGGTTGCAACCAATGCCGTTAAGCAGCGTACAGGAAACGTATCGGCAGGTACATCTTCATTCTCCATGATTGTATTGGAGAAAGATCTGTCAAAGCCCTACGAAATGATCGATATGGTTACTACTCCCGATGGAAGTCCCGTAGCCATGGTACATTGCAACAACTGTACGTCCGACCTCAACGCATGGATCAACCTGTTCAAAGAATACCAGGAACTGCTGGGTATACCTGTAGATATGAACGAAGTATATGGAAAACTCTACAACCATGCCCTGACAGGCAATGCGGATTGTGGCGGTCTCATTTCATTCAATTACATCTCAGGCGAACCTGTAACAGGATTTGCAGATGGAAGACCGATGTTTGTACGTTCGGCCAATGACAAGTTCAGCCTTGCGAACTTCATGAGAACGCACTTGTATGCTTCTGTCGGTGTCCTCAAGATTGGTAACGACATTCTTTTCAAAGAAGAAAAGGTGAAAGTTGACAGAATCACAGGACACGGAGGTTTGTTCAAGACTAAGAATGTGGGTCAGAGAGTACTTGCAGCAGCATTAAATTCACCGATTTCCGTAATGGAAACTGCTGGTGAAGGTGGTGCATGGGGTATTGCGTTACTGGGTTCATTCCTTGTGAACAACGAGAAGAAGCAACCTCTCGACGCTTTCCTGGATGAGCAGGTGTTTGGTGGAGATGCAGGTGTTGAGATAGCGCCTACAGCTGAAGATGTAGCAGGCTTTAACGCATACATCGAAAACTACAAGGCAGCACTGCCCATTGAAGAAGCAGCAGTGAAATTCAAAAAGTAATTCCTACTTCAAGGAATAAACGAATGTAATAGTAGAGGGAGAAGCTTCGGCTGCCACGTGGGTGCTGTTGGCACCGGAGCAACTCCCTATACATTCGTTCTACAAGCTCGGACAATTCATTGAATCCGGCAAAGCATCGTTACCAGCTCAGGCAAAGTACCGTTGCTCGCTCAGGCAAGGCATCGTTGCCCGCCCTGACAAAGCATCATCGTCAGCTCTGACGAAACATCGTCGTCAACTCTGACGAAGCACCTTCGTCAGTAAGCAAATAATCTCTATACCTCAAATATAATATAATATGAAAACGATCCTTATTACTTACCTGTTCCTTTTTTGTTTTCTCCTGACCGGGAAAGCTCAAACCCAACAAGAAGTTTCCTATTTCCCTTTGCAAGATGTTAAGCTGCTGGAAAGCCCCTTCCTGCAAGCTCAACAGACTGACTTACATTACATCATGGCCATGGAGCCCGACCGCCTGCTCGCCCCTTTCCTGCGCGAAGCCGGACTGACGCCCAAAGCACCAAGTTATACCAACTGGGAAAACACCGGACTGGACGGACACATCGGCGGACATTACATTTCCGCACTCTCCATGATGTATGCCGCTACTGGAGATACAGCCATATACAATCGTCTGAACTATATGCTGAACGAACTACATCGTGCACAGCAAGCCGTAGGCACCGGATTCATCGGAGGAACTCCCGGAAGCCTGCAACTTTGGAAAGAAATTAAAGCCGGGAATATCCGTGCCGGAGTTTCGACCTCAATGGCAAATGGGTACCCCTATACAATATACACAAGACTTATGCCGGACTGCGCGACGCTTACCTCTATGCCGGAAGCGACCTTGCCCGCCAGATGTTGGTAGCCCTCACCGACTGGATGATAGACATCACCGCAGGACTCACCGACCAACAAATGCAAGACATGCTCCGCAGCGAACACGGAGGACTGAACGAAACTTTCGCTGATGTTGCCGAAATCACAGGTGACAAGAAATACCTGGAACTGGCACGCCGTTTCTCCCATAAAGTAATTCTGGACCCTCTTGTGAAGGATGAAGACCGCCTGACAGGCATGCATGCCAACACACAGATACCGAAGGTATCGGCTACAAACGTATCGCCGACCTTGCACAAGACCAGAACTGGGATCACGCTGCCCGCTTCTTCTGGAACACAGTGTAAATCATCGTTCCGTCTGCATTGGTGGCAACAGTGTACGCGAACATTTTCATCCGGCAGACAATTTCACATCCATGCTCAATGATGTGCAAGGTCCGGAGACTTGTAATACTTACAACATGCTTCGCCTGACGAAGATGCTTTACCAGACTTCTCCCGACATTCGTTTTGCCGATTATTACGAACGTGCTTTATATAATCATATCCTTGCCTCACAACAGCCTACAAAGGGTGGATTTGTTTACTTCACCCCTATGCGTCCGGGACACTACCGCGTTTATTCGCAGCCGGAAACATCCATGTGGTGTTGCGTCGGTTCCGGATTGGAGAATCACACCAAATACGGAGAGTTTATTTACGCCCATGCAAAGGATACGCTGTATGTAAACCTCTTCATCCCCTCCCGTCTGACTTGGAAAGAGAAAAAGATAACCTTGGTACAGGAAACCCGTTTCCCCGACGAAGAGCAAATCAGATTCCGCGTGGAAAAGAGCAAGAAAAAAGCATTCAGCCTCAAACTCCGTTACCCCTCCTGGCTAAAGGCGCCAGCGTTTCCGTTAATGGAAAAGTACAGGAAACGAATGCCCAACCGGGAGAGTACCTGACCATTCACCGCAAATGGAAAGCCGGAGATGAAATCACACTGAATATGCCATGCAGGTTGCTTTGGAGCAAATACCGGATCGGGAAAATTTCTATGCATTCATGTATGGCCCTATCGTACTTGCCAGTCCTACAGGGACAGAGAATATGGACGGGCTTTATGCAGATGACAGCCGTGGCGGACACATTGCCCATGGCAAACAGATTTCCATGCAAGAAATACCGATGCTAGTAGGTTCCGCCGCATCTCTGCCCCAATCACTCCGGAAGATAAACGATGACTTGGTTGCATTTACTTATACCGGTAGCGTCTATCCGGCACAGAAAGAAGCGCTGAAATTGATTCCTTTCTTCCGTCTTCACGATTCCCGTTATGCAGTTTATTTCCATCAGGTAACTGAAGCTGAAGTAGAAGTATCCGCAAAGAAGTGGCATTGAGCGAACGTAAAGCAATGGAACTTGCCAACCAGACTGTAGATCTCATTTTCCCCGGTGAACAACAGCCTGAATCGGATCATGGCATTCTATATGAACAGGCAGAAACTGGAATCAATAAAGACCGTCACTTCCGACGTGCCAAAGGTTGGTTCAGTTATAACCTCAAAGTAAAAGAGGAAGCCAGCCAGCTGATGATCACTGTACGGAAAGAGGATTATACCAAGGTAGCCATCCTTCTTAACAATGAAAAACTGACCGTTAGTCCTACGATCAGCAAACCTGATAAAGAGGGTTTTATAACTATCTGTTATTCTTTACCCCAAAAGTTAAGTGCAGGCAGCTATCCGATACGCTTCAGTCCCGACGGAACAGAGTGGACACCTGCTATTTATGAGGTCCGCTTACTCAAATAATAACATTACGAACATCATATAACTAATAACCATTATGAGAAACAAACTATTATTCAGCAGCGTTCTTTTAGCTGCATCCGTATCGCTGTCCGCACAAAAGAGTGCAACGATCACGCTTCATGCCGACCAAGGCACACAAGTTATTCCCAAAGAAATTTACGGCCAGTTTGCCGAACATCTGGGTACCTGTATCTATGGTGGACTTTGGGTAGGAGAAAATTCGGATATTCCCAATATCAAAGGTTATCGTACCGATGTATTCAATGCATTGAAAGAACTCCAGGTTCCCGTACTTCGTTGGCCGGGTGGCTGTTTTGCCGATGAATACCACTGGATGGACGGTATCGGTCCGAAAGAGAACCGCCCCAAAATGGTAAACAATAACTGGGGAGGTACAATTGAAGACAACAGTTTCGGTACACATGAGTTCCTCAACCTCTGCGAAATGCTGGGTACTGAACCTTATATCAGCGGAAACGTAGGTAGTGGCACTGTAGAAGAACTGGCAAAATGTAGAATACATGACTTCCGAAGGAGACTCTCCGATGGCAAGACTTCGCCGCCAGAACGGTCGTGACAAAGCATGGAAAGTGAAATACCTCGGTGTAGGCAACGAAAGCTGGGGCTGCGGCGGAAGCATGCGTCCTGAATATTATGCTGATTTGTATCGCCGTTACTCCACTTACTGCCGCAACTACGACGGCAACCACCTGTTTAAGATTGCCAGTGGTGCCAGCGATTACGATTATAACTGGACTAAGTCTGATGGATCGCGTAGGCGGACGTATGAACGGACTCTCTCTCCATTATTACACCGTAACCGGCTGGAGCGGAAGTAAAGGAGCAGCCACTAAGTTCGACAAAGACGATTATTACTGGACAATGGGTAAGTGCCGTGAGATAGAAGACGTTATCAAAAAGCATTGTGCCATCATGGACGAATATGATCCTAAAAAGCACGTAGCCCTCATGCTCGATGAGTGGGGTACCTGGTGGGACGAAGAACCCGGCACTATCCCAGGACACCTTTACCAGCAGAATACCTTGCGTGACGCTTTCGTTGCCTCTCTTAGCTTCGACATCTTCCACAAATACACCGACCGTCTGAAAATGGCAAATATTGCCCAAATAGTAAATGTATTGCAATCCATGATCCTGACAAAAGGTAAAGACATGGTGCTGACTCCACTTATTATGTATTCAAGATGTACAATGTGCACCAGGATGCCACTTACCTCCCACTCGATCTGAACTGCGAGGTCATGGATGTACGCGATAATCGCAAAGTACCTATGGTAAGTGCCACAGCTTCTAAAGACAAGGACGGCAAGATCCACATCTCAATGTCTAATATCGATGCCGACAATGCACAGGAAATTACTATCAACCTGCCGGATGTAAAGGCAAAGAAAGCCGTTGGTGAAATCTTAACTTCTGCCAACCTGACGGATTACAACTCTTTTGAGGACCCTAATAATATAAAA
>ENA-OQAA01001699-OQAA01001699.1-human-gut-metagenome-genome-assembly--contig:-NODE-1699-length-10348-cov-2.301243_pt1 | contig 10348 bp, 16 predicted proteins | sample MGYA00242489_ERZ504515 | MGnify/ENA primary metagenome ERZ504515 (study PRJEB26092, sample SAMD00036237) | human gut metagenome | host: Homo sapiens | study: EMG produced TPA metagenomics assembly of...
TCCGCGCCGAGCTGCAAAAGGCCCGCCGCCGGCATGATCTGATTGTCTGCCTGCTGGTGCCGGTCATGGCGCTGCTTTGGTGCCAGTCCGCTGCGCCGACCGGTGCTGACGAGCTGGCATCCGCTTATAGTGCCCTGTTTTACAGCCTGCCCATCATCAATACCATTTTAATGCCGTTGGCCATGGCGATTCTGGCAAGCAGGCTTTGGGATGTGGAAGTCAAAGCTGTACGCCCAAACTGCTGTATACCCTGCAAAGCCGCCGCAGCCTGTTTGCCGCAAAGGCAGCGCTGGGGCTGGCGGAGATCTTTTTGATCGTCACGCTGGAAGCTGCGGGCGCCCCGCTGATCGGGCACTTGCAGCATTACACGCAGCCCTACCCCGCCGCAGACCAGGCTGCCTATCTCTGGGGCTGCACCTTTGCCGTGGACTGCATGATTTTTTTCTCTGAGCTGCTTTTGACAGTGCTGCTGGCCAATCCCCTGCCCGCTTTGTGTGTGGGCATTCTTGGCACGCTGCTGGGACTGTTCAGTGCCTTTATGCCGGCATGGGTCGGCTATTTTGTGCCGTGGGGGTATTTTATCCCTCTGAACACCTACCGGATTGCGGACTGGGACCAGGCCAGCAAAGTAGTCACCTACATGATTGTGCCGTTCCAGTGGCCGCTGCTGGTTGCCACGGTGGTTTTGGCCGGTATTTTGTTTTTTGCCGCGTGGTATGCCATGCGGAACAAGGAGGTGTGACCCATGCTGCTGCGTTGTATCCGTGCAGAAAATCGCAAACTGCACGCTTCGCCCATCTGGTTTATGTTTTTTATTCTGCCCATCATTTCCGCCGGGTACGGAACCTTCAACTACCTGCAAAACCTTGAAATTTTGCGGGACGGCTGGTACAGTCTGTGGACCCAGCACACACTATTTTACTCGCTGTTTTTCTTCCCCTGCATGGTGGCGGTATACGCGGCGTACCTGTGGCGGCTGGAGCACATAGGCCACAACTGGAACCTGATTATGGCGGAACCGGTGCCGCCCTTTTACCTGTTCCTTGCCAAGTTGCTTGTGGTGACAAAGCTGGTACTGCTGACTCAGGCATTTGTGTTTGTATTGTACTGGTTCTGCGGCCGGGTGTTCGCCGGGTTCACAGCGCCCCCACCGGCCATTACCATCTTTTACCTGGTGCGCAGTGTACTGGGCGGGCTGGCCGTGGTGGCGGCGCAGCTGCTATTTTCCATGGTGATCCGCAGCTTTGCCTTGCCGGTGTTTTTGGGGCTGGCCGGGGGTGTTTCCGGCATGCTGCTGGCCAGCCGGGGCTACTGGTACGTCTGGCCCTATTGCCTGATGCAGCGCGGCATGAACGCTAACCAGAGCAGTGATATGCTGGCGGACAGCTACCTAGCTTCGCTTTGGCCTGTGTTGGCTGGCTGGCGCTGATTTTGCTTGCGGTCCAGCTGCTGTTGAGCCACCAGGATGTAAAGGTCCGGTAAAGGCTGCACCGGCTTTGCCGCGCATTTTGACCGCTTTTGTAAAATTGCCTCAAAAAAAGCGGATATTTTTGGGGGTTAATGGGTTTTATTTGCCGGGCAGGTATGATATAATAAGCCAGGTTTGCGGCCAGCTTTGCCGCACTGCCAGTTTGAACGTATTTCCCGAACGTGTGCCTGCCCCGCGCATGGCACCGTTTGACCACGGTGTATCTGAAAAGTCGAAAATATCGTTTATTTCTACAAACACAGCGAGATTTTGCGTTAAAAAGCCTTGGAATCCACAAAGGATTCGGCGGCTCTTTGCCTTACATCCTGCTTGTGTTTGCAAAATATCCGTCATTTTCTTTGTTTTCAGATACACCATAAGGAAAGGATGGCTGTTGATGAGACATTTGATTGATCCCCTTGACTTTACAAAGGAAGAAACCCAAAAGCTGCTGGACCTTGCGGACCGCATCCATGATGACCCCGAAGCATACCAGGATGTAGCTGACCACAAGCGCCTGGCCACACTGTTCTATGACTTCCACCCGCACCCGCCTTTCGTTTGAATCGGCGATGCTGCGTTTGGGCGGCAAGGTGTTGGGGTTCCCGGATGCCGGTGTTTCCAGTGCTTCCAAGGGTGAAACCGTTGCGGATACCATCCGCATTATCAGCTGCTATGCGGATATTGCCGCCATGCGCCACCCCAAAGAGGGGGCCCCGCTGCGCGCTTCCCTTTACAGCAAGATCCCGGTGATCAATGCCGGTGACGGCGGCCACAGCCACCCCACCCAGACCCTGTTGGACATGATGACCATCCGCCGCCGCAAGGGCCGTTTGGACAACCTGACCATTGGTTTCTGCGGCGACCTGAAGTTTGGCCGCACGGTACATTCCCTCATCAAGAGCCTGGCCCGCTATGACAACGTAAAGTTTGTCCTGATCAGCCCCGAAGAACTGCGCGTGCCGGATTACATCATCAATGAAGTACTGGAGCCCCGCGGCATCCCCTACATTGAGACCCGCAACCTGGAAGGTGCTCTGCCGGACCTCGATATTTTGTACATGACCCGTGTGCAGCGCGAGCGCTTTTTCAATGAGGAAGATTACATCCGCCTGCGTGACAGCTACATTCTGACCGCCGAAAAGCTGAGCCTTGCCCCGGCGGACATGGCGGTGCTGCATCCCCTGCCGCGTGTGAACGAAATTACGCTGGATGTGGACGATGACCCGCGCGCCGCCTACTTTGAGCAGGCACAGAACGGTGTGTATGTGCGCATGGCTTTGATTATGACGCTGCTGGGGCTGAAAGACCCCAAAACCGGGGAGGTTGCTTTTGAATGCTGAATATTGATGAAATCATGAACGGCGTGGTCATTGACCACATTACCGCCGGGACCGGGCTTTCGCTGTATCACCTGCTGGAGCTGGAAAAGCTGAACGAAGCCAGCGTGGCCCTGCTGCAGAACGTGCGCAGCCAGAAAAGCGGCAAAAAGGATATTATTAAAATCGAGGGCGATATTTCCGGCTTGAATTTTGATGTGCTGGGTTATGTGGACCCGCAGATCAGCCTGACCTTTATTGAGAACGGTCATGTGACCCGCAAGGTGCGCCCGGACCAACCCAAGCGCCTGGTGAACGTGATCAAGTGCACCAACCCCCGCTGCATTACCTCCCTGGAGACCGGCTGCGACCACATCTTTGCCCTGACCCCCAGCGGACGCTACCGCTGCGTTTACTGTGAGCAGGAGTTCAAGGTACGCCCGTAAGGCAGTGCCGCATTTTCCTGTTCTGTCCCCATAATAAGTTCAGACCCGGCATGATGGAACGGATTTTGCTGTTCCCCTGCCGGGTCTGTTTTTTCTTGCTGTTTTGCGCGTGTTTCCTTGCCGCAATTTCCTGCTTGTGGTACGATGTGCACAAAGAGCCCTTGTTAATGGGAGGTAATTTTATGAATTGGGGAATTTTAGCTACCGGCACCATTGCCAACAAATTTGCCACAACAGTCAATGCGATGGCTGCCGAGGGCGAGCGGCTTGCCGCAGTCGGCTCCCGCCGGGCCGAAAGTGCCAAAGCCTTTGCGGCGCAATACAACATCCCGCACTGGTACGCCAGCTATGAAGAGCTTGCCGCCGATCCCACCGTAGATGCCATCTACATTGCTACGCCCAACGCCCTGCATTACGAAAACTGCAAGCTCTGCCTGGAGCACGGCAAGCATGTTCTGTGCGAAAAGCCGTTCACCATCAATGCAGAGCAGGCCAAAGAGCTGTATGCCCTGGCGGAAAAAAAGCAGCTTTTTATCATGGAAGCATTCTGGATTCGCTTTTTGCCGCTGTATGCCAAATTGCAGCAGATGCTGGCGGATGGGGCGATCGGTACGCTGCAAACCATCACCTGCCAATACGGTTTTACCACTGAAGGCGCCCGCCGCGAGCGCAAATTCAACTCTGCTTTGGGCGGTGGCGCTTTGCTGGATATTGGCATTTATAACCTTGGCTTTTTGCAGATGGTCACCGGCCAGCAGCCCCAGAACGTGCAGACAGAAGAGCTGCGCCTGACAGAATACGGCACCGATGAATACAGCAAACTGCGGCTTGCCTACCCCAGCGGCTGCACGGCGGAATCGGTGCAAACCATCGGCCAGCGCCTTACCCGCATGGCCTGCATTGTGGGCACCAAGGGCCGTATTACCCTGCCGGACTTCCAGTACGCCGAACATATGACGCTGGAACTGGACGGCCAGCCACCGCAGGAACTGGATTTTCCCTTTGATGTGAACGGTTTTGAATACCAGATTCGGGAAGTAAGCCGTTGTGCTGCCACTGGCAGGCACCACAGCAGCATTTATACCCCGCAGCAAAGCATTGCCCTGACCCAACTGATGTATGATATCCGCATGGCCTGGGGCATGAAATTTGAGGGCGAGGAATAAGCAGCTTTTGGTAAAGCTTTGTCCCCTTTTTATATTTTCCACACAGACAAAAACAGCCCCAGGCGGCACCTTTTATGGGTACTGCCCGGGGCTGTTGCTTTTCAGAACCGGGCATACAAAAAGCCCGTATTGGAATAAAAGCTTGCCATCAGCAAAAAGGCAAAAATGGCAAATTCGTACACAGCCCAGCGCACCGGGCGCGGCGCGGCGTTGACCCAGGCGCGCAGGTGCAGGCCGCATTCATGCAGCACATCCACCAGCACCAGCAACGCAATGCCCAACAACAGCAAGAGCAGTTCCAGCTTGCTGGTCAGGCCTAGCAGCCAGTACTGGGCAAACACCTCGTGCCCGGGGTTATGCAGGATACCGGCAAAGTATGCCGCCGCATTGCCCAAACTGCTGGTGCGGAAGATGGTAAAGGTTGTAACAAAGATGGCAAATGTCAGCGGCACGCCCACGATGCGCAGCGACAGAGATTTGCGCTTGCGCAGCGGAGCGGGCATGTGGTCCTCCGCCACCTGGCACAGGCCGTGCAGCCCACCCCAGACAAGGAAGGTCCAGTTGGCGCCGTGCCACAGCCCGCTGACCAAAAAGGTCAGCAGCAGGTTGCATCCCGCCGGGCAATGCCCTTGCGGTTGCCGCCCAGTGGGATATACACATAATCCCGGAACCACTGCGAAAGGCTGATATGCCACCGGGCCCACAGCTCCTTGACGCTGGCAGAAAAAAACGGCTGGCGGAAGTTTTCCGGCAGGTGCAGGCCCAGGATCTCGCCCATGCCCAGCACAATATCCGTGTAGCCGGAAAAATCGGCATACAGCTGGAACGAATACATAACCGTGGCAAAAATCAGCTGACTGCGGTCAAAGGACGCCGGTCCGCAAAGGCGGCGCTGACCACAATGGCCGCACGGTCCGCAATGGCAAACTTTTTGAAATACCCCCACGCACTGCGCTGCAAACCGCTGACCAAACGCTGGGTTTCAAACGTTTTGGGGGCGGCTTCCAGCTGGGGCATCAGGTATTATAGCGGTTGAACGGCCCCTGGGTGAGCGAGAGGAAAAAGCCCGCATAGCACCACAGCCGTGCATAGCTGGGCGTGGGTGCCGTGCGGCCATGCCACACATCCAGCAGGTAGCCCGCCAGCTGCAAGCTGTAATACGCAAGACCAAAGGGCTTATACAAATCCCGCAGGCCCGGCACCAGCATGCCGCTGTATTTGAGCACCAGCAGCGGCAGCAGGGCTGCGGCCAGCCCCAGTGCCAGCCACCCGCGGCGGCTGGGCTGCTCTGGCTGCGCATGCTGCGCGGCCTGCCACACCACTGCCGTGGCAAGGGCTACCGCAAAAAACGCGCCGATATCAATGGAAAGACAGAACACTGCGTTGGCTGCCAGAACCAGCTTCCAGCGGGAAGGCTGGGGCACGCGGTACCACAGGCAGACAAACAGCGCCATAAACGGCAAAAAGCAAGGGATGTAACAGAAAACATCAGTTGCCCTCCCCCTGCTGCACGGTGCTGTCCGGCGATATGGCCAGCTTTTCGGCAACCGTATCATAGAACAGGCCGTTTACATCCTCGCCCGCAGCACTGCGGGCGGCCACCGTGGCGAACGCCTTGCTGAACGTTTCTGCCCCCTGCCCGTTCAGGTGGTGCATATCTGAAAAATCGTCAAAGCCAATGGGCAGCAGATCGGTATCCTTAAAGAGCGAAAAATCCCAATACTGGGTGCCGTTGGCCGCGGCAAAGCTGCGCATGGCATCCACATAGGCCTGGTAGTTCTGGGTATCCTGCACATAGGCGCTGGGCAGCGGGGCGGTGACCAGCACCAGGCGGATGTTCTGCTTTTTGCAGAACTCGGCAATGCGGGTCAGGTTCGCCCGGCCAAACGGTGAGATTGGCGCGCTGGCATCCACGTGCATCAGGGTGCCGAACCCCCAGATGCTGGTGCCCTCGGTATAGACAAAGCCGCGGTCCCGGTAGCTTCGCCCTCGTCCGGGTAGGTGACCCAGCCATAGTTCCCCGCGTTATAGCCGCCGGTCAGCTTGCCGCGCCACAGGGCTGTCAGCTCACCGGGGGCAGCAATAGCATGGCGCGCCGGGAACACCAGATCCGCAAACGCCGCGGCACCGCCCATCTCCCACAGATACTGGTAACGGTAGGGCGAGGACGCGCGCATGTAATCGGTGATCAGGTAGCAGGCCAGCGGAACATTGCTGGATTTTTGCTGATTATAGCCGGTATAGAAGGTTTCCAGATAGACGGTTTTCAGCGGGCTGTTGGCGGCGGCTTCCCGAATAAGCCAATAGGAGCCATCCGGCTGCTGCTGGCTGGTGCCAAGGTTAAAGCTGTGGCTGCCCAGAATGGGGTCAATGGTATCCGGGTCAAAGCTGCGGTAGCTGTGGGAGGAACCCACAAACACAGTATCCACGCATCCGCTTGGGCGTAATACTCCCCCAGCGTCACGCGGGAATAGGCGTGCAGGTCATCCACCAGCAAAAAGTTCAGCAGCAGGCAGAGCGCCGCCGTGATGGCCGCAAACAACACAAACAGGCCCGCCTTGTGCAGCGGGCCGGGAATGCGGCTGGTTTTTGGGGTTGTATGGGGCATGTAGCTTCCTTTACGTTTGCCATCTGCCGCGCGGTATGCGCCGCGGCTCAGGTTTCAATTTTTATATGGGGGCAGCGGGGATTGTAAGCGGCAAGGTCCAGGCGCCAGGTGGTGTTGCCATCGGCATCCTCGGCCGTTTTTTCAAAGCCGTACCCAGCATAAAATTCCCGCACCATAGCGTTTTTGGCGGTGGGGTAATAATAGCCCTCCAGCGCAGTATACCCTGCAGCGGCAGCTTTGGCGGCAAGGGTGTCCATCATGGCGTCTTCCATGCCGCGCTTGAGCACACGGCAGCTCATCAGCCACAGGCGCAGGCAGAGCGTTTGGCCTGGGCCTGCCCTGCCACAACGGTAACAACGCCGTTATCCGCAAATTTATCCACCAGCTTGCCGTACAGGGTGATCCAGTCCGGCTTTTCTGCCATGGAACGGATGTCATCCTCAGTGCAGCGCAGAGTGGTCAGGTTGAACTGGTTGCTCTTGTTGGTCAGCTGAGCAATGCGCTGCATATACACCGCCTCAAAGGGGCGGATGGTCGCCGTCATTTCCAGGCTGTCCAGATACTGGCCGTAATCGGCAAAAGCTGCCTGGGCCTGGGCGGCCTGGGCGCGGGCATGGTACTGCGCGGTCTTTTTCAGGTCGTCGCCGGAAAGGATCGTCGTTTCAAAGTATCCGCCGTGATCCAGCATCTTGATGTAGTTTTCGGCACCATCCAGCACCGGGGTGGCCACGCCGGGCAGCTGGGCGGCCACAATGGCACGCTCCGCCGGGTTGTCATCAGCAAACACAAAGCTGTCGGCGCCAAGGCTGAGCTCTGCGGCGATGGCTTTCAGGTTCTGATCTTTTGGATCCCAGTTGGCCTTGATGCAGACAAAATCATCCGGGTGCAGCACGCTGTCCGGGTGGTTCAGGCCGGCCAGGGCGTTGGCTTCGTCATTTTTGGAATCCACCGCCAGCACCACGCCGATGGTCTGCAGGGCTTTGCAGTAGCTCTGGAACTCAGCGTACACCTGCCTTCCGGCACTTCGGGGCCGATGGCAATGCCGTCCACACCGTCATCGCCCACAATGCCGCCCCAGAGAGTGTTATCCAGATCCAGCACCAGGCTTTTTTGTTGCGGCCATACAGGGATTTGATGATGTTTGCCACGCTGTTTGCCAAAGACGGGATTGCATCCAGCACATGGCGTACTTGTACATATGCCAGAAGAACGCATCCCCCCAGGCAGTCAGGCCGTAATCTGCGCTGAGATAGTCAATATCATTGATATAAAAATCCTCATGCGCGGCGGCATAGGCGTAAAAGCGCTGATTCAGGCGGCTGAGATAGTTGGAACGGCCATGCGGGTCCCAGATATCGCGGTTGCCCATCAGGCGGTAGTTGGGGCGGTCAAAGTTATTCTGGATGACGGGGCAATGGAATTTGGCTTCCAGCGCCTGCCACATCTGCTCAAAGCGGCTGTACTCGGCATTCAGCATGGCGTCAATTTCCGCCTGCGGGGTGGCCGTTGTGGGGAAATTGATGATGTTGCGCCAGTTGGTGTGGATATAAATGACATCGGGGTGGAACCATCCAGCTCCGGCGTGCCGAACATGGCGTCCTGCCAATATTGGCCATACTCGCTCTGGTAGAACTCCGCCTGAATGCCGTATTGCAACAAAAACAGGCCCAGCTGGTCTGCCACCTCATTGGTGGTGGAACCACCCAGGATGGCGATGCGTTTTTGCAGCGGGTGCGGGTTTTGGGCCAGCAGTTCCTTGCGCAGGCGGCGCTTTTTGCGCAGCAGCGTTTCGGTATCCAGCGGGTAGTTAAAACAATCCATATCGGCGCTTCCTTACAAATAATATTCAGGGCTTACAGCTTCTGCAGGGCTTCTTCCAGCGTAATGGCGATCTGGTCCGGGCAGCTGGTGGGCTTGGAGCCGCACAGGGTGCCTTTCATGCGCTCAATGGCGTCCTCAGCTTCATGCCTTTCAGCAGCTGGCAGATGCCTTTCAGGTTGCCGTTGCAGCCCCCCAGCACCTCAACAGATTCAATGGTATGGTCAGTTCAGTTCTACTTTGGTCATCACCGAGCAGGTGCCCTTATTGCGGCGTTCGTAAGTCATAATCGTTTGCTCCTTTTTATTTTCTTGCTCCGTTTTGTTTTTTGCTGTTGGTTGCTTTAGGCAACACCGCACAATTCCCGCCTGACGGCTTAAGCACCGCTTCGGCGGCTGCGGCACGGCATTTGCGTTGCCAAAATGCTCGATAAGACATCCAGTATTATCTGCGCTTTTGGCTTAGCATCTGCCGCACCTCGCTCGCCGTATCGGCACTTAGAATTGTGCGGTATTGCCTTTACTTTTTGCGCGCTTCGGCCAGCGCACGGATGCGGGCGATCTGTTCGTCCGCGGTGGTGCAGGTGCCAACCGGGTGCGGGGTGTTGGTGTTCATGCCGTGGTAGTCAGTGCCGCCGGTCACGATCAGCCGTACTCCGCGGCCAGCTGTTCCAGCTCGGCTTTATCCTCCTCCGTGTTGCGGGGGTGGTCGATCTCCACGCCGTCCAGCCGCCCGGCTGCAATCAGCTCCCGCGCCAAAGGCATGCTGTGGTAAACGCTGGGGTGGGCCAGTACCGCCACACCGCGGCATTCTTGGATGAGGTTCAGGATGGTATCCACGGTTTCATACACCGGCGTGTGCAGGATCTTGCCGCGCACCGGGCGCAGACCGAACAGGCTGCGGTACACCGTGTTGTACATTCCATCCGAAAGCCCATACTGCCACAATACACGCATGACATGGGCCTTGTACAGCGTGCCGCTGTCCTTGGCAAATTCCAACGCTTCCTCAGTTTTGAACTGGGGGCAGATTTCCTCCAGCTCCTTGCAGACTGATACACCGCATCATAGCGGCGTTTGTCCATGACTGCAGTATGGCGGGTCAGAGCTTCGCAATCGTCCGGGTAATAGCACAGGATGTGCACGCGGTGTTCTCTCCTATAATCGTAAGCGGTCAGCTCCACTGTGGGGATCAGCTTTACGCCGTTTTGCTCCGGGTGGGCGTAAGCATAACGCACAGAGCGGTTGGTATCATGGTCGCTGATGGCAAGCCAATCCAACCCCGCGCAGGCCGCCAGCAAGGCAGCTTTTCGATGGGGTAGAACCGTCCGAACAGGACGAATGGGTATGCAGATCACCGGGCATAGGCTGAGCTTCTCCTTTCCTGCTGAAGCTTTAGGCAATACCGCATAATTCTAAGTGCCGATACGGCGAGCGAGGTGCGGCAGATGCCAAGCCAAAAGCGCAGATAATACTGGATGCTGCAAAGGTGAGCGCCGCCAGTGGCGGAAACAGCGAACCGAA
>ENA-OQAA01001700-OQAA01001700.1-human-gut-metagenome-genome-assembly--contig:-NODE-1700-length-10347-cov-2.326419_pt1 | contig 10347 bp, 17 predicted proteins | sample MGYA00242489_ERZ504515 | MGnify/ENA primary metagenome ERZ504515 (study PRJEB26092, sample SAMD00036237) | human gut metagenome | host: Homo sapiens | study: EMG produced TPA metagenomics assembly of...
GACGATGGCAGCGGCTTCGGCGGAACTCAAGCGGCGCCGGTGCCGCGGCCGCGCGGCAAAAGGCGCTTTGAACCGGCCCACGCGCTGTTTATGGCTTACGGTGCCCAGTGCACCAATTGCGAGGAGCTGACCCTGGCGGATCCGCGCACCGCAGCGTGGCTGCGCGGGGAAGAGATTGAAGCCCAAACCGCCCAGAACGGCTGGTGTGCTGTGCTGGTGGATGGCTTCCCCCTCGGCGGGGGCAAGGCCAGCGGGGGCCGCATTAAGAACCATTACCCCAAAGCCCTGCGCAACCTGAAATGACCGTAAAAATAGTGCAGACATAAAAGCGGAAAGGGAAAGCTGCAACCATAGCCCCGTTTCCGTCAACATGGTTAGCACTTGAAAAAAGTTCGTTCTGCATTTACAAAACGTTTGCCGCTTTTTGTTTTCAAATACATCCAGAAAAACACCGCCAAAACATTGAAAACGGCATAGAAATGTGCTATACTATACTAATGTAATTTGTCGGTTCGCGCACTTTGCGCAAAGTGCGGGAATCTTACCGCCTTCAATGTGCGGTTACACATCAATTTTTTAGGGGGATTTTCATGTCCGGACATAGCAAATGGAATAACATTAAGCGCAAGAAAGAAAAGACCGATGGCGCCCGTGCCAAGGTTTTCACCAAGATCGGCCGCGAGATCGCTGTTGCCGTTAAGGAAGGCGGCGGCAACCCCGCTTCCAACTCCAAGCTGGCAGCCCTGATTGCTAAGGCTAAGGCGAACAGTGTGCCGAATGATAACATTCAGCGCATTATCAAGCGCGCCGAGGGCGGCGATAAGACCGAGTACGAAGCAATTACCTATGAAGTTACGGCCCCGGCGGCATTGCCGTTATGGTCGAAACCCTGACCGATAACCGCAACCGTACCGCTGCCAACATGCGCCATTACTTTGATAAGTTTGGCGGCAACTTGGGCCAGATGGGCTGCGTTGGCTTCATGTTCACCCAGAGGGGTGTGATCGTGGTTGACCTGGAAGATGCCGACCCCGACCAGCTGATGATGGATGCTCTGGATGCCGGTGCCGAGGACTTTGATGCAGGCGAAGAGGCTGCACAGGTCACCACTGATCCCGATAACTTCACCGCTGTGTGCAACGCACTGGAAGAAAAGGCTATAAGTTCATTTCTGCCGATGTGGCACAGGTTCCTTCCACCACCACCGCCCTGACCGATCCGGATCAGCTGGTCAACATGGGCAAGCTGCTGGACGCACTGGACGACGACGACGACGTGCAGAACGCATGGACTACCCTGGAGAATGAAGAAGACCTGGACCGCTGATTGGCAGCCAAGGTTTGAGCTTGAATGTTTAAGGAGGCGCGCAAAAGCCGGATATTTCGGTTTTTACGCGCCTTCTTTTTACACAAAGGAGCCATGTTATGAGCCAACTTCCCCTTTGCCCGCACTGCCTGGAACCCGTGCGCAGCGGCTACCATGGCAGCTGCCCCAACTGCGGCAAGTCCCTGGAAAACCATAACCCCGAAGGTGCGCTGCCCCTTGGCACCCAACTGGGCGGGCATTACACCGTGGGTGAATACCAGAGCGCCGACGGCGACGGCCTGTGCTACCGCGGTGTGGATAATGATGAACGTCGGTTTGTGCTGATCAAAGAGTATTTCCCGGTAACGCTGTGCAATGGCCGCAGCCCGGATGGCGACCTGATGCCCAAAGAGGGCCGGGAAGTGCTGTTCAAAACCAGCCGGATGGATTTCAAAGATTTGTACGATGACCTGCACCGCATCACCCCGGCAACCGGCCTTTCGCAGATTCTGGATGTGATGGAAGAAAACAACACCGTATACGCGGTGGAGGAAACCGAGAAGGGCATGACCCTGACCCATTACCTCAAACTGCGCGCCCGCACCCTGACCCCCGTGGAGGCCCGAACCTTGCTGCAGCCCGTGATGGAGGGGGTGGCCCTGCTTCACAAGGCCGGGCTGATCCACCGCGCATCTGCCCGGATAACATCCTGCTGCCCATTGACGGTGCCGCCCGGCTGACCGGGTATGGCACGCTGGCCCTGCGCACGGCAGGCAGCGAGCTGAAAAGCCAGCTTTACCCCGGCTATGCGGCACCGGAACAGTATTCAGCGGCGGAATTCTCTGGACGGTACACCGATGTGTACGCTCTGGCGGCGGTCACTTACCGACTGGTAACGGGCCAGGTGCCGGTGGCAGCCCCGCAGCGCAAGTACGGGACAGTATGGAGAACGCCCACAGCCTGGAATCTGGTGTGCCGACCTATTTTTCTCAGGTGCTGACCTGCGCCATGCGGCTGGACCCCGCCAAGCGGATGCAGACGGTACCGGAGCTGATGAGCGCCTTGACTGATCCCACCGTGGCGAACGCCATGTTTGAAAAAGGCGAAAACCAGGTATCCACCAAAAAGATTCTGGCGGCTTCCATGGTAGTCATCTTTGTGTTGGTGGTGCTGTTGCTGTGGAGTCTGCTGAAAGGCGGCAAGGGGAGCGATACAAAACCGGCAGTTTCCGGTGCGGCATCCACCGGCACATCGGCTTCCAGCACGACCAACAGTGATGTGGAAGTTTACCCGGACCTTGTGGGAAAGAACTATAAGACCGATATCAAAAATAACACGCTGTATACCCATTACCGCATTGCCATGACGGAGGATTTCAGCTCCACTGTACCGGAGGGCTGCGTCATCAGGCAGGAGCCGGTGGCCGGAACGCTGGTCACGGAACAGGCACCCACCATCCAGTTAGTAGTCAGCAAAGGCCCCATGCTGGTGGAAATGCCGGACATCGTCGGCTGGACGCAGAACAACGCCAGCAAAAAGCTAGATGAATCCGGCATCAACTATAGCATGCAGATCATTGAAAACGATGGCCAGTACGCAGAGAACTGCGTTGTAAAATGCGATGTGAGCAAAGGCACCAAGTTTGATGCAGATGAGACGGTCGTGACGGTGTATATCGCCGGGGCACGCAACGATGCATTTGCGGTGGATTCATCGCCCACACCCTCCGAACAGCCCAACTGGGCGGACAGCACAGACCCTGCTGCAACAGCAGCACCGTGATAGCAACGGCAGAAAAATAAATCTAAGGCCCCGGCATTACAGGAAAGACAACCTGTTGTGCCGGGGCCGCGTTTATTCGCGCCGCCGCGGGCGGCGCACCAACATGATTCTTTATTCTCTATTCATTATTATTTATAAAAAATCAACCAAACAAAAATCCCCCGCCGCAGGCTTGCAGCCTGAGCGGCGGGGGATTGCTGTGCTTATTCAGCAGCCGTTAAAATCAATCGCTGACGTACGGCATAAGAGCCATATGGCGAGCACGCTTGATAGCAACGGTCAGCTCGCGCTGATGGAAAGCGCAAGTGCCGGTGACGCGGCGGGGAATGATTTTGGAACGCTCGCTGACGTATTTGCGCAGGCGGGGCAGATCCTTGTAATCAATGCGGTCGATGCGATCAACGCAGAAGCTGCAAACCTTTTTGCGGCCGCGATGCATCGGACGAGAAGAACGATCCATAGCCATGATCCGGTTACCTCCTTGTAAAATTGGTATAATCGATTCAGAACGGCAAATCGCCCTCGTCCTCAATCAGTGCAAAGTCATCGTTGCTGCCAGCCGAATAGGCGGGAGCAGCGGGCTGCGCTGCGGGACGGGAATAATCAGCCGGTGCTGCAGGAATCGGAGCGGACGCCATCGGCGCGCCCATACCAGCAGCGGGATTCTGGGATTTGGGAGTAACAAAATTAATGTTACTGGCCACGATCTCGATCGCAGTGCGATTGTTGCCGCTCTTATCCTGATAGTTACGGCTCTGCAGACGGCCATCAATGGCAATCATGGAACCTTTCTGGAAATAACGGCAGACAAACTCAGCGGAGCGGTCCCAGGCGACAACATCAAAGAAGTCGGCCTGGTTCTGGCCATTGGCATCGCGGCGCCCACGGTCACAGGCAACGCGGAACGAAGCCACGTTTTTGCCGGTCGTCGTCTGGCGCAGCTGCGGGTCCGCAACAAGGCGGCCCATAAGAACAACCACATTCAGCATAATTCAATTACTCCTTCCCAACACGCACACCAGGTGCGTGGCGCTCAATCAGGCTTCCTCGGCAACGATAATGCTGCGGAGAACGCCTTCGGTGATACGGTAGTTACGATCCAGCTCTGCGGGGAAATCCGGCTCGCTGGTGAACTTGATCACGGTATAAACGCCCTCGGTTTCGTCTTCGATGGGGTAGGCGAGACGACGCTTGCCCCAATCATCGACAGAATCGATCGTACCGTTTGCTTCGATCAGGACTTGAACTTGCCGATCAGGCAGCGGAAGCCTCCTCATCCAGAGCAGAACTGGTAACCAACATGGTTTCATACTTAGCCATTTTCTGTGCACCTCCTTTTGGACTTTAGGCCCTTGCCTTTACGCAAGGGCAAGGATGTGTGTCTTGCTTGACACAGCAACTTATTATATCAAGCAGAATCACCTTTTGTCAAGGTGTATTTTGCAGGATATCAAAAATATTTTGCCGCTTTTGGCGGGAACGCGCATTTTATGCCTTACGGTAACCAACGCTTTCCATAAATTTCAGGAAAGCTGCCTGCCCGGCGGCGTCCTGCTTGAAGACACCGGCGTTTTCAAGCACATGGCTGAACACAATACCGATCTCATCCCGCAGAACAGCCTCGGCTTTTTCACGCTTCAGGCCGGTGCCGTACTTTTTGATCAGAGCATCGATCCAGTCAGCGTGTACAGCCAGCGGGCTGCCAGCTTCGCGGCTGGTGTTGGGGGCGGAACCGGTCAGGATATCGGCAATGGCGGCGCTCTGATCTTTCAGGCGGGCGGGCAGGATGGCCAGGCCCATTACCTCAATCAGGCCGATATTCTCTTTTTTGATGTTGTGGTATTCCTTGTGCGGGTGGAAGATGCCGTCCGGATACTGTTCGGTGGTGCGGTTGTTGCGCAGCGCCAGGTCCAGAATGTAGCCGTCATTCTCATCATAGTGCAGAATGGGGGTGACGGTGTTGTGCGGGGTATCGCCGGTGTGGGCGATGATATCTACGCTGGTATCGCTGTAATCACGCCAGGTGCGCAGGATGTCGTCCGCGGCATTCTGCACTTCCTGGGAACTGCGGCCCACCAGGCGCACGGTGGAAACCGGCCAGTTGACGATACCGGCTTTCACGCCGGTGTAGCGCGCGTTGCGCAGCGGTACGGCGATATGCGCTTTCTGCATGGGGAAGACATAGCGCCCGCCCTGGAAATGGCTGTGGCTCAGGATGCTGCCGCCTACAATAGGCAGGTCAGCGTTGGAACCGCAGGTGTAATGGGGGAACTGTGCCACAAAGTCAAAAATTTCAGCCAGGGTATGGCGGTTCATCTCCATGGGCTTGTGGCTGTCGTTCAGCATGATGCAGTGCTCATGGAAATAGGCATAGGGGCTGTATTGCAGATAGAACGTCTCACCGGGCCAGGTTTATGGGCACAATGCGGATGGGTCTGGCGGGCAGGGAAGTTGATGCGCCCCGCATAGCGATATTTTCCTTGCACAGCATGCACTTGGGGTAGCTGGCAGCGGGCTGCAGCCGCTCCATGGCAATCACTTTGGGGTCTTTTTCCGGTTTGGTCAGGTTGATGGTAATTTCCAGCTCACCGTAAGGGGTGGCCGTGTTCCACTGGATGTTCTTGGCAATTTGCGCCGTGCGGATGTAGTTAGACACAACGCACAGATCATAGAACCAGTCCGTGGCAGCTTTGGGGCCGCCCTTGGCATACAGTTTGCGGAACTTGCGGCAGACTTCGCTTTCGCGCGGCATCAGGGCACCCATCATGCGGGTTTCAAAGTTGATGCGGTACTGCGGCACACTGCCGTCAAACAGGCCCTTGGCGGCGGCAAGCTCCACCATCTCGTCCAGCAGGGCAGCGGGGGTGTCAAAATCCTCTTTGGGCACCTTTTCCTCGCTGGGCTGGGCCAGACCCAGCAGATCCAGCAGGGTGTTGCGGGCTACAATGGCATCCAGCTCCTTGATGAGCTTGTGTTTGCGGCCAAAGCGCAGCAGGCGCTCCACATCCAGGGCAAGTGCGGCATCACGCTGTTCGGCAGTCATTGCGGAAATGTTCACGGCTTCGATGTTTTGTTTCGGCATCTGTACATCCCTCCTACATTTACGATACCGCATTTTACCCTCACTTTCCATGGTGCAAAATCCCATGCTTTTGCAGTTTTCAATCAAAAGGGGTGAACCCGCGGAAAGATTTCTGTGCGGTTCGCACATTCTCTGGCTCCGGGATTCACCCCTTTGATTTATTTCATTCGGTTTGCAACGGGCGGGCTCAGTGCTTCAGGTCGCTGAACAGGTTTTTCTGGTAAACGCCATCAGCCACCAGCTTGGCAAAGCTGTCAATCACGGTCTGCTTGTCCTCTTTATAGGTAACGCCGAACCACTTGTCATGGGTGGGCAGCACCTGAACGGTCACGGCATTCTTTTCCAGCAGCTCGCCAATATAGATGGGCAGCAGGTACTCGGCCTTCAGCGGGTTGGCGGGAACGCTCTTCTCAAAGAACTCCACAAAACCGTCCTCCAGCACCTTCACAAACTCCGGTGTCAGGCCCCAGAAATTCATCGAAACCAGGCTCTCCGGGTCAATGGCCTTGCCTCAACGGCAGCGCCGTCAGCGGTCTTTTCAATGCCGGAAGTCTCCACAACATCGGTCAGGTAGCCTTCGGCGTTCATCTGGCAGACACCGCGGGTCACAGCGCCGTTGTCGCTCAGGGTGTTCTTCAAAACAAAGCCGGCCATGGACAGGGCGTTCGGTTTGTCCGGGGTGTAGCCCTGCAGGAAGTTGTGAATCTGGACAAAAGCTTCCTTGCCATAGTAGTCGTCAGCATTGATAACGGCGAACGGCTCCTTGATGACATTCTTGCAGGCCAGAACTGCCTGGCCGGTGCCCCAGGGCTTGCTGCGCTCAGCGGGAACTTCATACCCGGCGGGGATGGCGTCCTTCTCCTGGAAAGCATAGGCAATCTCAACACCCAGGTCGGCACAGGTCTTTTCAATGCGGTTGCCGATGGCTTCCTTGAAAGCCTCCTCAATGTCGTGGCGGATGATAAAGACAATCTTGTCAAACCCGCTTCGATGGCATCATGGATGGAGTAATCCATGATGATCTCGCCGTTGGGGCCGACAGCGGCCAGCTGCTTGATGCCGCTGCCAAAGCGGGAGCCGATGCCGGCTGCCATAATGACCAATGCTGTTTTCATACGTTTTCCTCCTGAAATATCGGTTATCCTTACTTCTTCATATTTTTACATCGTCAAAAACCGGATTACGGCGTTCAGGTCCGGTCCCATCAGGAAAGATCCCAGAACCCCGGCTGCGATGTAAACACCAAGGTAGATAAAAACGGCTGCCCAGCTGGTGCCGCCGGTTGCGGCCAGGGCATCGCTGCGTTGCGGGCCTTCGGGGCAGCGGTCATAAACGCGGTGAATGCGGCGTTCGCTTTCTTTTTTATACCAGTACACAGCAAACAGGCCGCGAATAACCATCTGGATAAAGTTCAGCACATAGCATACCTGCATGGCCGTGGGAATTAGCCGCAAAAACGGCATACCCACCATCCACTCCGCACCGGATACCGCCATCAGGTACAGCAGGGAGGCAGCGTCACAATAAAATCCAGCAGCGCAAAAAGAACACCCTGCTTCCACATTTTGCGGTAGAAGAAATAGAAAGGCCCAAGGAAAAAGGCGGAGAACGAGATGACTGCTTTGCGCCGGGTTTCCTGCATGCGGAAGAACTGCATCATATAATAAATGCTGGACGGCCCAACATAGCTGGCCCAGTCCCGCGCCTTGATGCCGTCAATCGGGTCATCGGGGCCGACTTCCTTGCAGGTAAAGCCATCCGGCCCCATGCTGCCTGCACTGAAAAAGTCCTGGTCGGGTGCCTGCTCTTGGCGCGGTGCCTGGCGATACTGCGGGGCGCCGCCGGCCTGGTAGCTGCCGTTGGCGTACACCGGGCCGTTGCCGCCGGGGGCGGGGTGATCCAGCTGGTACTGCACGTTATTCGGGTGGTCCGGCAGCGAAACGCCGCAGTGGTTGCAGTATTTTGCGCCAGCGGGTTATGGGTGCCGCAGTTGGGGCAGACGATATCATCCGGCCGGTCGGAAATCACGTTGTCCGGGGTCCATTCAAACCCGGCGGCATGGTCTGCCTGATGCACGCAGACACCGACCTTTTTCCAGCATTCGCGGTGGTACGGTGTGCCGCAGTCCGGGCAGACAACGATATCATCTGCTTCTTTGAATTTTTTGTTTGCATACGGGGCAGGTATTGCCCTTGTAATCAGCATGTGTGATCCTCCGAATTTTCAGGCGGGGAGTGTTATCCTGCCCATCCATCTTGTTCCGCTGCGGCCAAAAAGGCGCAAACGAAATAATTTAGCCATATTATACACCATATGTCCATGGAAAGCAAAGAACTTTTCGTGAATAAGCGGGCAGAAAGCGGATTTTTGCAGAATATTTGCAGATTTTGGCCTGCCGATAGCTGGTGTGTATCAAAAAAGTAGAAGCCGATTTTAATCTGCACGCCTGTAACGTGCAGATCATGCCGTGTGTTTATACCTCTTTACAAGAAATAAGATTTGCGTTATACTGATAACATCTTGATTTATGCGTATCTTTATTTTTAATGATTGACCAAGGGGTAGCAATATGATCACCATTGACGAATTGAAATTTAAGCTCGGCGGGCTGGAAACTGCGGTAAACGACCTGCGCGATGCCCTTTCCATTGAAGCGAGCGAAAAGCGCCTGGCAGAGCTGGAACACCAGATGACGTTGCCCGGTTTTTATGATGACCAGGAAAAAAGCCAGAAAGTCATCAGCGAGATGGGCGAAGTGAAAAATAAGCTGGAGCGCTTCGGCAAACTTTCCACCCAGTACGAGGAAGCCCAGACCTTGCTGGAAATGATTGAGGAAGAAAATGATCCCTCTCTGGCAGCAGAGGGCGAAGAAGCTGTGAACGGCGTGGAGAAATCCATTGACGAACTGCAGCTGATGACCATGCTGAACGGCGAGTACGACCATTCCAACGCTATCCTGACTTTCCATGCAGGCACCGGCGGCACCGAAGCACAGGACTGGGCCGAGATGCTGACCCGTATGTACACCCGCTGGGCCGAAGCCCACGGCTACACCGTGGAAGTTCTGGATGTGCTGGAAGGCGATGAAGCCGGTATCAAGTCCGCTTCTATGATGATTAAGGGTGCCAACGCTTACGGTATGCTGAAAAGTGAAAACGGCGTGCACCGCCTGGTGCGCATCAGCCCGTTTGATGCCACGCCCGCCGCCAGACCAGCTTTTCCAGCCTGGAGGTTATGCCGGAACTGGATAACAATATTAAAGTCGAGATCAACCCGGCGGATATTGAAATGCAGGTTTACCGTTCTTCCGGTGCAGGCGGCCAGCACATCAACAAAACGTCTTCCGCTGTGCGTTTGATCCACAAGCCCACCGGCATTGTCACTTCCTGCCAGACCCAGCGCAGCCAGCTGCAGAACCGTGAGTACGCCATGGAAATGCTGAAAGCCAAGCTGTACCAGATCGCTCTGCAGCAGCACAAGGATAAGGTGGATGACATCAAGGGTGTGCAGAATGAAATCGCCTGGGGCCACCAGATCCGCAGTTATGTGTTCATGCCGTACACCCTGGTCAAGGACCACCGTACCAACTATGAAAGCGGCAATGTGCAGGCCGTGATGGATGGCGACCTGGACGGTTTCATCTATGCTTACCTGAAAGCATTTTCCCGCGGTGAACTGCAGGATGTATAATTAAAATAGAATAAAGTAAAATAGAATAAAGAAATATCCATCCGGCGCGCATGGCCTGAACAAAGGGCTGTGCGCGCTTTGCTTTTTGACGGGTAAAAACAGGTGAACCTGCTGCAAAAGCCGCCGCAGTTTTGCATAAAGTGACCAAAGTGTACGGCATACCCGGCGGGACCAGTTGCATTTTTCGGCAAGCCTGCTATAATACATGCAGTATTGCCAGCAAACATTAAAATTGTGTTAATATGGCCTTGGGGTGTATCTGAAAAGTCGAAAATATAGTCTATTTCTAGAAATGCAGCCGGATTTTACGTTAAGGCAATACCGCACAATTCTAAGTGCCGATACGGCGAGCGAGGCACGGCAGAGGACTAAGCCAAAGCGCAGATAATACTGGATGCTGCAAAGGTGAGCGCCGCCAGTGGCGGAAACAGCGAACCGAAGCAGGGGCAGCGGTCGCAGAGTGCGAGGGGCTTTTGCCCCGAAGCACG
>ENA-OQAA01001701-OQAA01001701.1-human-gut-metagenome-genome-assembly--contig:-NODE-1701-length-10347-cov-1.488356_pt1 | contig 10347 bp, 18 predicted proteins | sample MGYA00242489_ERZ504515 | MGnify/ENA primary metagenome ERZ504515 (study PRJEB26092, sample SAMD00036237) | human gut metagenome | host: Homo sapiens | study: EMG produced TPA metagenomics assembly of...
TCCCGTACTTCGGCTTCGGTGAATCCGATCATGTTGTTGGAATACCGGGTTGGTGCTTTGATTGCTGGCGATATTGAAGCCACTTGCGAGATCGTCCATCGTTACAGGGGCTGACACCGGTGATGTACATACGTTCCACAACCCTGTCAGTATAGTCTTTGACGGTTTTGAGAAAGTTCCGCAGAAAACCGTCGCCATGGGTGAGGGAGCGATAACGGGTATTGCCGTAGTTGACCAGTACGTTGTTGGCAAAGTTATCGTATTCGTCGAGGATGAGGTACATCTTCAGGCCTTGTCTCCGCAATGACAGGCATACCGCGGTCAGCTTCTCGGAAGCCACTTCTTTTTGTTGTACCATTTCAAGGGTGTCTGGTGGCAGTAAATCTGCATATTTCAGACAAAAGTCCGTAAATATCATGTCGCAGTTACTGTTGAATGAGGCTTCCATTTTTCCGGGTCGGAGACGATACTGGAGAAGCTCATCTTCAGCACAAGATACTTGTTGCGGTCTGGGGTAGGATGTTTTCCCACGTATAAGTTGCCAAACAGTTCATCAAATTGTTTTTCTGTCTTACAATCATAATAGCATTCCAGCATATTGAGGAAAAGACTCTTCCGAAACGACGGGGGCGGACGAAAAAGAAGAAACGGGCAGTCTGTTCTATCTGTCTGATATATTCCGTCTTATCGACATAATAATAGTTATTATGGATAATTGCAGGAAAGTCTGTCATCCGTAAGGGATTAGCTTAGTGGAATTTGCCTGATTCATAAATAGAGTTTTTTAGAATATTTCCGAACGAAGATAGATAGTTTTCCCGAAACGGGCAAGAAGAATTACGAAAATGCTGTGTAAAAGCACTTTTCATGTTTGATTCAGAACATTGGCGGATAAAATGCATCTTTGATATGCTCTATTTTAAATGCATCAGCTTCACCGACAACAGTAATGATATCAAAGCGTACAGGGACATCAATGTTGAAATGTTTGATGTAAGCATCAGCGGCTACTACAATATGGCGTACTTTCTGCCAGTTAACAGCATCTTGCGGTTCGATGTATTCTGTATTACTGCGGGTTTTTACCTCCACCACAATTAATAGTCCGTCCTTGACTGCCACAATGTCCAGTTCGAGACGGTTTTTTCGCCAATTACGGTGGTTGATGGTGTATCCGTTACGTTCCAGATACGCCACTGCGGCGTCTTCTCCGGTCTTTCCGAGGGTATTGTGTGCTGCCATACCTATATTCGTCCTTATTTTTAGCTGTTTCTATGCAAAAATACGTTTTTTCTGCTTTGTATTTACAGAAGTAAAACTAATTTTGCAGGAAATATGAGAAAGAGAGATAAAACGTGTGCGAAAGCAACACCCGAAGAACCCAAACGCGAACAGCGTATTGTTTGCCTGATGAGCGAGGAAGAGCTGCGGATTGTAGACCGTTATCTGGAGAAATACAAGATAACGAATAAATCGCGGTGGCTGCGGGAGACTATTCTCATGATTTATCCATAAGAATATGGAAGAAGATTATCCGACCTTTTCGGTGAGCATGATATGAGACGATAAAGAGAATTCTTTAATCCTAATTAAATTGAAGCGGATGGACGATAACTATTATATGAAACAGGCGTTGATTGAAGCACGTAAGGCTTCCGAAAGAGGAGAAGTGCCCGTTGGCGCAGTCGTTGTATGCAAAGACCGTATTATAGCTCGCGCCCATAACTTAACAGAAACTTTGACTGATGTGACTGCTCACGCTGAAATGCAGGCTATTACTGCCGCAGCCTCTACTCTTGGCGGAAAATATCTGAATGAATGTATTCTCTATGTTACAGTAGAGCCTTGTGTTATGTGTGCGGGGGCGATTGCCTGGGCCAGATGGGAAGACTTGTGTTTGGTGCCGGAGATGAGAAACGTGGATATCAGCGTTATGCATCTCAGGCTTGCACCCGAAAACGGCAGTTTCACAGGGTGTTCTTGGTGAAGAGTGTGCAGTGCTTATAAAGGATTTTTTTGCGGCAACGTCGCTGAATTCTAATATAGTTCCTTTTTTGATCTGTATTTCGTATTTTATCCGTATATTTGACTACTTAACAGATTCTTAAAATACATTATGTAATGGAATATCATCGTATATCTTTTATTCACAACGATACAGAGTATTCATTTATCAAAGCTATGAATGACAGGTTAGTGGGATATGCCTTAATGTCTGCTTGCCGACTGGAAGTTCAAATTTATATGAAGGAGAATAATCTGAGAGGTAAATACATTCTTACCGGCATGGCAAAAATCTGATTACTCTTTAATTTCTTCAAAATCCACGTATTCTCCTTCATCTTTAGAGAAAAGTTTCTTGTGTTTTCTATGGATATCATTTCCAGGGGAAGTTGTTTCTCCGTTGGATTGCGAAGAAGCATCTTGTTGTTGATCACCCGAGAAAGAATAACCTCTACCGGATTGATAACTTCCTCCGCCATTCTGGTAAGTACCTGAAGAACTACGACGTTTCCCCAGTCCGAAAACTGTTCGGAGAACGGTGCCGATGATGCTGAGTCCGATGACCAGAATAACGACTATAATGACAAATAAAAATCCTAAGATGTGAAACATGGCTAATCGTTTTTATATATTGTTCGTCTTACGAACGATAGTACAACAACCGTGCCAAAAGATTTGTTTAGAGCTTCTTTCTCACAAACCAGCACAGAATGATGTACCAGCCAATGACAGCTGCAAGTCCTACAAAAATAAGCAAAAGGAATGCTGACTATCAAAAACAAATAACGGATTTTATTTTCTTCCCAAGAGAAATTCTTCAGTTTGAAGGCGAACATTGGGAATTCAGATACCAGTAACAGAGAGAATAATACGATGCAAATCAATAAACCATACAGGACTGCTCCACCTTGTATCAGCCAATCATGGTATTGTGCCGCTGCTGCTGCCCAAAATAAGGTATTGGCAGGAGTATTTAGGCCGATGAATGAGCTGGTCTGGCGTTCGTCAATATTAAATTTAGCCAAACGCAATGCTGAAAATACAGCAATGAGGAAAGCAAAATAGGGAACATATTCTTGAAAACTGCTCATCCAGTCGGGATACGTAGTTTCGCGTAATAGAGAGAATACAATTACTGAGGGTACTACTCCGAAGCTGACGTCATCTGCCAAAGAGTCCAATTCTTTTCCAATAGGAGAAGGAGCATTCAGCAACCGCGCTGACATTCCGTCGAGGAAGTCAAATACAGCGCTGATAATAATGAAGGTAAGAGCCCATTCATACTTGAACTCGAAAGCCATAACACATGCAATACAGCCTGAGAACAGATTCAGACATGTCAATGTATTGGGGATATGCGGGTAATACAGTTAGGCATTGTTTAGTTATTTTAGTTTGGCTATCACAGTCTGGTTTCCTGTAGTGGTTTGTCCCATCTTTACGAACACTTCTGTACCTAACGGGAGATATACATCTACACGGGAACCGAATTTGATAAAGCCCATGTGTTCATCGATATAACAGTCTTCACCGGGTTCGGCATAGGTGACGATGCGTCGTGCCATCGCTCCGGCAATCTGACGTGCCATTACTTCTACACCTTCGGGAGTTTCAATTACCACTGTAGAACGTTCGTTGTCCGTACTGGCTTTCGGTAACCAGGCTTTCATGAACTTTCCGTTATGATGGGCTACCTTCTTCACGGTTCCGTCTACCGGATACCAATTAGCGTGTACATTGATAACACTCATAAAGATGGAAATCATGAGCCGACGATCGTGGAAGTATTCATTCTCATCCACTTCTTCTATAACTACTATTCTACCATCGGCAGGTGCCACCACTATTTTCTCGGTGTCTTCCTGGCCAAACAGGCGGATAGGCATCGGAAAAAATTCACCAGCATTCCATACAGGACAATACTTACCACAGCTACGATATAGAATGGCAATTTGCATTCTAATCCAAAGTAGAGAGCGGAATTAACAACCAGTAGCAACAATAAACTGCCGGCCAGTGTATGTGTCCCCTCACGGTGAATTCGTATCTTTTTTTAGTTTTTTTAGTCGACTCATGTAAGTTGTTTTATTCTTCGAATAGAAATTATCGGCAAAAATAGGCTTATTTTGAAAATCTAACAAGCATTTGGGGCGAGAAATGCAGATGTTGATAACTTTTAGGGAAATATTTTTGTTAGGTCTTATATACGTTGTACTTTTATTGCTCTCAATTGAAAGGAGATATTTATGCAGGATTTTGTTCATTTGCACGTTCATACCCAGTACTCCCTCCTCGATGGTCAGGCCAGCGTAAGCGCGTTGGTGGACAAGGCTATGAAGGATGGAATGAAAGGGATAGCCGTGACTGACCACGGTAATATGTTCGGCATTAAAGAGTTCACAAATTACGTTAACAAGAAGAATGGTGGGCCAAAGGGAGAGATTAAAGATCTCAAAAAGCGGATAGCCGGTATTGAAAGTGGTGAGATAGCTTGCGAAGACAAAGACGCGGAACTTGCTGATTGTCGTGCGAAGCTTGCGGAAGCGGAAAATAAGTTGTTCAAGCCGATAATCGGTTGTGAGATGTATGTAGCACGCCGCACCATGGATAAGAAAGAAGGTAAGCCCGACCAGAGCGGTTGGCACTTGATTGTGTTGGCTAAGAATGAGAAAGGATATCATAATCTGATAAAACTGGTATCCAGAGCCTGGACAGAAGGATATTATATGCGTCCGCGTACAGACCGTAACGAACTGGAAAAGTATCATGAAGGATTGATCGTTTGTTCAGCTTGTATTGGTGGTGAGGTGCCTAAAAAGATACTTAACGACCAATTGGAAGATGCAGAAGAAGCCGTGCGTTGGTACAAAAATCTTTTTGGTGAAGATTATTATCTGGAGTTGCAACGCCATAAGGCAACCGTGCCCCGTGCCAATCACGAAGCTTATCCGCTACAGCAGAGGCGAATGCCAAGCTGATAGAGTTTGCCAAGAAATACAATATCAAACTTATTTGCTCCAACGACGTTCACTTTGTAAACGAGGAACATGCTGAGGCACACGATCGTTTGATTTGTCTGAGTACGGGTAAAGATCTGGATGACCCTAAACGCATGCTTTATACCAAACAAGAGTGGATGAAGACAAAAGCTGAAATGAATGAATTATTTGCAGACATTCCCGAGGCTTTGTCCAATACGCTGGAAATCCTAAATAAAGTAGAATATTATTCAATCGATCATGCGCCTATCATGCCGACTTTTGCTATTCCTGAAGATTTCGGAACAGAAGAAGGGTATCGGCAAAAATATACTGAGAAGGATTTGTTTGATGAGTTCACTCAGGACGAAAATGGTAATGTAGTATTAAGTGAAGAGGCTGCCAAGGCTAAAATCAAACGCTTGGGCGGATATGAAAAGTTATATCGTATAAAATTAGAAGCGGACTACCTTGCCAAACTTACTTTTGACGGTGCTAAAATATTCTATGGTGATCCTCTGTCCGAAGAAGTAATGGAACGATTGAAGTTTGAACTTTACATTATGAAGACGATGGGTTTCCCAGGGTACTTCCTTATTGTACAGGACTTCATTGCTGCCGGGCGTAATATGGGTGTCTCGGTAGGTCCGGGACGTGGGTCGGCAGCCGGTTCGGCAGTAGCGTATTGCTTGCAGATTACAAAAATCGACCCCATTAAATTATGACTTGCTGTTTGAGCGTTTCTTGAATCCCGACCGTATCTCCTTGCCTGATATCGATATGACTTTGATGATGACGGACGTGGTGAAGTGCTTCGCTGGGTGACACAAAAAGTACGGTCAGGAAAAAGTGGCGCATATTATCACATATGGTACGATGGCTACCAAACTTGCTATCAAGGACGTGGCCCGTGTGCAGAAACTTCCTCTGTCGGAATCTGACCGTTTGGCCAAATTGGTTCCCGATAAGATACCTGATAAAAAGCTGAACCTGCGGAATGCTATTGATTATGTTCCTGAATTGCAGGCGGCTGAGGCTTCTCCCGATCCTTTGGTGCGTGATACGCTGAAATATGCTAAAATGTTGGAAGGTAACGTACGCGGTACGGGTGTGCATGCCTGTGGTACGATTATTTGTCGTGACGACATTACCGACTGGGTGCCTGTTAGTACGGCTGATGATAAAGAAACGGGTGAAAAGATGCTCGTTACTCAATATGAAGGTTCGGTAATTGAAGATACAGGCTTGATTAAGATGGACTTTCTGGGATTGAAAACATTGTCAATCATCAAGGAAGCTGTAGAGAATATTCGCCTGCACCGCAAGCTGGAGTTGAATATAGATAAAGTGCCTATTGACGATCCTGCTACTTATAAACTATATAGTGATGGGCGTACGATTGGTACATTCCAGTTTGAGTCTGCCGGTATGCAGAAATATCTGCGTGAGTTGCAACCTTCTACTTTTGAAGACTTGATTGCAATGAATGCTCTCTATCGTCCGGGACTATGGATTACATCCCGGATTTTATCGACCGTAAGCATGGGCGGAAACCGATTGAGTACGATATTCCTGTCATGGAGAAATACCTGAAGGATACGTATGGTATTACGGTATATCAGGAACAGGTGATGCTTTTGTCCCGTCTGTTGGCTGACTTCACTCGTGGTGAGTCCGATGCCTTGCGTAAAGCGATGGGTAAAAAGCTACGTGACAAACTGGATCACATGAACCTAAGTTCGTTGAAGGCGGACGTAAGAATGGACATGATCCGAAAGTACTTGAAAAGATTTGGGGAGACTGGGAAAAGTTTGCATCCTATGCTTTTAACAAGTCTCATGCTACTTGCTATTCATGGGTAGCTTATCAGACGGCCTATCTGAAAGCTAATTACCCTGCCGAGTATATGGCAGCCGTAATGAGTCGAAGTTTGTCGAACATTACCGATATCACTAAGCTGATGGACGAATGTAAGGCTATGGGTATCAAAGTTCTTGGTCCGGATGTGAATGAGAGTAATCTGAAGTTCACTGTTAACCCGGAAGGAAATATTCGTTTTGGTCTTGGTGCAGTGAAAGGTGTAGGCGAAGGTGCCGTGCTGAATATCATGGAAGAACGTGAGAAGAATGGTCCTTTCAAAGGTATATTCGACTTTGTGCAACGCGTCAATCTGACAGCTTGTAATAAGAAGAATCTGGAATGTCTGGCTTTGGCAGGAGGTTTCGATGAGTTCCCGGAATTGAAACGCGAGCAATATTTTGCCGTGAACTCTAAGAATGAAGTTTTCATGGAAACTTTGGTACGATATGGTAACCGTTATCAGGCAGATCAGGCAGCTGCCGCCAATTCCTTGTTCGGTGGTGAGAATGTAGTTGACATAGCTACTCCCGAAATTCCTGAAGCTGAACGCTGGAGTGATCTGGATCGTCTGAACAGGAACGTGATCTGGTGGGTATCTATCTTTCCGCTCATCCGCTGGATGAATATTCGGTTGTGTTGCAACATGTTTGCAATACGCGTATGGCTGAACTGGAAGACAAAGCGGCACTTGCCGGACGTGAAATAACGATGGGAGGAATTGTTACTTCTGTACGCAGGGGCATCAGTAAGAATGGTAATCCTTACGGCATAGCCAAGATTGAAGACTATTCCGGTTCGGCGGAACTTCCTTTCTTTGGTAATGATTGGGTGACCTACCAGGGGTATCTGGGTGAACGTACTTTCCTCTTTATAAAAGCGCGTTGCCAGCCTAAACAGTGGCGGCAGGATGAATTGGAAGTAAAAATTACCTCTATGGAATTGTTGCCGGATGTAAAGGAGAAGTTGATTTCCAAAATTACCATTCTGATACCGCTTTCCGTGTCTGAACCAGGCTTTGGTTACAGAGCTTGCGGCGCTAATGAAAGGGAATCCCGGAACGACGGAACTTTATTTCAAAGTGAGTGATCCTGATAGTAAGACAGTGGTAGATATGATTTCCCGTCCGGTGAAACTTTCCGTAGGACGTGAGTTAATCTCTTATTTAAATGATCGTCCGGAACTGGAATTCCGGATAAATTAGTATCTTTGCTTCCATAAAGATTTTGACAGTAATCATTAAACATTAAATAATTAATCAATAACGCAATGGCTTTAGAAATTACAGACAGCAACTATAAGGAGATCCTTGCAGAGGGTAAACCTGTAGTAATTGACTTTTGGGCCCCGTGGTGTGGTCCTTGTAAATGGTAGGTCCTATCATTGAAGAATTGGCAGAAATGTACGAAGGACAGGTTCTTATCGGTAAGTGCGATGTAGACGAAAATGGCGATGTAGCTGCTGAATACGGTATTCGTAACATCCCTACTGTACTATTCTTCAAAAACGGTGAGTTGGTTGACAAACAGGTAGGTTCTGCTTCCAAATCAGCTTTTGATGATAAGATAAAAAAAAATGCTCCTCTAAAGAGCATAATATAAATAAGGTATTAACCCTTAAAAAAACTAACTATTATGGGACTGGAAGACGATTTCTTAAAGGATGATCTCGATGACGAAAAAACCATCGAATACATCAAGAATTATTTGCCGCAGGAGTTGAAAGAGAAGTTCTCTGACGACGAGTTCTATTATTTTCTCGATTTGATTGACGAGTATTATTCTGAAAGCGGCATTCTGGATGTAGAGCCGGATGAAGAAGGGATGTGTCGAAGTGGATCTGGGGCAAATCGTGGATTACCATATCAAGGAAGCCCACAAAGAGAGATGGGTGACTATGATCCGGAAGAAATCCTGTTCGTGGTTCAAGGTGAACTGGAATATACGGAGTCATTGGATGATGATGAAGAATAGAAAGGTTCAGTTAAGTAAAAAAGGAGTCCGGACAGTTTGTTCGGACTTTTTTTGTGGAATTATTCCACACTTGTAGAGCAGATTCTACACTCTTCATTATTCTTGTTAAGCCATTTAATGCGTTGGCTATGAATAATAAAGGTGCAACCATCGAACTTTGGCACGCCAGTTGTGTTTTTTATTTATAGGGTTTTTAACATTAACATAAACAGAGAGCTTATGAAATCGTTTTTAAAGAAGAGAGAAATCAGAATAACGAGAAGGCAGGCAGTGATTGCCGCAATAGCTGTAGTGGTGTTGGTAGCAATTTATTGGTTTGTTACCCACCGACCGGCACCTGCACCGGATCTTCCGGTGGTAGCTGTGGAACCGGTGATACAGGATGACGTGGAAATCTATGGTGAATATGTAGGACGTGTCCGTGCCCAGCAATTTGTAGAAGTCCGTGCCCGTGTAGAAGGGTATCTGGAAAATATGCTTTTTGAAGAGGGTACCTATGTGACGAAGAATCAGGTATTGTTTGTTATCAACCGCGACCAGTATGCCGCGAAGGCAGACAAGGCGCGTGCGCAACTAAAAAAGGATGAGGCACAGGTACGCAAGGCACAGAACGACCTGGAGCGTATCCGTCCTTTATATGAACAGAATGCTGCCAGTAGGTTGGATTTGGATAATGCAGTGGCTGCCTATGAAACGGCTGAAGCAAGTGTTGCTATGAGTCAGGCTGACCTGGATCAGGCAGAGTTGGAATTAGGATATACCATTGTTCGCTCACCGCTTGCAGGGCATATCAGTGAACGATATGTAGACCTTGGTACGCTGGTGGGGACGGGTGGTAAGTCTTTGCTTGCTACCATTGTGAAGAGTGATACAGTACTGGTAGACTTTAGCATGACAGCATTGGATTACCTGAAAACCAAAGAACGTAATGTGAATCTGGGACAAAAGGATTCTACCCGTTCCTGGCAGCCCAATATTTCTATAACACTGGCAGATAACACTGTTTATCCCTTCAAAGGTTTGGTTGACTTTGCTGAACCGCAGGTTGACCCACGTACTGGTACATTCTCTGTTCGTGCCGAAATGCCCAATCCAAAACATGTATTACTTCCGGGACAGTTCACTAAAGTGAAGCTCTTGCTGGATGTACGGGAGAATGCAACAGTAGTTCCCCTGAAATCCGTTATCATCGAGAAAGGTGGTGCTTACGTGTTTGTAATGCGCCGTGATTCCACTGTAGAACGTCGTTTTATAGAGTTAGGCCCTGAATTCCAGAACCAGGTAGTAGTGGAAAGAGGTCTGGTGCCGGGTGAGACAATAGTGGTGGAAGGATACCACAAACTAAGCCCGGGTGTAAAAGTTAAGGTTAATAATGCCCTGTTGAAGAAAGAAGACGAAGATCAAAGTCAGACACCGGATTCGGCTAAGACTGAAAAGTAATTGACGAACATAAAACAGACGCATATGAAAGTAAGTTTCTTTATAGACAGACCGGTATTCTCGGCTGTCATCTCCATACTGATTGTCATTGTGGG
>ENA-OQAA01001702-OQAA01001702.1-human-gut-metagenome-genome-assembly--contig:-NODE-1702-length-10345-cov-1.528968_pt1 | contig 10345 bp, 8 predicted proteins | sample MGYA00242489_ERZ504515 | MGnify/ENA primary metagenome ERZ504515 (study PRJEB26092, sample SAMD00036237) | human gut metagenome | host: Homo sapiens | study: EMG produced TPA metagenomics assembly of...
TAACCGGTAGCATCGGAATGACGATATCCCGACAATGCTCCTTGGGCTCCATACATGCAGTACGTGTATCTTTTATCTGAACGAAATCTATATCCCGATCCGCCCTCACGGTCAGCCGAACAGTAAGCTCATCTCCCACATGTAAATCCGTCTTCGATGAAACCTCCTTGCCGTCTTTATAATAGGTACGATTGATTTTCAATCCGTTGCCTTTTGCTGATTGCAATTTATCATATCCTCCAGGCATTGAGCATATACAGCTCCCCAGCCTATTCCTGCACCTGTATGTACAATTTCTATTTGCCGGGCTCCGACCTCATTACCGGAGAAAGAACGACGGACATACCCTAATGCATCATCAGGAGCCACTACTGTTGTCCCGGCTATTTCCGCTTTCATGGTACTGTTTTCCGCCAATCGGTTATCATCTCCACTCAAGAAAGCATACACAGCATCGGCAGTAGCTACCGGATTATCCCAAACCTGCATTTGTTTTTGTTTAAGCAACCATTGCTTCATTTCAGCAATTGCCAGCGGTTCTTTCAGAATACCGGATAAGGCTTCAATAACAACCACTTGTGTCGGAATTCTGTAACTGCCCCATGAATACCGGGCTTTTGAAGTATCAAAATAGCGCCCCATCTCGGGAGTAGCAACGGAATATTCCAGAATGGATCGCGCCAATTCGTCCGCCTTCACCTTTTTACCCGCTTTATGCAGTATGGTAGCGATAAGTGCCCTGTCGTAAATCGCATCACTCGGAGCACCGGCCTCCAATCTATCAATCATATACGAATAAGCGGTTTTATCAGTTCGCTTTGCCACCTGCTCATCTAAAGCACAGATGTACAGATAATGCAAGGATTGCTCACCGGGTAATCCGTTCTTATTGCCTTTCTTTTCATTTTCCTTCATCTGTCTGTATTCATCCAGCCATTGGGTATGGAGATAGCTTACAGCCTTTTCATACATTCCCTGCACCGGAGTAGATGCACCCATTGTGCGAAGCCGTGCCAGCATTTCCACGATCCGGGTAGTGATGTAACGGTTCCCCGTCATCCCTTTATACCAGCTCCAGGAACCGTCAGGGAGCTGCAATGCTTCCAGGCGGGATACCGCAATACGATTACGGTTACTCATCATGTTCAAGTCAAACAAAAGCGCTATATTTCTCTTCCGCTCTGTTTCATCAAGAGCATCTGCCAGCCAGGGAGTTTCTTTAAGTAACAGCTCTTTTAATTCTTCCTTATCATTAAGATTGCCCGACAATGGCCTTCCCTGTATCTTCCAGCTTTCAAATACCTGCCGGATGCGGGGATTGGCATCGAGGATGGCCACAGACAATGAATTGGCATAGTAAGCACTTGCCCACGACAAAGCATCCTCATCCACAGGATTGCCAATGACGGGTAAAGCCTGTATGGCATACCAGTCAGGATTGGCCGTCAGTTCCACCGTCAGCCGTTTGTTTGTTGCAGTTTTACTTCCATCATTAAACAGACTCCCCAGTGTAATCGATTTACTTTCCGTACCATTCAATTGAACGGGTATCGCTTCAGTCACCCATTGTTTATCGGATAAAACCGGAAAATAGCGCTGCTCGCCGTCACTGAAATTACTACCCTCGGCAATAATTCTGCAAATCAATACCGTAGGTTCCTCCGGGCTTTCTAAATCAAATGATACGGAAACGGTTGCTCCGGCATCCGCACTGAATTCATGTTCCAGGGTTGATATTATCTGATTTGTCTGCGGATCGACCAGTTCCATGCGGGCTGTTCCCTGAATGTTTTCTCCCGACAGATTGATTATTCCCGTACTGATAACAGGTTTATCATTCACACGAATAAAACGAGGCATATTAGGCTGCACCATAAACGACTTGACAGCTTTCGCCTTAGCCGTTATCTGTCCGTAGTCCATGTTCCGGGTATGAGCAAATCCCATAAACTTCCATTCAGTCAGGCTTTCGGGCAAAGTAAAAGATATACTGGCTATTCCATTCGTATCCGTACGGAGGGCAGGATAAAAGAAAGCAGTCTCTGCAAAATTCTCGCGAAGAGGAACATAAGGAGAACCATCATCCAAATGCCACAGCAGCAGAGCACTCAATACTGCTACAACGGAGTTTCCATCCCCTACCTCAAAACCGTCAATCCAGCGTAACTTCATCCGTAAAGCTGGTATTTCCGGATTTCATCATCCGGCTATCTTGCTTAATATAGTGATTAGCATTAAAACGCGGAACTTGCCAGAACGGAGCATTCAGAGTACTATATATATCCCACCAACGGAGACCACGCAAAGTGCTGCCCGAATAGGGGAAGTTACTATACATCCAGATGGAATGCCCGGAAGATATCAGATTCGCCCCGGTATCAGGAATAAAACGGGAGAGACTCAGATTGAAGTTCCAGTCATTGATGTATAACTTATCGAGTGAAGCATCATAAAGAGTGGCAAGTAATTGCGCATCAGCCGCTTTCTTGTCCGGATGCATGATCTGAAGTTTCCATTCCTCTTTTCCTCCCGGTTGCAGTTTGTCACGGAAAGTAGCCCATTTCAGCAGTAAGCTCTTTTCCAGACGGGGACGTGCTATCTGTACTTTCTTTGTATACAGCTTACCTTCGCGCATAAAAGCAAAGTTTACGGTGATTCCATCCCCATATTCCGGCTTATAGAGATAGGTAAACTTCCGGATTTCATTATTGAGGATCATTCGTTCGGATTCAATACGTTTATCGCCACAGAATACATCATACAGCAGATAGACCTCTTTCTCACTACTGCCTACATACAGGTTCACCGGATGCCGGGCATCAAGCTCTGCCCCATCCTGATAGAACCATTCCGGTGAGTATGCCGGCAAGTGAGCGTCTGCCAATGAAAAGAGAATAAGTCCTGTTCCGCCGTACAGGCTCTTCCCTGCCCGTCAAGGCTGAAGCCTCCATTCTATAACGTCCCGGAGTGAGAGCAAGTATATCCTCGGGAATAAATGATTGATAGGTCCCAACTGTACGACGGCACACCTCATTGCCTTTGTCGCCTTTCTCATCCAAGGCATACACCACGTAAGTGGCTTGAAGCGTTACAGGCTGCCGGCTTAAATTCAATGCCAGAATTTGTATAGTATCCCGCTTTTCACGTGCCACTTTGGAGCGCAAACCTTTAATCTGTAAGGCAACAGACTGCTGTCCTACAGGTAATGACAAGGCTCCGCTCTCTATTTCTCCGGTCAGACTGATTACTTCAGCCGTCACTTTGTATGTATAGTAGCGCCCCGGTTTAATCAGTTGGAAATCATCCGGTTCACGCAGAAAGACAGGGAAGCGGAACTTCCCGTCTGCATCGGTCTGCATCTCACCTACAGCCAGAACCGTTTCATTGTCTGAGATCTTCCAGAACTCATTCAGTGAACGGGTTACTTTATAACTGAGTTTACACAAGCCCACCGGAACTCCCGCAAATGTATTTGCTTCGCCACTGACCATTAGTGTATCACCCATATTATAAGTATCCTGACAGGGACGGAAGACAACATCGAATGTAGGACGCTTGTATTCGTCTACACGGATATAGCGGCTTTCGCCATCTTGCACCGATATTTCGAATTCTCCCGGGAGAAGTACCTCAGGGAGTAACGAAATCGCCATGAAAGGCTCCAAATTCATCTGTAGCAAGGGATATCTTACCCACTTCCTGCCGGTTAGCATCACGGAGCACTACGTCATTATGAACTCTGGAGAAAACACGGACCGAATCACCCGATTGCTCATACGCTACTCCCGAAACATGCACCACCTGGCCGGGACGATACAACGCACGATCAGTGAAAAGAGAAACGTGCTTTTCCCACTTTCGTGAACCGGGCACATGATATCCCGCATTTGAAAAGCCTGCATAACTGATCTCCATATAATCAGCTCCCGGCTTACGGACATTTATTCCCAGCCAGTTTCCTACACTGGGTGGAGTCAGAATAACACTCCCTTTGCCATTCACAGGATATGCTTTGATCAGACGGTAACCTTCTCCCGGTGACACACGGTAATAGGCCACTTCAGTACCCGTTACCGGATGTCCGGTCAATCGGTCTACGATATTGATTTCCTGCTTTCCATCGGGTAATCCTAATGATATGGCCTGCAAGGAGGAGACATAAGCCTTTCCATAAGCCGTATATTTACGATGTTCGTCAGGGATAGACTTTACTACATAAATACTCAACGGGAATTGATAACGCAGTAAAGTATCTGTTTCCTTGTAGTCCGGAGTAGCTGCCAAATCATAATGGCGGCTACTGATCAGTTTTCCATATTGACTTAAAGTGGAAGCATTTATTTCCCTCTCCAGGACAGGACTTGTGACAGGCAGATTCATCCGGTAAAGTTCTACGTAAGTCCGGCCAGATTACGGTATTTTACTTTCAAGTCAACGTCCTTTCCCGGATAGGCAAAAGGAATTTCCACCATTAGCCTGGGAGTCAATACTTCTGCTATCTGTTCTTTCAAATCATTGGCAGAAAGTGACCGGGGATATTTTGCAAGTCCGGTTTGTGCTGCTTTTAGTTTTGCGGTGTAATCCTGCATTCTATCATAGCGTTCTGCCAACTGGCAGTACACTTCTCCGCAAAGCGGGGAATCAGCAAATTCTTCCGCCCATTGTTTTAATAATGTTATTACTTGCTCATCGGTCAGCCTCAGCTTTTCATTCACTCCGCCCCGACTGACGTCATTTCCCTTATAATGTAACTTATCCAGCATCAACAATAATCGGGCGTCTGTCATGCCTTGTTGGCGGTAGAAGTCAATCAGTCCGTCATAAATAGATAAAATCTCGTTTTGTATTTTCTCGGCTGATACAGGGTTGGCAATAAAATAGCCGCTTAGCCGGGAGATAGCCTGCCGGGCAAGTAACTGATACATATTATCACCACAATATTTCTCACTCAGTTCTTTGCTGTTGGTCATAGGACGGTAATCCACAGCAGACTTCCGGAAAAGTATTTCTTTATCTTGCAACGAACGTTGGAAATAAGCGATGGCAGTATCAATTGCAGTCTCATCTTTTTTACCTGTATCCAGAATATAATATCCCAGCAGGTTATTCAGTATGGCCTGATATACCGTATCTTTTTCTTCCTCCATCCAAGCTTTCAAGGCGGACAATTCGCTATCCAGACTATCAGGAGTAATATCAATGCATAAGGATGCTCTCGTCAGATGTGCTTTCATCATCTGAGACACATTCTTTTCCTGTTTGGCATACTCGTAAATCTTTCGCAATTCTTGTATTGCAGATTTAGGCAGTTGCTTTTGTTCCAGAACTTCAACCTGTTTCCACATTTGTTCATACGACTGAGCGGAAACCCGAAGCGGCAGGCAGATAAGAATACTTATTATACCAGCCAATAAAACATATTTCTCATTTGTGTTTTCGATTTACGTTCGACAATTAACAGGTTCATTCACAAAGATATATTTTTTATTCTTAGGGTAACATGGCTGTTCAGACTTAATAACATAACAAATGCCAACAGCCCAAGAAACCGGCTACCGGAAAGCACATCATTCCGAACAAAAAGTTACCGGAATGTCTTTTTTACTAACAGATGCCTCTCTGAAAACACCCCAAACAGAATCCTGCCGCATAATCCATGGAATATACATGCACGTTTTCTGCATAAAGCAGGCCGTATATACAATACTTATGCAAGAGAACTATACTTCTTCCATGAAGGAACTATAGATCTGAGGCGAAGGATCTATAGATGTAACGCGAAAGATCTATAGATGTAACGCAAACCATCTATAGATGTAACGCAAACCATCTATAGATGGGAAACAAACGGTCTATAGATGGGAGACAGACCATCTGTTTTCAGTGCACAGACCATCTATTTTTCTATTATTAGAGTTGTACGTATTTATGTATTACACTATCAATCAACAAAATATTGATTTTCGTTCGTTTCTTTCCGTTCTTCTGCATCGGGACGGAAATATCGCATTCTCACTATGCATAAAAAGCAAAGTGTCAAAAACGCAAACATATGCAAACGCACCATACTGCGGTATGCCCGGAACGAGAGAGTCGCCACAATGGATGAACTGAAAGGTATCCGCAACTTATCCCTGCTGGACAACCGTATCTTATCGGAGAACTTAGAACCTAATTCCTTTCAAACCATCCGGTTGCCAACAATAAATACGAAGCGCTGTCCTGGTGCTTCAAACACGGAGATGTGGCACAGTGCGAAATGGAAACGATAAAACGGGCATTAGGCACCCTGCCAAGTAGATGTAATTGGTACATCGGCACAATTAAAAATTGTATAGCAGTTCTTCCAACGTAACACCACTATCCGCTCCCATCTTTTCCATACGGATACGTTTCAGGCGTTTCTTCACGGAATCCCGCTCCAGATGCATCACTTGTGCCATACTCGACTGAGACAATTGCATTTTCACCATGCAGCAGTAACGCAAGTCGTCTTTATTGAGACTTGGGTAAGTCTGCTGCAAGCGTTTCGTAAGTTGTCGAAGATAATATCAGCATTCTGCACAATATCATCCCAGTCTTCATCTGAAAGGATGACATTGCCGCCCTTCTCTAATTCTTGCACCACCTTCTGGCTTAATCTCCTGAAAAAGGTTTCCTTCAGCCTTGCTTCTTTTTGTTCCATTTCCACCATGCGGCGAAGACTCTCGGAAGTGGCCTTACGTTGTTGCTTCAGTTCCTTTTCCTGTTGCACGAGCTGATGTTGCTGCGCCATCAGGCGATTACGGTTACGGCGATAGATGAAATATACCGCACTTGCCACCCAAACCAACAGCAAAGAGATTGTGGTCATCCAATACACATTACGCTGCCTTTCCGCAGCCCGGGTGCGCCAATACAGGTTTTCTACCGAAAGCTGTTCGTGTTTGTAAAGCTCTTGCAATGCAATGGCTTCCTCAGTATGACGATACTTTCGTATGGTATCGGATAATTCAATAAAGCGTTGTAGCATAGGATAGGCATCTGAAGCACGGCCCATTTTATGATATATTTTCGCCATATTATTATAGGCGTCGGCCACCGAAGAAGGCTCCGGCTGGAGATAACTTTCTGAAAATAGTGATATGCCGAATCATATTGTCCCAGTTTTCCAAACAACTCCAACTTTACTCCATAGAGCGAAAGAATTCTTGCAGTATCTTTAGCCGGACGAAGAGCTATTGATTTATTTATATAATCCAGTGCTTTGGCAGGCTCTCCTTGCTGAGAATAGATACTACCCAGATTTGTATAGATGAAAGGAAGTTGCCGAGGAACAGAATCGGCTAAAGCCGCCTCATAGGCCGCCTGAGCATAGTAAAGGGCGCTATCCAATTGGTTCAGAAACAAATATCCGGTAGAAATATCGCACAAGGCCATATTCTTATAGAACATATTTCCCAGATCCAAAGCCGCCTTCAAGGCTTCTTTGGAATAACGTACCTTACCGGAATATTCTTCCTGATTCAAGCAAACAACTCCCAACCAGGTATTCACCCGGTAGAGCTGCTCATGATTACCACTATTTTGCAGGAAAAGCAGAGCTTTCAGAAAAGATTGCATGGCATCGCTCATCCGGTTAAGCCGTCTGTCCAGATGTGCTTTGCAGTAAAGGGCCCGTTCGGCATAAAGAGAATCGCCCGATTGGCTGAAATATTTAATTGCCGGCAGCAGCAGGGTATCTGTAGCTGCATTCAACTGTTGTTTCCTGTGGACAGCCTCGGACATCAGTAAGGCATAAAGTGCATAATCGCGTTTCGATAAGTTATGCAACGGTTCTTTAATCTCATTCATTACGGTTATGGCGCTATCCGTCTCCCGTTCCGCCATCAGCTTCTCCGCCAAGGCCACGCGATTATCAGGACCACAAGCAACCAACATACCACCCCATAGGATTATCCCTATCAAACTCTTCAATCTCATCTTCAATATCGTGTTATTCGTACGAATCCATCATCACTTCTCCAGTCTCTCCATGAATCAATATCACTCTGGCCATATCCGGCTGAATGGAATCGCGTATATCAATCTCCCACACCGGAATACCTTTTTGCACGTCTATATACTGATTTACACTGACATGGGTGGTATCCGATAAATTAATATTCCTCAGTTTGGCAAAGATATAAATATCTCTCCATGTATACTTAAAAGCTTTTTCACTTTTTTCGTGCAAGCAAGAGTCAGGCGCCTGTGTCTGCTCATCTTCAGGGAAACGAACTTCTACTTTTTCCGATACTTTTGTTGCGGTCACCGAATTGATCTTCCGTATCACTCCCCATCCCAGCCAGCCGTCTTCCAACTCTATTTTAAGATAGATACCTCGTTCACCGCTGAGCCGGTATGCAGAGTCAATGGGCAAGTAAATGCGAGTGTAACGATCACCTTGTATAAATATCTCCCCATAAGAAAATGTATTCAGCAACCATGCAGCAGAACGGGGAATGTTACTCTTACGCGTCCTGTCGTGTGGAGCGATATTGACAATTATATACTCACGGGTCTGTACCCCGGAAGTAAAGCAACTGTTCAGCCAGAACAGAAAGACAACCAGCACATTGGTACATAATCCCACTACAATACCTCCACACATAAAGGCATAAACGAAGTTTCTCCAATGAATACCACCGCCTAGTGCTTTTCTTATAGATATAAACCATGCAGCCACACATCGTTATTGCCATAAGGAGAATAACGATTTTCCGGTTCAATCCTAAATAGCTGCCGGAAGAAAATGCAGTATGCATCAACATTTCCTCTTCTATATACACATCCTGCAATGCAACAGGAAGAGAAAGACAAAGACAGGCACCAGGATTTTCCATAGTGCCATTCTTTTCTTCGGCTGCTGTCGGGAGGCATCTTCGCATGAACCGGTTGCTGTTTGGGTTTAAATTTCTTTCTGCTCATAAATACGGAAAAGCGAAGTGATTACTTGGTTTCTTCCCACTCTTTTTCCAGCTTACCATCGATATCATAGAGTTTCCATCGCCCGATGCGCCGCCCATTCCGACATTCACCCACTTCACGTATACGGTCGTTCTTCACGTAACGCGACTCAAACGGACCGCTCTGCCGGCCATTTATGTAGGTGGATATTTCCCAGTAATCATAGCGATTTGTAACTATCAGACGACGTTCTTTTCCATTGATACGACCGTATTGATAGGTGGCTTCATAAATAAGTTCACCATTCTCAGGATCGTACTCACGATAGAGCCCGTCTTTACGGTCATTTTTCATGTAGAATTCACGCTTACGGGTACCGGTTTTCCTATCAAACGAAACATGCAAGCCTTCTTCCCTGCCATTGACATAGGTTTCTATCATCAATGTATCACCACTTTCGGCAATTGTAATCCATCGCCCATCTTTCTGGTCATTCTTATAATGCCCCAGCACATGAGGAAGCCCAAAGATAAATATGGAGGAATAATCTCCGTCTTTCTGCCCGTTCTCATTATAATAAACGGTTTCATGAAGCTCATAGGTCCCTTTCATGAAAGTGAATTGCTTGCCTACCTGCTTACCGTCTTTATATGTATGATCCATGCGCAATGTGCCGTCAAAGTCATAGCTTAATTCCTTACCATCCTGTTTTCCCATGCGGTAGTTCCTTTCGCGTTCCACTTTACCGGTGGTATAGTAGGTTTTGTGCGCACCGTCCAATTTCCCGTCTTTATAAGACTTCTCTTCTTTCAGTCTCCCCTCATCGGAGTACATCTTGAAGACACCGTTTTTGCGTCCCTCTTTATAAGCACCCTCACATATCAGTTTGTTGTATTCATGCTCTTCATACTTACCATTGTAAAGCCTTCTTTAAAGTCAGCCAGGATATAGGCAGAATGATAACCGTCTATGATACGGTGCTCACCATCCAAGGGCTTATCAGTCTTCAAGTCCCGGAACAAGATGCGGCCGTCTCCCATATTTATAGCTGACACCTGCTCTATCTGATACTCTTTCTGCGCACAGACATTCAGAAAGGCAAAAAGCAAAAGGCCAATAAATAAAATCAGCTTTTTCATTATGTCCTACAATTTAAGAATCAATCGTTTTCCGCATCTTTAAGCATCTGCCTTATTACATCCGCATGATCGAGATAATCGTTTCCTGATAAGGTCAGGACATTGGTCAGACCGATAATGTTGCTGTCAGAATCGTAAGAATCAGTAAACAATACATCTCCTGCCCTAATTTATCCTCTTCCACATGAATCTGGACCGGTGCGCTGTATGCTCCGGGCAACTCTGCCAGATACTCAAAGTCTTTCTGAGTAAACGCTTCCAGGATTCTGTTTATATCG
>ENA-OQAA01001703-OQAA01001703.1-human-gut-metagenome-genome-assembly--contig:-NODE-1703-length-10342-cov-1.441508_pt1 | contig 10342 bp, 12 predicted proteins | sample MGYA00242489_ERZ504515 | MGnify/ENA primary metagenome ERZ504515 (study PRJEB26092, sample SAMD00036237) | human gut metagenome | host: Homo sapiens | study: EMG produced TPA metagenomics assembly of...
TCCTTTATTGTTCGGCCATCCGCATCCAAGCAAGGCAACCACAAATGTTCTTCCCCGGCTTTCAAGCGCGCCGACATAGCAATACCCCGCCTTCCCGGTAAATCCTGTCTTTCCAGACAACGCTCCATCCATCATTGTCAAAAACGCATTGTGATTCTGGCAGGAAAACGAACGATGGCAATCTACATCCATAAAATGATAGCTTCCCTTCTGAGTAATTGAAAGAAAGCTCTCCTTCTTCGGAGATTTCAAAATACAGTAACTCATGATCCTGGCCAAATCTTCCGCTGTCGTTGAATGTTCTCCGTTGTCATCCGAAGCATCCAGCCCATTAGGTGTAATAAAATATGTATCCCTGCATCCGATTTCTTTTGCCTTCGCATTCATTTTATCCGCGAATGCCTGCACACTCCCCCCAATATGTTCCGCGATTGCTACCGCACTGTCATTGTGCGATTCCAACATCAAGGAATATAGAAGATCTCTCAGATAAAACTTTTCATCCATCTGCATCCCCAGATGTACTTTCGGCTGTCTCGCCGCATTTTCTGACACATTCACAACATCTGTAAGATTTCCTTCCTCCAATGCCAGAATACATGTCATGATCTTTGTCGTGCTCGCCATCGGCTTTTTTTCTGAACCGTTCTTTTCAAATAAAACACGCCCATTGTCCGCGTCCATTAAAACCGCTGACTGGGCGTATAACTGTTCTATCTCTTCTTTCGCACTGACAGGGGAACTGACCAGCAAAACTCCTGTCAAAATTCCGATCAAAACTTTCTTCATAAGCATACACCTGTTGTTCTGTTAGTTCATTGTATGATTAGAAGTTCCCGAATATGTTCATCTGAATCTCTTTTGATCAGACATCCAGTCGATCTTTGATCTCCCGCTCTGCCTCTTCTTTAAAATCTTCCAGCTGCTCTGGTGCAATGCTTGGAAGCTCCTCCACCGACTGCACTCCAAATCGTCGCAAAAATTCTTCGGTTGTGCCAAATAGCAGCGGTTTCCCGGCGCATCCAGCTCCCCACTTCACACACCAGATCATATTCCACAAGTTTATTCACCGCATGGTCTGACTTCACTCCCCGGATCTTCTCGATCTCAATTTTTGTAACCGGCTGCTATATGCCACGATTGCGAGTGTCTCCAGCAGGACATCTGTCAGCACATGTTTCTTCGGCTGTTTCGCAACTTGAATCAGATAGTCATATAACTCTGGCTTTGTACAGACTGATAAGAATCCTCCAGTTCGATCAACTGGATTCCCCGCCTCTTTCTTTGATATCTGTTTTTTCTAGTTCTTCCAAAAGTCTTTTTGCTTTCTGTCTCATCTTTCCCGATCGCAGATGCAATTTTTGAAAGGCTCACGGACTCCCCCATTGCAAAAAGGATCGCCTCCACAGCCCCTAGCAGTTCCTTCTCAGTTTTCTTTTCCACACTATCTGTTCCTTTCTTGTTATTCGTACAATTTTTCCTTTTTAATGCTTCACTTCTCTTTTGCCATGCTACATCATAGAAGTGATCATAATCTCCGCAAATGTTTTTTCTTGTGTAATCTGTATCTTACCTACTTTCATCAATTCCAGTACCGCGAGAAACGTGACAATCACATGCATCTTGCTGCGCTGTCTTGCCAGAAGCTGACGGAAACTAAAGTACCCATTCAACATTGCATACTCTTCCACATAGGACATCTTATCAGAGAGCGTCACTTCTTCTTTCTCAATCGTTCCAAATTTACTGCGCACCGGATCCATCTTATCTGCCTTTTTCCGCATCACTTCCTGAAAAATCTGATTCAACCTGCGAAGATCCAAATCTCCCAGAAGTTCATCCAGATTTACCGGTTCGGTATACTCCTGTACTTCCTGTGGGATGGCAGCCTCCTTAAATAACACTCTGTCTGAATCCATTTCCCGATCCCGAAGTTCATAAGACATATATTTGTACAGCTTATACTGCAGCAACTGTTCCACCAGCTCCTGCCTAGGATCTTCCTCCTCCCCTTCTTCATTCACCTCTTTGGGAAGAAGCATTTTCGACTTAATATCCAAAAGAGTCGCTGCCATCAGAAGAAACTCGCTCATAATATTCAAATCTGTCCGTTCCATCTCACGGATATACTCCATGTACTGTCTTGTAATTTCCACGATGGGGATATCATAAATATCAATCTTATTTTTGTCAATCAAATGCAAAAGCAGATCCAGTGGCCCTTCAAACACTTGCAGCTTTACTGGTATTCCCATTACTGTCTTCCTTTCATATGCAGCACAACTACTTCCGGTGTGTTAAACAGCCTAACCGGTATCGTATGTTCTCCAATCCCTCTGCTTACAACCGTCGTTGTCTGCCCTTCTCTGTAAATCCCCCCACTGTAACGCGGAAAGATCTTAAGCTGTGGCGTAATGACAGCTCCAAGAAACGGGAGCCTTACCAGCTCCGTGAAAATGTCCTGAAACAACAAGATCTGCCTTCCACTCTTTGTATGCCGGCACATGTGACGGATTGTGGGCGATTAAAATCTGATAACTTGCCCTGCTTGCCTTTCCAATCCGCTGTTCAATCTCCGCTTCTGTCACTTTGTGATACTTCCTTTTTGCATACCCCTCATACGGAATCTCCAATCCGGAAATCGTAAACAGATCACCATTCCACTCTCGTACAACCGAACGATTTTCAAGGAAGATTACCTGTTCTGCACTCAACTCTTTCTTGTATCGCTCATAGACATGACTATAATTTGCCGGATTTTCCTTCATCCGCTGCTCATGGTTGCCATTCGCATAAAATACCGGACAGATATTTGCAAGTGATTTCACAAATTCCATCGCTGGCTTTGGATATACCCCTTTTCCCACTAGCATATCCCTGCGATCAGAATTGCATCTGGTCTCTGCTTTGTAATTGCATACAGCAGTCTTTTATTATGTTTTCCATATACTTTATTGTGAAGATCACTTAGCAGGACAAACTTTGTCTCTTCCCCCACAAGCTTTGGGGCTGTCACCGTATAATGTGTGACTTTAAATGTGTGGATTTCACGTATCATCTCCAATACACAAAGAACTGCTACCACCGCAATAATCTCTAGGACCTTTACAATTTCTCTTTCCATATCTGTTCCCTTATCCTCTTTCACTGTCTCATTTCATCTCACAGCAATGCTGATTTGTCTTCCATTATATAATTTTTCTCAGCGTTTTACAACCAAAAGCTTTTCAGCACCTTTTTCAGCACATGTCCATAAGTAATCTTATCTATCTTCTCTGTTGTTCTGACCGGCACAGTTCCAATTGTTTCTTCCTGCAGTATATACACAAGTTTTCCTACCGTTGTTCCCTTCTTTAGCGGTGCAGAAACGCCCTTTTTTTAACACTAGTTTTTTCTGTATCTCAGACAATTTTGCTCCGGTCGTATCCACATACTGAATATTGCTTCCGGCTCGATCCTCACTTTTTCCTTTGTCCCCCCATTCCACTTTTACCGCCTTTAATCCACCTTTTTCTTTGTCCACATACTTTGTGCATTTTCCAAATCCATAGTTTAAAAGTGTTGTCGCATCCTTTACGCGCATCTTAGAATCCGGCGCCGCCATGATCACCGCGATCAGATCCATCCCATCCTTTCTTGCCGTGGCAGAAATACAGAATTTTGCTTTACTTGTAGATCCGGTCTTAAGCCCTGTGGCATATGGATAATGACGTACCAGTTTATTTGTGTTTGACAAACCAAATTCGCTTGTTCCCTTGTTTGTTTTATGCGTAATATTTTCCATCCAGATCATCGAATATTTTTCAATCTCCGGATGCTTTGTAATTAATTCTCTGGACATCAGTGCAATGTCGTAAGCAGTCGTCAAATGTCCATCCGCATCCAAACCATTGCAGTTTACAAAGTGAGTATGCTCCATCCCCAGCCCTTTTGCCCTCGCATTCATCTGCTCTACAAAAGCTTCCTCACTTCCGGATATGTATTCAGACATCGCCACACATGCGTCATTCGCACTTGCAACTGCAATGCACTTTAACATCGTATCTACCGTCTGCACTTCTCCGGGTTCTAGAAACACCTGGCTTCCTCCCATGGATGCTGCATACTCTGACACAGTTACTTCGTCTTCCAACTTTATCTCTCCATCCTCCACTGCATCCAGGATTAAAAGCATCGTCATAACTTTCGTCACACTTGCTGGCGGGCGTCCTCCTCCTTTCTGTTTCTCATAAATAATTTTTCCGGTAGATGCCTCCATCAAAACGGCGGACTGTGCTGTCAGTTCCAGCTCATTTTTCTTTTCTGACTCTACCTCTTCCTGCAATACTTCCCGTCAGGCGGCATCGCGCAGACAGTCCCGGTACATAAAATAACGCTCAATACTACTGCCAGAATTGTTCTCATTTTACAACTCCCTTTGATTTCGTCTACTACCATTGTAAGCATTGTGTGAAAGATTTATGACTGTTCCTACCTGTTCTTTCTCTTTGAGTTCTCCTTCCCTGTAAGCCCGGATCAGCTCTTTTAATTCTGCAATTCTCTCTTTCATCTTGTTCCCATTGTCAGTATCCCCGACAAGCTGACGCCTGTCTGTATATTTTACTGCCACCTGTCTAGAAACGATATCTTTCTCCTCATGGATCGCCATCTCTGCCGATTCAAACGGTTCATGTGCTGTCAGTGTCATGCCATAAGAATTATAGATTAAAGTATACCCCGCAATTCCGGTCTCCTTGTGGTATGCCCTTGAAAATCCTCCGTCAATAATCAATACCTTACCACCACATTTTACAGGGCTCTCCCCTGAGCTCTGATGCACCGGCACATGCCCGTTGATAATATGTGCATCTTCCCCCTCAAGACCAAATGCTTCCAGAATCCGCTCAGCAGTACTACTCTCTTCTAAAATCGGTAATATGCATTCTTCTTTTCCAAATGTGCTTCCGGTTCTGCAATCAGATACCTTTCAAATGCAGCCATCTTGCTTCTTCCAAACAACGGAGATTTCGGTCCACTCCAGAGATACCATAAAATATCCTGTCCCTTCTTTCGCTCACCTTCTTCCAAGGCAACAAAAGCTTTTCTTACATACATTTCAAGCACATCATAAAGCTTTCTCCCCTGATAAAATGTTCCAAAAATATTGACCTTCTCAAAGCTGCCGTCTTCTTCCAGCGGAATACACCCATGATAGAGCAGATTGTGATTATACACCTTGTAAAGACTTCCGTTCTTTAAAAGCAGCTTAACATGTCTTTGCAGTTTCTCACAGTTTTGAAACGCTGTTTTTAGTTTCTCCATGATTTCCTGTTCACCTTTGCTTAAACGATATGGTGCTTCTTCAGAAATCGTAGGAAAGCTCTTGTCTTTTTAACCGATATTCTTTTCCCTGTATGATCACAGTTCCCTTCTTCTTATCGAGTGTCTCAAGAAAACATCGGTCTTCCATATCAAAATCAGGATGCTCCCTCAGAAGCATTTCCTCCAGTTTAAACTGAATTATCGTAATCGCTTTGTGCATTCTTCTCTCTAACAGAGAGGAGGAATCTGTTTTTCCCTTCTCTCCCTTTCACAGCGAAACATACACAGGGGTCTTCTCCATAGATTTCCATTGCAAATGCAGCTAACGGAAGCAAATTAATACCATATCCATCTTCCAGAAGATCTAGATTGCCATAACGGAGACAGATTCGAATCACCGTCGCAATACATGCTACATTTCCCGCAGCGGCTCCCATCCAAAGGATATCATGGTTTCCCCACTGGATATCAAACGAGTGATACGTCATAAGACAGTCCAGAATTTTATCCGGTGCGGGTCCTCTGTCAAAAATATCGCCAATAATATGCAGATGATCGATCACAAGTCTTTGGATCAGCTCTGACATCACAATGATAAAATCTTCTGCCTTTCCAATCTCCAGTATCGTTGTGACGATTGATTCATAGTACGCACCTTTATTCAGCACCTCTGATTTCTCTGTGATCAGTTCTTCAATGACATATGCATAGTCCGCCGGAAGTGCTTTTCTCACTTTTGATCTTGTATATTTTGAGGAGACTGTCTTGCATATTTCAATCAATCGATACAATGTGATCTTGTACCAGTTCTCCATATCTGGCTCTGTTTTTTTGATCTCAGCAATCTTTTCTGCCGGATAATAGATCAAAGTTGCCATCGCACACTTTTCTGCCGTACTCAGTGTATGGCCAAACACATCATCAATCTTCTTTCTAACCGCTCCTGATCCATTGCGCAGCACATGTGAAAATGCCTCAAACTCTCCGTGAATATCTGATATAAAATGTTCAGTTCCTTTTGGAAGGTTTAAAATCGACTGGAGATTGATAATCTCTGTGGATGCCTTTCCAATTGTCGGATATAATTCTGCAAGATATTCTAGATAATTTTTATTGTTTTGTTCCATGTTTCTTCCTTTCATTCTTATTGATTTTCTCTGTACTGCCAGTCCCCACAAGCAGGATATGAGATAGCTAAAATAGCAGGGATTTCCCCTGCTATTTCAGCTTCTCTACTCTCTCCTGCACCGTCTTATTAAAATTCTCTACTTTTCGATTATATGGTTCATTCATATATTTTGAATGCAACATAAAGTCTGCCGTCGCCAGATTGTTTGCAATCGGAATGTCATATACGACTGCGATACGCAAAAGTGCCTTCACGTCTGGATCATGTGGCTGCGCTTCTAACGGATCCCACAAAAAGATCATAAAATCAATATTTCCCTCAACAATTTTTGCACCGATCTGCTGATCTCCGCCAAGCGGTCCACTGTTATATCCCTTAACCGGAAGTCCTGTTTTTTCAGCGATCAACCGGGATGTCGTCCCTGTTCCACAGAGAAAATGTCCTTTTAAAATCTCTTTATTCTTATCGCACCACTCTACCAGTCTTTTTTCTTTTCCATCATGTGCAACTAATGCAATATGTTTTGCCTTTCCAATCTCAAATGTAACATAATCATCCTGTAACATAAGCGTCCTCCTTTTATTTAGACTTTTTCTCTTTCTTCTACACAAGCCGCAGCTTTTTCAATCGCGTTTCAGCTTTATTATACACAATTTTTTCTCTATTTAGGAAGCCCCTTACTGTTTTGCGACAATCTCGCCTTGTTTTTTGTAAATACTTCCCGCTGGAATCACTCCGCGCACCATGGAAAGAGGATAAATGTTTGTATGACTTCCAATCACACTTCCTGGATTCAGCACACTTCCGCAGCCGACTTCCACCTCGTCCCCCAGCATTGCCCCGAATTTTTTCAATCCAGTCTCAATCGTCTTCTCGCCGACTTTCACTTTCACAAGTGATTTATCTGACTTTACATTTGATGTCACTGCCCCGGCACCCATATGAGATTTGTATCCAAGAATTGAATCGCCAACATAATTATAATGCGGTACCTGTACTTTATTGAATAAAATTACATTTTTTAACTCTGTGGAATTTCCACAACAGCTCCTTACTCCCACGATAGCTATTTCCCCGAATTCAAATGACACTAACGAGTTCTGAATCTCCGCCTCTTTTCCGATGATCGCCGGACCATGAATATTTGCAGTTGCTGCAACCTTTGCTGATTTTGCAACCCAGATATCCTCTCCTATCTTCTCATATTCCGTCTCTGGCAATGTGCTGCCAAGTTTCACGATAAATGCTCCAATCTTTGGAAGCACTTCCCACGGATATGTCACTCCCGCAAAAATCTCACTGGCAATAGTTTCTTTCAATGTATACAGTTCTGTTACTGTCATCTGCTCCATATCTTCTTTCCTTTCCATCTTCTAATCTGGTTTCCCATGTCTCTGTTTGAAATGAACATCTTTCTTTGCTGTCATCTTCGGTTTCTGATAAAATCCAGCAGCCCTGTCATAGCAGGCGCGCAGCTGATATTGATTATTCAATCCCAATACCCCATTTGTATGATTCTGTACAAAATGTTCCAGCTTCACCATATATCCTCCGGGGTAATCTCTCCCTCTGCCACATAGTTCAAGCCTTTCTCCCAGCTCGCTGTCAACTCAGGATTTAAAAGAGAGCGGATCGAATGTCCAACTACATCAAACACCATCTCCCCAAGAAGCGTCGGAGTGATGATCTGTGTCTTCTTATTCAGCGCGAGATACTTAATATGTATCAACTTCTTTAAAATTTCTGCCCTCGTCGCACTTGTGCCAATGCCGCTTCCTTTTATCTGCGCACGCAGTTCCTCATCTTCAATCAGCTGTCCGGCATTCTCCATCGCAAGGATGATTGAACCAGAATTATATCGTTTCGGAGGAGATGTCTCCCCCTCTTTAATCTGAAACCCTTGCACATTTAACTGCATCCCTTTCCGCAGTTTCTGTACAAGAGAAAATAGATCTTCATCTTGATTTTCATTGTCCTCGCCTGCATCTTCCCCTTTTTTTGTCCCCGGCACACCTGTTACTTTCAGATACCCTTCTTCTGCAAGTACTTTAAAAGAAGAGAAAAACTGTTCTTCCTTCCGCTTGGTCACAATACTTACTTTCTGATATACTGCCGGCGGATAAAAGATGCTTAAAAATCGTCTGACAATCAGATCATATACCTGTCTGGCAGTCGGTGCTACCGCCTGCAATGCAGGAAGTCCTTGTCCGGTTGGAATGATCGCATAGTGATCTGTAATCTGCTTGTCATTGACATAGCGAGTTTTCTCTAGCCCTTTGTGACTTCCAAACCGTAAAATATCAGATAGAAACGGTCCTGCCATCTCATATTTGGAAAGACCATTCAGATTTTTATGAATCTCTTTTGCAACCGCAGTCGACAGCACACGCGCATCAGTTCTCGGATATGTAACCAGTTTTTTTTCATAGAGTTCCTGTACAATCCGGAGTGTCTCATCCGGGCTGATTTTAAACCGTTTGGAACATTCATTTTGAAGCTCTGCCAAGTTGAACAACAACGGCGGATTTTTCTTCTCCTTTTTCTTCTCAATGGAGAGGATCTCACAAGTGAGCGGAAGCGGCTGACTCAAATAAGCGATCAACTCCTCGGCCTTCTCTCTCTTCTGAAATCCATTTTCCTTGTAGAGGTCAAACGATTCAAAATACCGTGAGCCTTTGACTGCCCTCCACTCACCTTCAAATGTCTGTCCTTCCACATCAACCGTAGAGATTACACGAAAAAACGGTGTCTTGACAAACTCGCGGATTTCCCTTTCTCTCCGGACGATCATGCCAAGAACACATGTCATCACTCGTCCAACCGAAAGCACTGTATAGTTGGTTTGCAAGTAATTCGAGATGCTGTTTCCATACTTTAGTGTCAGCAATCTCGAAAAATTAATCCCCATCAGATAATCTTCTTTTGCCCGCAGATAAGCAGATGCACTCAGATTATCATAATCTTCCAGTGGCTTTGCTCCTGATCCCACGAAGAATTTCCTCCTCTGTCTGGGAATCGATCCAGACACGCTTCCTCACTTTTCCTTTCACTCCTGCCATCTGCTCTACCAGACGGTAAATATATTCTCCTTCTCGTCCGGAGTCGGTACATACATAGATGGTATCCACATCTTCTCTTGTCAGCTGTTCCTTTACAATCTGAAACTGCTTTGCAACCGCCGGAATGACTTCATACTTAAATTTCTTTGGAAGAAATGGAAGCGTATCCAGCCTCCATCTCTTCAACTTCGCATCATATACTTCGGGATAACTCATCGTGACAAGGTGTCCAACACACCATGTTACGATTGCACTGTCCGCCTCCAGATATCCGTCTTTTCGTCTTGTATTCAATTTTAATGCCTTTGCAAATTCCTGTGCGACGCTTGGCTTCTCCGCAATATATACTGATTTTCCCATGTGTACCTACTTTACTGTAAAATGATATGCCGTTGTTGTATGATATGTGCTGCCGGCTTTGCAGACTGGACCTTCAAAGTGCTCTTTGTGGATCGCATCCGGAAAATACTGCGTCTCAAAACATGCACCGCTTCTCTTTCCATAGCAGATTCCCTCTTTTCCTTCTTCATGTTCCACAAAATTAGCAGTGTAAAACTGCATACCCGGAAGATCCGTCCACACTTCCATTCCAATACCACTTTCTGCTCCTTCCATCTCTGCCACCTTACGGTAAGTACCCGGATGGTTCAGTACCCAGTTGTGATCATATCCATTTCCAAGCCGGATTGCCTCATAATCGCTTTCAATCTCTTCGCCGATCATCTTGCCGGAACGGAAATCCATCGGTGTTCCTTCCACCGGAACGATCTCTCCGGTCGGGATCGATTCTGCATCTGCTCTCGTAAATGTATCTGCATCAATCCAGACACGCTGGGCAAGCACATCCTTTTTC
>ENA-OQAA01001704-OQAA01001704.1-human-gut-metagenome-genome-assembly--contig:-NODE-1704-length-10321-cov-1.445360_pt1 | contig 10321 bp, 8 predicted proteins | sample MGYA00242489_ERZ504515 | MGnify/ENA primary metagenome ERZ504515 (study PRJEB26092, sample SAMD00036237) | human gut metagenome | host: Homo sapiens | study: EMG produced TPA metagenomics assembly of...
TGCTAATGGCGTCGTTATCATTACCACTAAAAAAGGTAAAGCCGGAAAAACAATGGTTACCTATAACGGTAGTGTGAGCTTTAGCACCGTTAAAAATAAAATGGATGTCATGAATGCCTATGATTTTGCATGTATGCAGAAAGAAATAATGGCAGGCAATACAAAAGAAGTAGACGGTGAAATGGTTGACGAATTTGAATACTTCTATTTAAAAAACGGACTGACACTTGATGATTACAAAACAATGAAGAATTATAACTGGCAGGACGAAATCTACCGCACTGCTTTAAGTCATAACCATCACGTTGCTTTAAGTGGTGGTACAGACAAAATGGACTACACCGCATCTCTATCATACAGTAACCAAGAAGGCGTTATTATACGTTCTGATCTAAATCGCTATCAAGGTCGTTTCAATCTGAATCAAAGAATCAACAAGAGTATTAAAGTTAATGCAAATGTTAACTATGCCAGTGTTACTCAAAATGGTCCTAACCCCTCTATCAATACTTCTCAGTCTTCTAACTCATTAATGTACAGTGTATGGGGTTACCGTCCTGTTTCTCCTTCCGGTTCCGACCTATTGGCAGAACTTTATGACGAAGATGTAGACATAAACAACGATTATCGATTCAATCCGGTAAAATCTGCACAAAACGAATATCGTCGTAAAATTACAAATACCCTGCAAGCTAATTTGGGTGTAGAATGGGAAATCATCAAGAACCTGAAGTTAAAAGTAACAGCTGGTTATACAGGCAAAGACTATAAGAACGAAGAATTCAACAATTCTCAAACACGTACCGGTAATAGTCATCCAAACAATACTCAAAGTAAGGGAGTCAATGCTTATCTATATCAATCAGAAAGCAGAAGCTATCTGAATGAGAATACATTGAGTTATGTTTTCAACAAGAAAAAACATAATCTAAACGCCCTATTGGGTATCACTTTCCAAAAAAACACCAGCTACTATCATGATGTCAGCGTTTCTCACATCACTAATGAATCATTAGGCATGGCTGGCTTAGGAAATGGTGATGTTCCTGTTGTCAGCGCTTCTAAAGGAGAAAATGCTCTGATGTCTTATTTGGGACGTTTAAACTACAATTATGATTCAAAATATTACGTAACTTTCTCCATGCGTGCCGATGGTTCATCCAAATTCGCACCAGGCAATCGCTGGGGATATTTTCCTTTCAGGCTCACTGGCTTGGGCTTTCGGACGTGAAAACTTCGTAAAAGATAATCTAACGTGGCTATCTAATGGTAAATTGCGTGTCAGCTACGGTCTCACAGGTAACAATCGTATTGGAGACTATGATTACATGGCTCGTTTGTATGCAAGTGAAAATACTTATAAATATCCTTGGGACAGCACTTTCTATCCAGGATACTATGTTTCCAGCATTGCTAATCCTAACCTGAAATGGGAAATGACCGAGCAATACGACTTTGGTTTGGATTTAGGCTTTTTGGATGGACGCTTAAACCTGAATATTGACTACTATATCAAAACAACCAAAGATTTGCTGATGAATGCAGATACTCCTGCCAGTTCCGGTTATGCAACTACCCGTCTTAACATTGGTGAGTTACGCAATACAGGATTTGAAGTTACTTTAGAAAGTACTAACATACAGAATAAGAACTTTACCTGGTCATCCAGTTTCAATATAGCATTCAATAAAAATAAAATCTTGTCTTTAAACTACGGGCAAGAACAGATGACAAGTTACATCAGCTGGGACCAGAAATTCAGAAACCAGATAGCCTATGTCAGTCGTGTAGGCGAATCTGCAGGTAAAATGTATGGTTTCGTATATGACGGAACATATAAAGAAGAAGATTTCAATATCACTGTTAATGAAAACGGGAAAAAGACTTATGAACTGAAACCAGGAGTTCCTAAATTTAAAGATGGTTGCCAGCCCGGTGATCCAAAGTATAAGAACATCGATGGCAGCGAGGACAATCTGATTACAGATAATGACCGGACAGTAATTGGCAACGGACATCCACTGCATACAGGTGGCTTTACTAATAATTTCGTCTATAAGAACTGGGATTTAAATATCTTCTTGCAGTGGAGCTACGGTAATGACGTTTTCAATGTGAATCGTCTCGTAATGGAAAATCCAGGAGCTAAAAAACAGTTGAACCAGTTCGCATCTTATAAGAACCGTTGGAGTGAAAGCAATCCTACCAGCAATATCCCCCGTGTAAGAGCAGTCGGCGCTGATGAATACAGTTCACTGTACGTAGAAGATGGATCATTTCTGAAATTGAAAACAATCTCTTTAGGATATAACTTTGATACCAAGACTTTGAAGAGAATAGGCCTCAGTGCAGCAAGAGTATTCGTTTCTGCTGAAATATTGCTACTATTACGGGATATTCCGGTTCAGACCCTGAAGTTTCTACACGTCACTCTGTGTTAACTCCTGGATTTGACTGGTCGGCTTATCCTCGTGCATTCAATGCCTCACTTGGTGTAAATGTTACTTTCTAATCACTAAACTGAAAAACGAATATGAAGAAAATGAATAATCTCTTTAAAAAGATATGCTTGTGGTCACTCGTAGTTACAATGGCTTCATGCGACTTCCTTGACACAAAGCCCTATGACTTTGTTGCTCCTGAAACGTTCTACCAGAATGAAAAAGATTGTACAATGGCCTTGGCTGGAGTATATTATACCTTGGTAAAAGGGACCGTTTACGGTAATAATTACTCACTGATGTTCTCCAACACTGATGATTTAAGTTATTTTGCCCGCGAATTTGATGGAAATCCAGTAAAGAATCACGGTGCAGTCTGCAACACTCATGATGCTGCAAATGCGCAACTTTTTGATACATGGACAGATCTTTATGACGGTATTAATAATGCCAATGTGTTACTTGATAATATTGATAAGGCTGAATTTCCCGAAGATAAAGAGTATATAAGACAACGTATAAAAGGAGAAACTAAATTTCTTCGTGCCTACTATCACTTCCTTTTGGTACAAGGCTGGTATGAAGTACCTATCCGTACAGAAACGGTTACAGACATAGCTACGAGTAGCAAAGCTGCCACCCCCCATGCAGAAGCACTTGACTGGATTATCCAAGAAATGGAAGACTGTATCGACATGTAGATGATAAAGAATATGACAAATCACCTTCTCATGTAAAGAAAACCATTGTCGAAGGTATCTTGGCACGCGTATGCCTGTGGCGCGCCGGTTATCCGAGTGAGGGTGGACAACCTTTTTATGAAAAAGCTGCCAAGTATGCTAAAGCTGTTTATGACTCTAAGAAGCACAAGCTATATCAAAATGACATTTATGCTATCTGGAAAATGATGGCTTCTGATCAATACGATCCCGAATATAATGAAAGTATGTGGGAAGCGGAATTCATCGGTACCCGTGATGACGGTAATATACAGAAGGTCGTATGGGCAACGAGATCGGTAATATGCAAAATGCAAATTGTGGGAAAGGATATGGCGCCGCTTTTTATGCCGGTTCACTCATTCTTTGGGATCTGTACGAGAAAAATCCTGGTGACTTAAGACGTGATTTGGCTATGGCTCCTTACCAAATTGCTGCCAATGGCACTGAAAAAGCATGGGGCAAAACAGCTATTGTAGAACGTTGCTGCGGCAAATTCCGCCGTGAATGGGAAAAGAGTACCCCCCAGCACAAAAATTTCACTGAAGAAAACTTCCCTATTTTACGCTACGCTGATGTTCTATTAATGCTGGCAGAAAGCAGATTAGAAAGTCAAAGGGTTACCACTCTAGCCGTATCTGCATCAATGAAGTACGCACGCGTGCGGAATCGGTAAATTACCTGAAACTATTTCAGCAGATGCACTGCGCCAAGAAATTCGTGACGAACGTGGACGCGAACTTTGCTTCGAAGCATTACGTAAATATGACCTGATCCGTTGGGGTATTTATGTAGAGACAATCAGTAAAAACTTGGCAAATGCTATTGAAGATGCACGTTGGTCAAACAAAAAGGCAAACAGAAGCGGTGCCGAAGGTTTTACTAGAAGCACTCAGGACAAACACCAGTTCTTGCCAATCCCCAATAAAGAATTGTCTGTGAACACCAAGTTAGAACAAAACAGCTATTGGAATCCCAAGAAATAGCTACATGCATGACTTCTAACCTTAAAACGAAATCAAATAGACCTTAATCAATTTGATATGTGTGGGGAGAGCGGCCGTGAGGTTCCTCTCCCTCTTTTTATAAAACTTAAAAACAATATGCCTTATGACCAGAAAACACTTATTATTCATTCTTGTACTGTTATGCGGTCAAACATCCTTTGCCCAACTGATAGGTTTTTGAGACTGGGATTCCCAAACAGTTTCAAACAAGTGATAAGGGAAAGATAACTTTATCTACTCAGTATTATAAAGAAGGAAACAGAGTCTTGAATGGGATTTCCGTTCCGGTTCCAAGCTCAACGTTGCTCTTGAACAGCCTCTCACCCTTGATGAACGAATGGAAAATTCATACGGAATAACCTTATGGATTTATAATGAAGCCCCTCAACAAGATTCCATTCGTTTTGAATTCCTTTCCCCCCAAGGAGATGTATCTTATTGGTTCAATTTCCAATTGGCATCGGCTGGTTGGCGCGCTTGTTGGATCGGCTTCCAACACATGAAAGGAGATAAACAAAATAAAGAAATAACAAGTTATCGGCTGATAGCCCCTGAACGAAAAGGGCGTATATTTCTGGACCGTTTGACTTTTCCTGTAAAAAAGATGAACGACCGTACTACTCCCGACTTGCAAATGCCTTACAATAACTCTCTCTCATACCGAGACCTGTGGCATTGGTGCCGGGTTTGGCAATGGGAACAATATGAATATGATATTCCATTACCTACTACTCTCAATCAAGCAGAAAAAGATGAACTGTGTACTGTAGAACAACGACTAACCACTGCTCTCGATATTCAGAAAGCGCCGAGAGAAGCTGTTTCCAAAGCATATAATGTTTTTCAGAAAGCACGTATTCAACGTTCCGGAACCGGATTCATCGGTGCTCCGATTCTAACACCCGATGAACTGGACCGTTCTAAAGGAGAAATATCCTGGAATGACTTGGAAACGATGCTATCCGGATTCGCTTACGATACTTATTACAATCATTCCGAAACTTCCCGCAAGAATTACTTCACCGTCTGGGACTTCGCCATAGACCAAGGATTCTCTTTCGGTAGCGGGATGGGAACCAATCATCATTATGGATATCAAGTACGGAAAATTTACACTACAGCTTGGTTAATGCGTGATGCTATCTGGAAAGCTCCAAATCGGGATAATATCTTTATCCACTCATTTTCTGGTCCGCCTTACAAGAAACTCGCCAACCCTACCAATACGGTAGAGACGAGCTACTGGACAGCTGGCATACCCTTTAATGGCTAAAACTGTTTCAGCACTACTGTTCACTGACGAACGGGAACGAGTACGCGCACTGAAAGGTCTTTCCCGTTGGGTATCCTCTTCTCTTCAATACACTCCAGGAACTATCGGAGGTATCAAAGTGGACGGAACCACTTTTCACCATGGTGGTTTCTATCCAGCCTATACAACAGGAGTACTCGCCACGGTAGGCCAATTTATTTCCTTAACCAATAATACCGTTTATGAACCTACCGAAGATGCTCGTCAAGTGCTGAAATCCGCCTTTATCGCCATGCGCAACTACTCCAACAAATATGAATGGGGAATTGGTATCAGCGGACGGCATCCTTTCGGTGGCTCAATGAAAGCGGATGATGTAGCCGCTTTTGCTCATCTTGCCCTGTCAGGAGACTTATCAGGAGAAGGCAATGCCTTCGACCATCATCTGGCAGCAGACTATCTACGGCTTTGCGAAAAGGATACCCCCGAAGCACGTTACTTCAAAGCACAAGGCATTACTCCTGCCCCCGCACCACAAGGTTTCTTTGTATACAACTATGGGGCGGCAGGTATATTTCGGAGAAACGATTGGATGGTAACCTTAAAAGGTTATACCACCGATGTCTGGGGATCTGAGATTTATCGGAAAGATAACCGTTATGGACGTTATCAAAGTTATGGTTCCGTTCAAATTATGGGATACCCTTCACGCCTCGCCAGTGGCTACGATGAGAACGGTTGGGATTGGAATCGCCTGCCGGGAACTACGACCATCCATTTACCTTTTGAATTGCTTGACAGTCCACTACCGGGAACCACCATGGCTCATTCTAGAGAGAATTTTTCAGGCAGTAGTTCTCTTGAAAACAGAAACGGCATGTTTGTTACAAAACTGATGGAACGCGAACTGAAAAACTTTACTCCGGATTTCGTAGCCCGTAAATCAGTTTTCTGTTTTGGGAACCGGATGATATGTTTAGGTAGCGGAATTAAAAATAGTAATAACAGCTATTCTACAGAAACGACTTTGTTCCAAAGCATCTTCCACAAAGGAATAAACAGTATCCAGATCAATGGGGATGAACACAAAGAAGTAGGCTTCTATCAAAAAATTAATTGTAAAGCAGAGCAACCCACCTGCATCAAAGACAGCTATAATAATTATTATTTTGTATACAATAAATATGTAAATATATATAATGATAATAAATATATATTAATTTTTTAAAGAAAGGATAATAGAACGTATGTCCCTAAAAAAAATGAAAGATATATGTATGGTCTTATCTATATGTATGAACATTGGTATGCCAGCTTGTTTGGCAGCTGATTTATCTATTGATGAAGCTGTAGATATGGCATTAGCTAAAAATAATGATGTAAAGATTGCTAATGAAGAAAAAATGGCAGCACAAGCAAATTATGAAGCTACAAAAGGAGCAAATGGTGTAAGTATTTCTTTAGGAAGTAGTCTATCAGCTAGAGATAGTGCAGATACAACTTTTGAGCGAGGTAATAGTAATAGTATTTCAGCAACATTGCCTCTTTACACAGGAAATAAAAATGAGCTAAATATTGATAGTAAAAAGTTGGAATTATTAAAGTCTGAATTGAATTTAGAACGCACAGAAGAAACTATTAAATATAATACAATAAAAGCTTATTTTGATATATTAGAAGCAAAGCAAAATGTAAATATTGAACAAGAGTCTGTAAATAATTATGAAAGTCATTTGACAGATGTAAGAAATCTCTATGCAGCAGGCAGTATACCAAAATCAGATGTACTTCGTTCAGAAGTTGCCTTATCAAATGCGCAACAATCCTTGATTATAGCACAAAATGATTATGAAATAAATTTGAGTACATTCCGTAATATCATAAAAATTGATCGAAATGAACCTATTAATTTAACTGATGATTTTGTATATCAAATAGTTAGAATGTCTTTACCTGAATGTTTAGATTATGCTATGGCTTATCGCAAAGATAGAATAGCAAGTCAGATAGATGTAGAAATTGCTAAAAATAATATTGATGTGGCTAAAGCTGGATATTTACCAACAGTGAATTTATCTGTAAGTACAAGTTGGGATAAACAGGCATTACCTAGTGGCAATGATCATGATTATCAAGCTGGTGTATCTGCTAATTGGAATATTTTCGATAATAATGTAACAAAATCAAATGTAAAATCAGCAGAAGCTAGTTATAATAAAGCAGAATATGAATTATCAGATACAGAAGATACTATTGATTTAGAAGTAAGACAAGCTTATTTAAATATGAGAGAAGCTGAAAGACGTTTTAATTCTACAGCAATGGCAGTAAAACAAGCGGAAGAAGATTATTTCATCGCTACTGAAAAATATAAAGTTGGTGCAGGTATAATCTTAGATGTAATTGATGCAGAATTAGCACTCTCACAAGCTAGATTAAACTATGCAAGTGCTCAATATGATTATGCTAGATATAAAGCTAATCTAGAATATGTTATTGGAACACCAAAGGGAGAAACAATAGATGGATAAAGTGAAGTTAAAAAAATGGGCAAAAATAATATTGGTATTGGTAGTTGTAATAATAGCTATTGTTACTGGTTATAAATATTATGCACAAAAACAAGAAGAAGCGAAAAAACCAGTAGTAAATATAGCTCAAGTTCAATATATGAGCATGAAATCAATTGTTTCAGCTACAGGAACAATAAAGCCAGTAGAGTCAGTAGAAGTAAGCTCTAAAATTACAGCTCGTGTAAAACAAGTATTAGTAAAAGAAAATGATACTGTAACTCAAGGTCAAACTGTAGCTTTATTAGACGGAAAAGATTATGAAACTCAAAAAGAACAAGCAGAATTTACTTTACAAAATGCAAAGACAATTTATGACAGAACTAATTATTTATATAATATAGGAGCAAAATCTAAAGAGGATTTAGATAATGCTCAATACAATTACGATACAGCACAAAGTAAATTGGAAGAAGCAGAGTCAAATCTATCCGAAACAGTAATAGTATCACCTATGGATGGGGTAGTAATTGGTGAACCTGTTACAGATGGTACTATGGCGGTACAGGGAAATAGCAATCCTACTGTAATTATGCGTATTGCTGATTTATCAAGAAAGCAAATTTTTGCTAAAGTAGACGAAACAGATATCGGCAGTGTAAGAGTAGGGCAAAAAGCTACTTTTACCGTAGATGCTTATAATGGTAAGACTTTTACAGCTACTGTATCTAAAATTTCACAGACAGATATGGATAATAGCTGGAATATAAGCAATTCATCAAGCAGTAGTTCATCTTCCTCAGCAGCAGTAATTTATTATAGTGTAACTTTAGATGTAGATGATCCAGAAGGTTTATTGATGCCTTCAATGACTGCTCGTGTAGAAATTGAAACTGCAAATAAAGATAGTGCTTTAGCTGTACCACTTTCAGCTTTAAAAACTGATAAAAATGGAACATATGTAATTTGTTATCAAGATTGATGGCACAACAGAAAATCGCTATGTAGAAACAGGTATATATTTTAAATGCCTCATCCACCAGCAGGAGATTTCCGGCGAAAAGCTTTTCCTCAGATTTGATCCGGTAGCCGTCCAGTTCATTCATTTCCGTATCATGGAAAATCGTAATGGTACCGGGTATATCCACTTCCGGAGTCTCCAGAAAACGGATGACCTGATGCTTCAAAACTCCTGTATGCGTTCCATTCCACCTTCACAGAATTCTCTGATATGTCGGTATTCCTTCTGTCCCCTGAACCGCATAATCAAACGGATCAGCCCATCCTTGTCGTCATTTTGGCAGAAGAAACCACCAGACGCTCTTTTCTGCATATTTCACGCAGGTGAAATGTCGTCATCTTTTCCAGTTCACTCTGTCTGTAGGTATGTTTCTCCGTCACTCCCTGACTGGGATTCAGGGTATAAGTATACCGGCTCATGCTTTCTCCCATCTGTTTCCCCTTCCACACATCCTTATTCTGATTTCTGCTTCTCCGCCTCTGCCGCCTGCGCTTCCTTTGCTGCAATTCCGGCCTGGGCAGCTTCCATCTTTTATCAATCCGTCGGCCAGCTCCGTCAGACCCAGCTGCTTATAGGAGCCTGGGCCACACGATAAAAGGTAATGGCACTTTCATAACTGCCTTGGGCCAACAGTTCATTTCCCTGATTTTCCATATTTATGGCGTTCTGCTGGTCATTTGTCTTCTGATCCTGATCCAGTGCCCGGCTGACCGCCTCTGCTTCGATCTGTTCCTGCAGGCGTTTCTCCGCCGCTAACTGTTCCTTTTCCAGCGTTTCTTCCGCTGCCATCTGTAACTCCAGTGCTTCCTTCTTTCCATCCATGAAGTAAAGCGCTGCAGCCTTTTCCTTTGCTTCCTGATAGAGTGCAATGGCGCCTGTCAGATTGTCATACTCCTCTTTTCTCTCTCCCTGAGCAATCAGATCAAACACTTCTATGTACCCTTCCGTCCGGTTAAGCTGTCCCTCAATATAGGAAAGTCCCACATTTCCGTTTTCCACCGCCATCTGTCTGGCTGCAAGATACAGTTCCTGTGCTTTCTGATATTCCGCTGCGCTCAATGCTTCATCCGCTAAGATCACCTGCTCTGCCAGTTTCGTATAGGAATCGGCCTCCCGATATTCCTGCTCCTTATGCAGCTGTCGGCCAGCTTTTTCGCTGCCTCATATTCTTCCGCCACTTTCTGGAAGTTACTGCAGGCAAGGTACTCCTCACCGCTTTCCATATACTGCAACAGGGACTGCGTTTTGTTCTGAATACTGCGGTACCGCAGAAACAGGGTCACGCCGACGGTAATCACCACCAACAGAACAGGCAGGACGATCATCAGAACCTTTTTGACGGAAACCGGTTTTTTCGGAGACTGATACACC
>ENA-OQAA01001705-OQAA01001705.1-human-gut-metagenome-genome-assembly--contig:-NODE-1705-length-10319-cov-2.117936_pt1 | contig 10319 bp, 10 predicted proteins | sample MGYA00242489_ERZ504515 | MGnify/ENA primary metagenome ERZ504515 (study PRJEB26092, sample SAMD00036237) | human gut metagenome | host: Homo sapiens | study: EMG produced TPA metagenomics assembly of...
TTTTTCTATAGTCGCCAAACACCAGTACCTGATGATGGCCAAAGCCTGCCAGATTATGCATATACTCTCTTGCGTCATCCATTTTAATATAATAATAAGGACTGCAGTAAGTCTCTGCATACTCGGAACGGATGACTTCCCCTACCTTTACGCACATGGTATCGCCTGCCGGATTAAATCGTCCCAGAGTTACATAATCCTCATTATTCTCTGTAAAATCAACCTGAAGCTTGCCACCGAATCCCTGACCGGTAAATGCCCAAGTTATATTCCAGAGGTTTGGTTCCGTAACCATTCATGCACAGCGCCGGAACTGCATGATGAATACGAAGCAGTTCATCTGTTTCATGATTGGGATTTCCCATAAATGCAGCCGGTGAGCTGCATACTGCAGAATCACCATTGCCATCAGTGCATTGAGATCCTCTTCACATCCACTTGGAATCCCTTCATCTTTTAAAATAGAGTGGCACATACACGGGGTAAATTTTCTCTGCTGCGGAATTTCTGTGGTGCAAAGCTCATGGCAGGCCGTAGAAAATGCATTACAGTCATAAATATCCATCATTTTTTTTGCTGCCAGATAATATTTGATATCATTCAGGAACCATTCTGTATTTACCTGGGTATCTGAAGAACCATTGATGATCTTTTCTGCAATTGGTCTTGCTTCTTCGTCTGTGATCTCATCCATGTATTTAAAAATAGATGTAAAAGGAAGCTTCACAACTTCCAGGCCATAACGCTGTCTTAAAATCTCAGGATCACGGATCAGGCTCTGGATCCCAAAAGTCGGCTGAGATCCTGCAGTCAGCACAAGGGCTCTTGTATTCCGAACTGCTTTTCTTACCCAGAGAATATGCGCGATCTCATTCACATCCTGAAGATCCATACAGACATAAGCCTCTATTCCAAGTGAACGGCAATAAGCTGCAAAATCAATTCCCTCATTTCCGTTCTGCCAGATGATCACCGGTTTATTATAACGTTCAAGCTTTGGGATTCTCCAGCCCATGCACAGAAAACAGTCTACTTTGTCAAGATCTTCTCCTATTTTTGCAAAAAGCTCTTTCTCAACAGTGAAAGATTCATTATAGCGAACATCCAGAGGCTCCAGAAATTCAACCTCATCAATGACCTGTTTTAATCCCTCTACAGAACTTTTAAAAACTTCGTCTGCAGCTTTGGCCTCTGCTTCCTCAGTCATATCCTCTCTTCGTCCGGCTCTGCACGGTCCCTCCCAGAAATGTGTGTGAGTAAGGCATCCCACCAGCGGTCTTACAACCAGTTTTGTTTCCATAGCTTTCTGTTTCATTTGTCTGTTTCCTCTCTTTTTATTTTATAAGTTTACGTTTTCCTATTTCTGATAAACCTATTATATAAAGGAAATATAGAATTTTCGTCCTGTATCTTGTGATATCACTGTACTTTTTTCCTGTTTTTGCAGGAAAAGTCTACCGATCATAAATCTGCCGATCATAATGATCTGATCCATTTATTTCTTCTTTACCAGCCTGACAGCCCCCGTCACCAAAGGATAAAATATTCATCAGAACAAAACCGCAGCCCGGGCCGTGGAACCCTTTTGCTGCGGTTTTTCTGTGTTACAGAATATATTTTATTGGAATTCAAAAGTAAACTTTATTTATCTTCCAGTGACTCACAGAAAGTGCCTTTGACATCGCTCCAGTTCTTTTCTGCATAATCCAGAAGATATACTGCCTGCTCCATGGACATTTCCGGGAACAGAAGGAAGAGGCTGTGAGAACCGTATTTTTTTACAAGACGGTCTACGTTTCTGATCCAGTCCTCAAACTCTCCGGAATAAACCTTTACCCAGATGGATTTTCCTGCTGCAATAGCTTTGTCATAAATCACATCCCAGTCCGGAAGAGTTCCGTCCGGGCCGGCATCGCCGCTGGTCCACTGCAGAGCATCAATTCCGTCAATTTCCATCAGAGCATCCATGTGCTTGATCGCCTGCGGTCCGTCCAGATGATAAAGAACATGATCCACATTTTCAGACTGTGTTCTCAGTGAAGGCTGGATGTATTTCCGGAAATCCTCCGGTGACATCATGGCTGAGAAATCACACTGCAGCTTCACGGTTCTTCCCGGTCCCCAGATCTGGAACACAGTGTATGCGTTGCCGCCTTCCTCGTCTTTGATGGCATCGTAGAAACAGTCATAATAATCATAGTAAACATCAGTTACTTCCTGTATACGCTCGCCTACCTTTTCCGGCTCATCCAGAAGGTCGAACAAGGTTTCCTGGGCTCCGCGAAGGGATGCCAGAACATCAATATTCTCCATCAGGTCAGGCATATCTACATAAAAATCATTTCCAGCCAGTTCACGGCAGCTTTTCACAAGATTGATATGTTTCTTAAACCATTTATTTTCCGGATCAAACTGAAGCTTCGGAACACCATCCCAGCCGTCCAGACACTTGTTAAACCATACGGTGTCTTCTTTAAAGCCGATCTCGGATCCAAGGTAGGTGCCAGAGATCCCGGTCCAAAGTCAACATTCAGGTTCGGGAAACTCTCGCCAAGGAATGCGTGAGTGTCACAGAAGAAACGATAACGGTCTACGATTCTCTGAGGATCCTGATATTTATCCTCCATATCCTTCCACATCAGCTCATCCGGCATATTGTAGTATTTGCCTGGCAGATCTGCCCCAGATATCCGCCGTCTACAGGAGTTCCGTCAGAATACTGTTCAATCTCCGGTCTTCTTGCGATCACGCACATCAGCGGACGGCCTGTGTTCTTGTGAGCCCAGTAATTACGGAATTTCTCTTTTGTTTCTTCCCAGTTCAGCTTATAGCCTTCTCCCGGACCGGGAAGACGTACTTTGCTGATATCTACTTTTGTTTTGTCAAAATTCACCTGAACTGCAGCTTCTTTTACAGGCGCAGCTTTCTCTTTTGATGCTGCTTCTGTTTTTTCTGCCGCTCTTTTTTCTTCAAAAGCTTTCAGTTCTTCCTCAGTAAGGTCAAATTCTCCGGCTGCGGCCTTTGCACAGAAACCGGAATCCGCATATTTTTTTGCCTGCTCTGCTGCAGATGCCGCATCCTCGGTATATGCGTCTGCGCCGATCTCATCAGCAAACTCCTGAGTGATCGGAGCTCCTCCTACCATAATTTTAATTCTTGGACGGAAAGGCTGCTCCAGAAGAGCTGCAACTGTGTCGCGCAGAGACGGCATGGTTGTAGTAAGAAGCGCGGATAGGGCAACGATCGTTGCATCCTTATGTTCATTTACTGTATCAATAAAGGTCTGGATGGGAACGTCCACGCCAAGATCAAGAACCTCAAATCCGGCGCTCTCAAACATCATGCCCACCAGATTTTTTCCGATGTCGTGAAGGTCGCCTGCCACAGTACCGAGAATGATCTTTCCTGCGCTTCCCGCCTCTCCTGTTGCAAGATACGGCTTCAGCACCTCAACACCGGCCTTCATAGCGCGGCTGCAGCCAGCATCTGCGGAACAAAGATGATCTCTTTTTTGAAGTTCTCACCTACCACAGCCATAGCTCCGATCATACCGTCATTGAGAATTGCTGTAGGATCGCAGCCTGCGTCAATGGCATCCTGCACACATTTTCCGATTTCTTTGTTTTTACCGTCCTGAGTTGCCTTAAAGACTGCCAGCATCTTCTCGTCTGCCGGTGTCTGCGGTGCCGCTTCTGCTTCTGACTCCTGAGGTCTGTCCTGGAATTTCCCGATATAATTCAGGCAGTATTCATCTCTTTCCAGAAGAGCGTCTGTGGCATAGATCATTCCGATCATATTTTTGTTGGTTGGATCTACGATAGCGCTATCCATACCTGCATTCATGGCAAGAACCATAAATGCCTGATTGATATTTTTTCTTACAGGCAGACCAAATGAAATGTTGGAAAGACCGCTGGTAATATGGATTTCCGGATATTCCGCCTTAATCTGACGGCAGCAGTCTGCAAATACAGTAAGTGCAGTCTCATCTGTTGACAAAGTTACTACCAACGGGTCAATATGTAATCTTGACGGAGCAATTCCGTACTCTTTTGCCTTTTCCATGATTCCATGGAAAACCTTCATCCTGCGTTCTACAGAATCCGGGATTCCGTCATTGTCGCAGAGAAGAGCAACACATTCCCAGTCTGTATCCGCAATGACCGGGAAAATCCTGTCAATTTTGTCTCCTTCCAGGGAAACAGAGTTTACTAGTCCCGGTCTTTTACAGAACGGGATCGCTGCTACGCAGGATTTTGCACTTGGACTGTCTACACAAATCGGCGTATCTGTTACCTCCTGTACAAGATCAATCATCCATTTTAAAGTTTCTACTTCCACGTCCTCCTCAACAGAAGCACACACGTCCAGAAATATGGCGCCCGCTTCTGCCTGTTTTCTGGCTCTCTCTTTGATAAGTTCCGCATCCTTATCTGCAATGGCCTTAGCAACTGACGGAATGGAACCGTTCAGTTTTTCTCCAATGATTATCATGGCATACCCTCCTGTATGTTATTACTGAGTTTATTTTACCCCAGGAGAGCTTGTATTTTCTTCTGCTATTTTTTTATTTATGTGTACTATTTTAATTTTCTCAGTTACATATTACAGGCATTTAAAAGAAATCCCTCTGCACTGCTGAAATTTTCAAGCTTTGTAACCAGAATATGACATATTTTTCTGACTGCAAATGATACAATACAGTTGCTGCCGAACCTCCAGCAGAAAGGAGGTGAATGCTGATGTCAGAACTTATCATGACGTTTTTTGTTTCTGTCGCAGCAGGTATAGTTAGCTACTATATCTGCAAATGGCTGGACAAAAACAACAGGCAGTAACAGCCTCAAGGTCTAAGCCTCCTTACATAAAAGGAATAGAAAACCCCGGAAGTGTAGCAGACTTCCGGGGTTTTCGTTTTCGCTAATGTCAGAATCATAACGTTTTTAGCTACTATCAGTATATGCTCCTCCTGCCTGAAAGTCAACAAAATCTCATCGACACCATTCGACAACAGTAACCCTCTGACAATATTTTATCCATTTTCATCTGCTGATGATGATACAAAACCATTTTCTGACTCTTCAGATTTTACTGCATCAAGATAAATCTCCATCATAGCCTCCTGATAGGCAGCTCTTTTCTTCTTTTTCATGCACTCCCGGATTTCCAGAAGCTCGTCTATATATACCTGTTCCAGCTTTTTAAGCCGTCTGGGATTCAGTTCCACTTCGGACAGAAACTGCAGATACCATTTTTTATCATATTTCCAGAGATGAAGACTTTCACCATATCGTTCTTTCAGCCTCTGAGCAATCAGGATACCTTCCGGGTCAAAATCCCCTGCATAAAAGAATCTGTGACTGCCCTTCAGGCTGTCCAGCAGAAGCAGAGCGGCAACCTTGGCTGTCCATTGATACACACAGCCGCACATTCCGGATATCGGGCTGTCAGAACAGAAAATACTGCCGGATTTTCTACTACATAAACCTGTTTCCGCTGCGCCCTGATAACCTCAATACTGCCCATGGTGTGCAGCGTCAGACGCATGGGTTCCTTCTCAAGAAAAAATCCTTCTATTCCCCTGTGAAGACTTCCATCTCTTTTCCAGCCCCGGATACCATAAGCCAGAACCTCATTAGACAAATCGTCTCTCAAAAGCCCGCACTGATAAAAAAGGCGGTTCTTTTCCTCTGCACCTGTCATTTTCTCTGAGTCTGTGTCCGACAACTGCCATGAAAAAAATGCAGTCAGTAATTTTTCGGCAGCAGTACCTGCGTCAAAATAATGAGGATTGCCTGTGACCTTTGCAGAAAATACAGGAAGTAGTTCTCTGCAGCCGTTTCCTTCTCTAAACATTTCTGTAAGTCTCTGAACTGCAGCCATAAAATTCTCCAGCACACTGCGAAATGTCTCCGGATCACCTCCATACTGCTGAATCAGAATTTCATAACCTGGAAGGTGATTTGCCAGAACCAGCTTCAGCCATACAGAAGCCGTATTTCCCTGAGATTTTTTTATAATATCATTGAAATAAAAAGCTCTTTTTTCCAGTTCCTTCTGTTTTTCTTCTTTTTTTATTACCAATGGCTGTTCAAAATATGCTTTCAGCAGCTCTTCTCCCGAAATTCCTGCAAAACGGCTGTTCTGAAGCCTTTTTTCAAACACCTGCGCAGAAATTGTCACAGTCCTGCTTTCTGTATAATCCTTTTGAAAAAAGCCACTGAGCTGAGCCTTCTCCTCCTGATCCAATCCGGTCAGCGTTATCTTACCGCCCAGATATCCCAGTCCGGCATATTTCTCTCGCCATTTTGAGAAAAACTTTTTATAAACCGGACGCTCACGAAAATATTCCAGACATTCCTTCAGGTTTTTATTTTTCTCTCCTTCTGTCATTTCCTATGACCTCTGTTCCGTACTTCCTGTTGTCATGATCTTTTTCTTTCCATTCCAGATATAGCGGATCACAGAAACAAACTTTGCATTTTCCGGTCGGATCAGCTGATAAATTGCCAGTCCCGGAACCGTATCATAATCGCCCCACAAAATCTGAGAATTGATCATAAAATTAAATTCAAATTCCACCATCAGACGGAACATATCCCGGATATTGGTTTCATCTACACCGGCAAAAGCCTCGTCAAGAGAAATCAGCTTGGCGCATCCTCATTGGCTCCTGCATATTTTGCCACCACTGCTGAAAATAAAGGAACATACATGGACATGGCTTTTTCTCCTCCGCTGAAGGTAAAAAATACTCTGTCTGTCAGCTCCCGCTTCTTCTCTCCTGTTTCTGGCACTCCAATTGAAATTCAAACCACTTTCTGTAGTCCAGTACCTCCCGCATAGTTGCATGGAAGGACTGAACTGCGCCGGTTTCTCCTGAAATTTTACGGGCTTCCTCAATTTTTGACCGAAAATGACGGGAAAGGCTCTCAACCTCTTCCTCCCTCATAATCTCCGCATCCTTCTGAAGCAGCTCCACCAGAGATCTGGTATCCAGCTGATCTTCTCTTTGAGCCTGCTTATTCTTCCAGCGAAGACTTAATTTCAATCCGCTTGAGGTCTGCATGGATTCCATAAGTGTATTCATTTTTTCTATCCAGCGCCTGCTTGCCTGGATCTTTATCCTGATTTTTTTACTGATCGTGTTTGCAAGTATATCCTCAAACAGCTCCCGGTCTCTTTCATTTAAAAGAGCAGACAATGATTCCGCATCTTCTGTCAATTTCCGGATCAGTTCCTTAAAAGTCACTGATATTCCCCGATATTTTGCCGAAATATCAATTCGCTTTACACTTTTTTTCATAAAACAGACTGTCCTCATCCAGATCACCAAACAGAGACAACAGAGTAATCTGATAATCCAGAAGATATCCCCGGTTCTGATGATAAATCTCCTGAAGATTTCCAAACAGGTCGCTCTGTTTCTTATTTCCAAAGCCTCCTGCACACATCCTGCACACCTTCCGCGCCTGATCATCCATATCCTCTGTAATTACAAAATTTTTTTCCACATACCCTAAATTATATTCTTTCTGGAAAATATACTGATACTTTTCCTGTTTTTTCAGAAATTCCTGTTTCTTTATACCGTTTTCCTTGATTTTTCTTCAAGCGTCTGGATTTCACCTTCCAGGGCTTCCTGTTCCCTTACACTGTTTTCCCGTTCTTTCGGAAGCTGCAAGAGACGCTTCATGCAGAAATCCAGGCGTTCCTGTATCTGCTCATAATCCGTAAGCTCCAGCTGTTTTCTCACAGAATCCAAAAGCCCCTCCAATTCCCGTATTTTCTGCTGAATCCGAATTCTTTCATACCGTATTTCGTCCAGATCCTGTTCCAGCTCCTCCAGATACGCTTCCTGACTTTCCACAAATCGGAGACCATTCTGATAATTTCCCCATAAAACCTGGAGACTAGCCAAAAGCTCCTTATAATTTCTCAGCCCATCCAGCGTCTGTACAAACAGCTCCAGACGAGGCGTTAAATATGCTTTTGAACAAAGCTCCCTGACCTTAATCCGAATCTGATCCAGATTTTTTCTTTCTTTTTCCGTAATGATCTGCTGTTCTCCCAGCTGTCTTACCGAAATTTCCAACTTATATTCACACTCTGCCAGGGCCTTTGCCGCTGTTTTCAGATCATCCTCTTTTGGAAACTCCAACCATTCTCTCTGAAGCCTGTTCCTTCTTTCTTCATTTTGCACTATAGCTTCTTCCAGCATCCGGATTTCTTTTTCTTCCTGTTCACAAAGGACTGTCAGCTCTTCTATCTTACTTTTCCTGTATTCTTCCGTGCACGGGCACCAATAAAACGCGCTTTATACTCCTTTGTAACCGTACCCTCCAGCACTCCAATCCGGTAATTTCCCTCTCTGTCAATCCAGGAATGACCGCTCTGCTCCTCCCGGCTTCCAAATCCTATTGCTGAAAGAATATTGGAGATGCTATGATATAAAAGAATATCCTGCTCTCCATTATCCACGTCCAGGATCTGAGTCAGATTCTCTTTCACATGGGAAACGTCACTGAAAATATATTTGTCGCAGACGCCTGGGTCCAGAGAATACACCTGTTCCCGATATTCCTCTGAGATAATCAGGGCATCCAGAACTCCCATATTCATAAGAGCCTCTTCTATGCGGTCTGCCTGTTCTCTAGTTAATCCTGTGTCAAACTCTATGATTTTATAAAACTGCTGATAGGGTATTCCCTGTTCCTTCAGTCTTCTTCGATTTTGTCTTACACATTCTGGCTGCTCCGGTTCCGGATCTTTTTTATTATTCCAGCTTTCAAGTTCTGCATTTAATTCTTCAAAGGATTCCTGTGCTTTGCCATGAGCCTGTTCCAGTTGCAGCTTTTCCCGGTTCAATTCACTTTCCTTACTGAACAGAATGCCTTTTACAGAATCACGGATTTCCAGAAAGTCCTCCCTAATTCATACTCCTGAATTTTTCGGGTCATTTCCCTCAGTGCATCCGGTTCTGGTTTTAACTCCTGATTTTCGTGAGCCCAGATATAAATTTTTTCTGTCAGCTCTGCCTTTGTCTCCTGAAACAGTTTTTCATACTGCTGGACTGATCTTTCCGCCTGATCCCGCTGCTGCTGACAGACATCCAGCTCTTTCAGGTATCTGTCATATCGATCCTGACAGTTTTTTTCCTCCGTAAGCCCCTCTTTTCCTTCTTCCACCTTGTCTGTATATTTTTTTAATAAAGCATTATGAGAGGAAAACGAATAAGAAGGATTCCTGTCTTCCAGAAGTTCTTTCCTTAAAAAAGAAAACTCATCAAAGGGGATATCTTCCATTTCCTCTTCCATTTCATCCAGACAGCCTTCCATGTCAGCCCAGATAGTTTCATTTCTCTCATTTTCCTGTCTGAGCCTTTCCTTTGCATCCAGATGTTTTTCTTTTTTCTCCTGTTCCTGAGCCTCTTTTTTTCTCTCTTCCTTCCGCTTTTCATCCAGATCCTGCGTCAGCTTTATTTCCTGATCTTTCAGCTTTGCCGCATCACTTTCCGCAAGAGAACTGCTTTCTTCTTTTAATACCGTCTCCTCACATGCCAGAGCTTCATAATGCTGCTTCTCCTGAATCAAAAGCTCCTCCCTGTTCATAAGACTCTCTGAGAGCTCCTTTTCTGTTTTTTCACAATCCTCAAGATTTTCAGAGCCTCCGTCAGCATCAGAGCCTTGTCGTACAGAACAATCTGATTATACTGATCATACACCTTTTCAATCTGTCTGGCAGCATTTATGCTCTCATTCAAAGAATCCAGATTTGTTTTCAGGCTGTCCATGTTTTCAATTGCTTCTGACATAGGGCGCAGATCATCTTCCGACAGAGTCTGCAGAGAACTGCTGAGGATTTCATTGATTACTGTAGGCTTAAAATCCTTTGATAATTTAGGCGTACGAAGCTGGATCAGAAGCTCCAGAAACTCCCTGTACTCCTCCTGAGTCTCAAACCCAAACAGAAGACGGTTCACACAGGCCGCATATTCTCCCTGGGTTTCCATTACCTTTCCGCCGTCGCCAATACGATTTTTCAGTTCTGCCTTTGAGCAGGTAATACGGTTGTCCACATCCTTATACAGAAAAACATCTTTTCCAACCCGTCGGTTGTCTGTAATACAAAAATACCAGGATTCCAGCTTTTTATTCTTTCTGGCGCGGATTCCTAGTCCAAGGGTCATGTATTCCTCACTTTTCATGCGTTTAAATTCCATATAAAGATAGCCGGTCCGTTCTTCCCGTCATCACCCTCTTCCAAGAAGATTTAACTTTTTCCATTTTCCTTGCCCATGGGATCACCAAGGGTACTCC
>ENA-OQAA01001706-OQAA01001706.1-human-gut-metagenome-genome-assembly--contig:-NODE-1706-length-10318-cov-4.426258_pt1 | contig 10318 bp, 10 predicted proteins | sample MGYA00242489_ERZ504515 | MGnify/ENA primary metagenome ERZ504515 (study PRJEB26092, sample SAMD00036237) | human gut metagenome | host: Homo sapiens | study: EMG produced TPA metagenomics assembly of...
AATCCACTGCTTACGGAGACTTAATCGTGAAGGCTCTCCTGAACGATTTAGTCGCAGTTAGCAGTTAGTTCGCTGGAGCGTTGCGCCGGCGAGTGAGCAATCACCATTGTCCGAATGCGTCCGCCTTTAACAACTTTCAACACACTAAATAGCAATAAAATATACAGAAAAGAGGACACCCCATGAGCAAAGTAACCATAATCACCGGTGGTACATCTGGAATCGGAAGAGGGATTGCGGAGAAAATTCTGGAAAATTCTGCGTCAGACGATATTTTATATGTAAGCTATGGACATAACACGGAGCAGGCGGAGGAATTTCTTCATGCACAAACAGAGGAAAATCAGAAAAAAATCCGGTTGCTCCAGGCTGATATGTCATCCTATGATGAAATGATGAAATTTGTATCCCGGGTCAAAGAAGAAGCGAGCCATGTAGACTGGCTGATAAACAACGTAGGAATCAGCACCTATGCGAAATATGAAGACTACACCTTCAACGAATGGACCAAAATTGTGAATACCAACCTGTCTGTTCCGGTATTTCTGGTGAAAGAACTTCGCCCCATTATGAGCGAAGGCGGCAGCATCCTTTTCACCGGTTCCTACGCAGGACAGCAGGCTTATTCCTCATCTCTGGTTTACGGCGTCACCAAATCCGCCATTCATTTCCTTACCAAATCCCTGGTAAAAGAACTGGAACCAAAGCAGATCCGGGTCAATGCCATTGCCCCGGGCTTCATTGAAACCAGCTGGCACAGGAACCGCACCCCGGAAAGCTATGAACGCATTAACCGTAAGATTGCGCTTCACCGCTTTGGTGAGATTTCAGAAGTGGCAGACATGGCATATGAAGTTCTGAAAAATGGCTATATGAATGGAAGCGTTGTAGATATCCATGGTGGATATGACTATTTCTAAAAAGAATCCTGTGATCTGATTCCAAATAAAAAATCTGTATCAGGATTATATTCGCGAAGTGATTAACAAAAACAAAATTCACAAATATAGTTCTGGATTTTTCTAAATATAAAATTTCTGGAATTAATTGATTTTAAGAAGATAGTGTGCTAAAGTATTTATAATGTTGTGCGAAAGCGAGGAGAAAACATTGCACAAAAGTGATGAAAAATACCAGGCTTACGTAAAAATCCTAGAGGAAGAACTGGTTCCTGCAATGGGATGTACCGAACCCATTGCCATTGCCTATGCAGGCGCAGTGGCGAGAAAAACTTTAGGTAATCTGCCGGAACAGCTGGATATTAAAGTAAGTGGAAATATTATCAAAAATGTAAAAAGCGTCATCGTTCCCAATACTGGCGGCATGAGGGGAATTGCAGCTGCTCTGTGCGCGGGTGTGATCGCAGGCGATGCGGAAGCGCTCCTTGAAGTAATTGCAAGAGTAACATCCGGTCAGAAGGAAGAAATCAAGTCCTACATGGAACAGGTGAAACCCAGGATCACTCCGGCATCCACCGGGCATGTATTTGAAATCGATCTGACCGTAACCAAAGGTACTGAAACGGCCCGTGTCCGCATTGTAGATACGCACACCAACATCATCCTTATTGAGAAAAACGGCCAGCCTGTTTTCCGGAAAGATGTCTGTTCAGGTAAGGAAGAGAAAAAGACCGACCATTCCATATTAAACATAGAAGACATTATCGACTTTGCCAATACTGTTGACACAGAAGATGTAAAGGAGGTTCTGGAGCGTCAGATCCGTTACAATACAGCCATTTCTGAGGAGGGACTTCGTGGAAACTATGGAGCGAACATCGGAAAAGTCCTTCTTCACACCTACGGCGACAATATTAAGATCCGTGCCAGAGCCAAGGCAGCAGCCGGTTCCGATGCCCGAATGAATGGCTGCGAGCTTCCTGTGGTGATCAACTCCGGAAGCGGCAACCAGGGCATGACTGCCAGCATTCCGGTCATTGAATTTGCCAGAGAGCTGCAGGTTTCCCATGACAAAATGCTTCGCGCCCTGGTGCTTTCCAATCTTGTAACCATTCATCTGAAGACTGGAATCGGAACTCTTTCTGCCTATTGCGGTGCAGTAAGTGCAGGCTGTGGAAGCGGTGCGGGAATTGCTTATCTCTACGGCGGCGATTATGAAGTAATTGCACATACAATCGTGAATTCCCTGGCAATTGTTTCCGGAATCATCTGTGACGGAGCGAAAGCTCCTGCGCAGCCAAGATTTCAGCAGCAGTCGATGCCGGAATCATGGGCTATGAAATGTACATACAGGGACAGCAGTTCTACGGCGGTGATGGAATCGTTACCCACGGTGTGGAAAATACCATCCGGAACGTGGGACAGCTGGCGAAGGAAGGTATGTGCGAAACGGATAAAGAGATTATCCGGATTATGGTAGAGCGTGGTTGAAAAAGGCTTTCTGCAAGATGTGCGCCACAATTTGCGGGAGCTTGCGGAAATACTTTTTCAAACAGGTTCTAGGAAAAGGAGATGAAGGGAAAACACTATGAAGTGGAAATACATATTAAAAAGAATACTGATTGCCATTCCCACTTTTTTCGGAATTACCATATTGGCCTATTTTATTCTGAATATGGCGCCTGGTTCACCGCTGGATGCACTTCTGGCAGATCCGGGAATTACTCCGGCAGAGCTGGAACGTAAGAGAGTGGCACTTGGACTGGATCAGCCGGTGATCATTCAGTATTTTACCTGGCTGAAACAATTGCTTACGGGAAATCTGGGATTTTCCTACAGCACCCAGAGACCGGTGGCAGCGATGATACTGGAGCGTCTTCCGGCTACTGCGATTCTGGCAGCAAGCTCCATTGTACTGTCATTGATCGTATCCATTCCTCTTGGAATCTTTGCTGCCTCCAGGCCGAATTCAGGAAGAGATTACTTTTCCGGCGGTCTGTCTATGCTGATGATGGCGACTCCGAACTTCTTTGTAGGACTGGTATTTATTTATCTGTTCGCCATTGTGTTTAACATTCTGCCATCAGGAGGAATGTACAGCTCAAGCGGAGCTCATACATTCGGAGATCTGATGAAGCACATGATCCTGCCTTGTCTGGTCCTTTCCTTTCAGCAGATCGGAGATGGGTAAGGCACATGCGAAGCAGTATGCTGGAAGTTATGCAGGACGACTACATTCGTACCGCCAAGTCCAAAGGTCTTACCAAATGGAAAGTGATCATGAAGCACGCCTTGAAAAATGCCCTTACACCGGTCGTTACAGTTGTGGGAATGTCCATTCCTTCTATTGTAGGCGGCGCAGTTGTAACCGAGCAGGTTTTCGGATGGCCGGGAATTGGTTCTCTTATGGTAACAGCGATCAACGGACGAGACTACCCGGTTATTATGGGAATCACGGTTATGATCGCGGCAGCGGTTCTTATTGCGAATATTCTCACTGATGTTGCATACGGAATTCTGGATCCGAGAATCAGCTATAAATAAGGAGGATAGAAGACAGAAATGAAAAAACAGAAAAACGAAAATGTAAGCTATCTTTCCGAGGTACTTGATAAACTGAAAGAACACAAAATGGCTATGGCAGGTCTGGTGGTCCTGATCGTGGAAATCCTGATGGTGGTTTTTCTTCCCATGATCCTGAAACTGGATCCTTATACTTCAGATTACACTGCCTTTTCTGCAGCTCCGGGAGGAGCGCACATCCTTGGAACTGATGCTATCGGGCGTGATGTTTTTGCCCGTCTGATGTATGGCGGAAGAACCTCTCTGCTGGTTGGTTTTGTTTCCACACTGATCAGCTGCGCAATCGGAGTTCCTCTTGGCCTGGTTGCTGGTTATGCCAGAGGAAAGGCGGAAGCAGTTATTATGCGAATTGCAGATATTTTTATGTCTTTTCCCTCAATTGTGCTGATCCTGGTACTGGTTGCAGTTCTTGGACCGTCTGTCTGGTCTGTAACCTGTGTCATTGGTGTGCTCGGCTGGACACAGTTTGCCAGACTGATCTATGCAAATGTACTTTCCGTATCCGAGAAAGAATATGTAGAATCTGCAAGGGCAATTGGTACCTCCAATTTCAAGATCGTGACAAAGTATGTTCTTCCAAACTCTTTTGCCCCGATCCTGATCGCAATCACATTCCAGATGGCGAGTGCCATCCTTTCTGAATCATCGTTAAGCTTCCTTGGCATGGGTGTACAGCCGCGGGAGCAAGCTGGGGAAATATGCTCTACGATGCGCAGTCCATTACTGTGCTTTCCCAGAAGCTGTGGATCTGGCTTCCGCCGGGACTTGCACTTCTGATCACGGTGTTAAGTATTAATTTTCTGGGCGACGGCATCCGCGATGCGCTGGATCCGAAAATCAAACTGTAATGTCTCAGGATCATGAAGGTCTTGATGCAAGACCGGACAGTCCGTTGACATAAGATTGGTTCCGGGAGTTTCCCGGACTGATTTGCTTCACAAAACCTGTCAGAGAAAAAACATCCCTGACAAAAGAAAAAGGAGGAGACCTATGAAATTCAACATGAAAAAGGCTGCAGCGCTCCTGCTTGCAGGAAGCATGGTAGCAGGCTATGCTGTTCCGGCTGCTGCTGAGGCAGAGGAAAAAGTTGTAACAGCTGCCATGGACCAGGCATGGGATACCATGATGCCGCTGAACACCACAAGCAACTACACCCGTTTTATCTGTGACCAGATTTATGACCGCTTGACACAGACAAACGCAGACGGTTCCATTGAGGGACGCCTTGCTGAGTCCTGGACTGTAAACGATGCCAGTGACGCAGTTACCTTTAAGCTTCATGAAGACGCAGTATGGTCTGATGGTGAGCCGGTTACAGCAGAGGACGTTGTATTCAGCTACCAGATGTATTCTGATCCGTCTGTAGAGCAAAGAGCCGTTATCACCTGGAGTACATTGCCGGTGTGGATGATTCCGGAGCAGAGCTTTCCGAGGATCTATCGAAGTAACTGCAGACAGCGATTATGAAGTAACCTTCAAATTAAAAGAGGCTATGTATCCTGATACATTCCTGCAGGATATCGACACTGTTTTCATCATCCCGAAACATATATTTGAAGGAAAAACAGCAGAAGAGATCAATGCTCCTGACCTTTGGGCAAATCCAGTAGGTTCTGGCCCATTCATCTATGACAGTGAGATCAATGGTGAGCGTATGGAATTCACAAAGAATGAAAACTACTATCTTGGAACTCCAAATATTGACCGTCTGATCATCCGTGTAGTACCGTCCGCAAACGTTCTTTCCGGTCTTATGAACGGCGAGCTTGATTTGATCGGATTCGGTTCCGTACTGACTGATGACTGGGAAACAGCCAAGTCCCAGGATAACCTGGTAACAGAGTCTGTTCCTACCACTTCCTATACCACTCTGATCTTCAATACTCAGAAGGAATATCTTACTCAGGAAGTTCGCCAGGCACTGAATATGGCAATCAACCGTGACGTACTGGTAAATGGTCTTCTTATGGGAGAGGGAACTCCGATCATGACCCCGATCGCACCGGTAAGCCCATACTACAATGACAAAGTTCAGGTTCAGTACGATCCTGAAAAAGCAAAAGAGATGCTTGCAGAAGCAGGCTTCCCGGCTGGACAGACACTGAAATTTTTCATCTCCTCTGGAAGCAGCATTACCGAGAGATGTGCAGCCTGATCGTACAGGATTTTGCAAATGTCGGTGTAAATGTAGAAATTGAGCAGATGGACTTTGCAACTCTGATGAGCCGTATGCTTGACGGCGAGCATGATCTTGGAATCATTGGTTCCGGCGGAACTCTTGACCCAAGTGAGAGCCGTGAAATGATTTATCCGGAAAGCTCCTGCAACTTCTGCCAGCTTCAGGATACAGAGCTTTCTGACCTGATCGACAAAGGAAACGCAGAGCTTACTTTTGAAGCAAGAAAACCATACTTCGATGAGTATCAGGAAAAGGTTGTAGAAAAAGCAGCTATGGGCTACTTATATACAAAGAACCTTCTTACCGCTTACAACAAGAGCATGAAGAACCTGAACGTTGCAGACTTTAATTGTCTGAACTGGTCTTCCTGGGAGTGGGATAAAGAGTAATAAAAATGGGAAACAGGACAAAAGCGGATAAAGCTTTTGATCCTGGAACCCGCCAAATATGAGAGAAAAGACTCTCATGTCTGGCGGATTTCAGGAGCTGTGAAAGAATCACAGTGAGTTAATTAAGAGAAAAAGGAGTACAGCTATGGCATCTTTACTTTCAGTAGAGAATTTACAGGTACAGTTTCAGACAAAAAAAGGCATTAACACAGCCGTTGACGGTGTAAGCTTTTCTGTAGAAAAAGGCAGGATCCTCGGAATTGTAGGAGAGTCCGGATGCGGAAAAAGTGTCACATCCATGTCTATCCTTCAGCTTCTTGGAAGCAACGCCCGGATTTCCGGCGGCAGCATCAAACTGGATGGAAAAGAACTGATAGGGCTTCCGGAGAAAGAGATGTGCAGGATCCGTGGAAATGATATTGCCATGATTTTTCAGGATCCAATGACTGCCCTGAATCCGACTCTGACTATTGGAACCCAGCTGATGGAACCAATTATGCTCCACCAGAACTGCGGTAAAAAAGAAGCCTGGACAAGAGCTGTGGACGTTCTGAAAAGAGTTGGGATCGCTGCTCCGGAGAAGCGGATGAAGGAATATCCGCATCAGCTTTCTGGCGGTATGCGCCAGCGAGTGATGATCGCCATGGCAGTATCCTGCGAGCCAAGACTTCTTATTGCAGATGAGCCTACCACAGCCCTGGACGTAACCATCCAGGCACAGATCCTGGAGCTGATGTGTGAGCTCAGGGAAAAAATGGGAACAGCCATTATGCTGATTACCCATGATATGGGGGTAGTAGCAGAGACCGCAGACGATGTGCTTGTTCTTTATGCAGGAAAAGCAGTAGAATACGGCAGCATTGAGGATATTTTTGAAAGACCGAAGCATCCTTACACACAGGGACTTTTGAACTCTATTCCCCGCCTTGATGAGGATGTAGAGCTGCTGAATACCATTGAGGGCACCGTTCCGGCACCGGACGCCATGCCTGCAGGCTGCAGATTTGCTCCCCGATGTCCTTACGGAAAAGACCGCTGCATGAAAGAAAAACCAGGCGTTTACCATGCTGGAAATTCTCTGGTAAGCTGCTTCAGATACGAGGGTGAGAAATAATGAGTGAGAACACAGGAATCTTATTGGAAACAAAGGATTTATCCAAATATTTTACGGCAAAAAAAGGGCTTCTGAACCGTAATCCATCTGTAGTAAAAGCAGTAGACCATGTAAGTCTTTCTGTGAGAAAGGGTGAGACACTGGGCCTGGTCGGAGAGTCCGGCTGCGGAAAATCCACTCTGGGAAGAACTATTCTCCGCCTGATCCCGGCAACAGAGGGCCAGGTTATGTACAATGGGGAAGATATCCTTACCTATGATAAGAAAAAAATGTGGGAAATGCGCCGGAAGCTGCAGATTATTTTCCAGGATCCATACAGCTCCCTGAATCCCAGAATGACCGTTTATGATCTGATCAGTGCCCCTCTTGAGGTTTATAAAGTGGGGACGAAGGAAGAACGCAGGGAAATGGTGGAAGAGATCCTTCAGGAGGTTGGACTGGATAAACAGTATCTGAACCGTTTTCCTCACGAGTTTTCGGGCGGTCAGAGGCAGCGAATCGGAATTGCAAGGGCACTGATCCTGAATCCGGAATTTGTTGTCTGTGACGAGGCGGTTTCCGCACTGGACGTATCTGTCCGTGCGCAGGTGCTGAATCTTATGAGAAATATGCAGCAGAAGAAAAATCTGACCTACCTGTTTATCTCCCATGACCTGAGCGTAGTCCGCCATATCAGTGACAGAATCGCAGTTATGTATCTTGGAAGTGTGGTTGAGGTTGCAGAAAAAGCCCAGCTTTATTCCAATCCGATGCACCCCTATACAAAAGCTCTTCTTTCCGCAATCCCTCTCCCGGATGTGAAGAAGAAACGTCAGCGTATCATTCTGGAAGGTGACGTGCCAAGTGCCTACAATCCACCGTCAGGATGTAAATTCCACACTCGCTGTCCCTACGCAACAGACCGCTGCAGGCAGGAAGCTCCTGTGCTTCAGGAGGTGGAAAAGGGGCATAAAGCAGCCTGTCACAGGGCTTTGGAGCTTGCCTGAAAATTTATTTCCTGCAATCTGCAGGCTCCGCAAATTGTGACGTACATTTTGTAGAAAGCCTTTTTAAACATGTTCTGGAGTCTGCTGAATAATTACATATCAGGAAGGATACTACCGTCAAAGAATTCCATTAAAGGGATATCTTCGGGAAACCGGTATTTTTTTAAGCTATTTTTGTTTAATTTGACGTTATTTTCGTTGCTTTATTGAAAAATATTTCATTTTTGCTAAATTATATATAAATATGGAGTATTCTGATTTTGTTTAGAAATACTCCAAAATTTCGAAAGGGGATGGAATGGTGGAAAACAGAAATAACAGATTGCTGAATGCGAAATTAAACAAGTATATCGTTCCAGGTATTATGATGTCGCTGGCACTTCAGCTTGGAAACATTGTGGACACTATCTTTGTAAGTAATTTAATTGGTGTAGAAGCAATGTCCGCAGTCACAATGAGTCTTCCGGTTGAAACGATAGTTCAGCTTACCGGTTACTGTCTGGGTGTGGGAGGTTCCATAGCCGCAGGAAATATGCTTGGTAAACGTGACAAAGAAGGGGCTTCGAGATTGTTTTCAGCCACTTTCATCGTCACACTCGTGGTGGGGCTGCTGTTTTCTCTTATTGCATTTCCTGCTGCAGGACCTATTGCCAGATTTCTGGTATCCGGAGACGGAGTTTTGACAACTTATACAAGAGACTATATCCGCATCAGCATGTTAGGTGCACCGGTAATCGGAATCGGTCTGATGATGGTAAACTACCTTGGGGTGGAAAACCATCCGGAGCTTGCTTCTGTTTATCTGATCGCAGCCAACGTGATAAATCTTGTGCTGGATTACATATTTCTTAGATTTACACCACTTGGAGTCACAGGTGCATCCTTATCAACGGTACTTGGCTTCCTTTTTGCCATGGTGGTTTTTCTTTTCTACATTCGCTCAGATAAGAGGAATATCAGTTTCGTGCGGCTGAATGCAAAGGATTTCGGAATCGTGAAGGAAGCGGTGGTTACAGGTGTGCCCATGCTCGTTTTCATGGCAACCAATTTTGTAAAAGCCCTTGGCTGAATACCATCATCATGAATCAGATCGGGGAAGATGGAATGGCAGTATTTACGGTCTGCGACAATGTTTTGCTGATCGTGGAAATGCTTACAGGCGGAATCATAGGTGTAATTCCTAATGTTGCAGGAATTCTTTTTGGAGAAAAAGACTATGTGGGAATCCGTGTCCTGTGCAAAAAAATGCTGAAATACAGCTACATCGTGCTGGCCGTCATATTCGTTCTGATCATGCTGTTTACAGAACAGATCACCATTATGTTCGGAGGCGGCGGAGAGCTGGGACGAGAGATGGTTCATGCACTGCGTATTTTTGCTCTGTGTGTAGTGCCTTATCTCTGGAATAAATTTACCGTAAGCTATTATGAATCTATTGAAGAGACTGCAATTGCAAGCTTTGTTACCTTCCTTGAAAATGCAGTGGCAGTTCTTCCTGCAACATTTATAGGAATTTCTATCTGGAAACAGATTGATGGAATCGGTACAAATGGAATTGGTGCTGCATTCGTTGCCACAGAGATCATAACCCTGATCGCAGCCTGGATTTTCCGAAAGATCAAACACAAAAATTCTACTTTTTATATTGTTCCGGACCAAAATCCCGGAATCAATTTTGATTTTTCCATTAAGAGCACCATGGAAGAAGCTGGCGCAGTTAACAGAAAAATCCTGGAGTTCTGCAAGGAAAACGGTGTATCCGGAAACAGAGCCAATCTTGCTGCCGTGTGTGCAGAAGAAATGACTGTGAATATCATTAAATTTGGTGGAAAAACTTCCAACTGGATCGACATCAATCTTTGCCTGGAGGATGACATTTGCCAGTTAAGGATAAGAGACAACGGAGTGAATTTTAATCCGCTGGAATACAGCTATGACCATGAGGAGTTTGATATCCATGGAATTGAGCTGGTGAAAAAGATTTCAAAATCAATGGATTATATCCGCGCAATTGATATGAATAATACTATAATATCATTTTAGGAGGTGTGCGCCAGTTCGGTGCCAAATATATAACTGGTGGGAATCCAGTCTGGTAAGACTTAGCAAGTCGCCAGTACCGAGTCCTTGGAGCGCCAAAGGCTAACAATGGTGTTTAAGCGTAGGAC
>ENA-OQAA01001707-OQAA01001707.1-human-gut-metagenome-genome-assembly--contig:-NODE-1707-length-10307-cov-1.843418_pt1 | contig 10307 bp, 12 predicted proteins | sample MGYA00242489_ERZ504515 | MGnify/ENA primary metagenome ERZ504515 (study PRJEB26092, sample SAMD00036237) | human gut metagenome | host: Homo sapiens | study: EMG produced TPA metagenomics assembly of...
TATGGCTTTTCATGGCAGCAACAGCTACAATGAGGTAGGACTGGGCAACATCACCGATATTGTCGGTTGGAATCTTTACCAAGGCTGGTATGGAGGAGACCTCACAGGCTTCGAGCGTTTTTCTGACAGAGCAACACAAAAAACACCCTTCTCATCCGATGATTGTCAGCGAATACGGTGCCGGATCTGACAAGCGTCTACATTCGCTGCAACCGCACGCTTTTGATTTCAGTATCGAGTACCAGCAGAAATACCTGGAACACTACTTACCGGTATTGGAAGAAACGCCGTATATTTGTGGCGGAACTCACTGGAACTTTATCGATTTCTCTTCTGCATTGCGTGATGAATCTATGCCGCGCATCAACAATAAAGGACTGGTATACTCAGACCGCAGTCCAAAAGACGTGTACTATTACTATAAAGCCGCCTGGCGTCAAGACATTCCCGTGTTACACATTGCCAGCCGTGACTGGACGCACCGTAGCGGTGTACAACATGGAAAGGCGCCGGTTCCGCTACCCGTCAAGGTATATACCAATCTTCCGGAAGTGGAACTCTTCATTGACGGAAAATCCTTAGGCAAACAGAAAACAGAGAATTATACAGTTACATTCCAGGTACCATTCAGCCGGAAAAAGCACTTCATCTCCGCCCAAGCTGAAAACAAAGAGTCAGATCAAAGCATCTCCATGATAGAAGATGCCCTCCGCATCAATTTCACCCCTATCCCTGCAAATCTGAATGAAACAAACTTACGGAATCTGGAACTTGCCGTAAATGTAGGCAGCAACTGTTTCTATACTTCCGATGAAAGCCAGCTCACATGGCTACCCGATCAGCCCTACACTGAAAGCAGTTGGGGATATATCGGCGGAGAAAGCAAAAATAGCCAGACACAGGTTGAGAATACCCACGATGGCCCATTGTTTCAAACTCTTCGCAACGAAATTGAAGGGTATTGTTTCGATGTTCCCAACGGAGTCTACGAAGTAGAATTTATTTTTACAGATATCTTCCGCGAAAATGCAGCAACTGTTTACCAGTTGGGCCGGGAATCCGGTGTAGAGAGCCGTGAAAATATCTTCGACATAGTTATCAATGGTGAGAGCGTTGAAGAGAACTTTTCTCCTTGCCGCGAAAGCGTTATTCCATGCTCTACGGAAAAGATACAATATTACAAACTTTCGGAATAAAATTGAAATACGCTTCCCTGTTCGGAATGGAAAAAGCTTTCTGAACGGTATAAAGCTCAGGAAACTTTATTAACTTCAAAACAAAAACACCATGAGAGCTAAAATTTGCTTAGTTATTACCAGTTTGTTGCTCGCAGTAGTCAGTATACATGCACAGTCCATCTGGGATGGGAAACATCTGGAGAGAGTAAAACAATCATTACATCAACCGTACTTTTCGGCCGCCTATCAGGAGCTGATTTCAGGTGCCGACAGGCTACTGGATGTGCGCCCCTTGTCCGTCATGCTGAAAGAGAAGACACCCGGTAGCGGAGACAAGCACGACTACATGAGTCAGGCACGCTATTATTGGCCCGATCCCTCCAAACCCGATGGCCTGCCTTACATCAGCCATGACGGCAAGTCGAACCCCGAACTGGACAAGCTGGATCGCAACCGCCTCGGAGAAACAGCTCAGCGTGTAACTACTCTTGCCCTTGCCTGGTACTTTAGCGGCGACGAGAAATATGCCCAAAAGGCAACGGAACTTATCCGCGTATGGTTCTTTAATAAAGATACGCGTATGAATCCAAACCTGGAGTATGCCAGATGATACCGGGACACAACAACAATAAGGGACGTTGTTACGGCGTCATAGACACTTATTCATTCGTAGAGATGCTGGATGCCGTACAGTTGTTAGAGAAGTCGGAAGCCTTTACGCCAAGGATGCCAAGCAGCTGAAAACCTGGTTCGGCAAGTTGCTGACGTGGATACTGAATAGTCCGCAGGGACAGGAAGAAGCCCGTCAGGCCAATAACCATAGCACGGCGCATGATGCACAAGTGATAGCCTTTGCCATGTACGCAGGAAACATGAAAGTAGCCCGGGAAGTCATCAATGCCATTCCCCGGAAGCGCCTCTTCACCCAGATAGAGCCGGACGGCAAACAACCGCATGAACTACGCCGCACTCTCGCTTTCGGTTACTCACAATTCAATCTGTCTCATTTCATTGACATCTTCATGATGGCCCGAAAGATCGGGATTTCCATTGATAATGCAACCTCCGAAGACGGACGAAGCTTCTACAAAGCCATGGACTTTCTGGTACCATACGTTGGAAAAGATGTCAAAGCCTGGCCGTACCAGCAGATCAGTGAATGGAAATACAAGCAACAGGAATTCTGCAAAGACCTGTACCGCACTTTCCTGCTGAACCCCGAACGCAAAGATTATCTGAAGCTCTATAAAACCCATCGCATCATCGACTGGAAAGACCGTTTCAACCTGTTATGGATGGAAGCCGATGATGTGGACAATGCCTATGCCTTTGCCTGCGGACAACTGCAATTTGCCATGCAGTGTGCTGCCAAGGCCCGAAAAGAGGCAGACAATCAATGCAAGCATCGTGTAATTCCCCGTAGCATCAACAAAGACGGTTCGCTGCGGATGATACACCTCACGATTGGTGCTCAGGCTTCTTTCCCGGTTCATTATGGCAGGTATACGCCTATACAAACGATGATTTCTGGCGGCAGCAGGCCATCAGCAATACTTGGCTGATAGAAGAAGCCAAATGGCATAAAGGCACTCACGACCTCGGTTTCATGATGAACAACAGTTTCGGCAAAGCCTATCAGTGACAGGCGAACGCTCTTACAAAGATGTGGTGCTGCAAAGCGCCAAAACCCTGATTACCCGCTACAATAAGAAAGTAAAGAGCATCCGTTCGTGGGATCATAATCGCGATAAATGGAAGTTTCCGGTAATCATCGACAACCTGATGAACCTGGAAATGCTATTCTGGCTACACAGGAAACCGGAGATTCCATCTACTGGAAGGTTGCCGTAAATCATGCCAATACAACTATGAAGAATCATTTCCGCCCGGACTACTCTTCTTTCCACGTAGTAGATTACGATCCGGAAACCGGTGAAGTACGCGCCAGACAAACCGCACAAGGCTATGCCGACGATTCCTTCTGGAGCCGCGGACAGGCATGGGCACTATACGGATATACCATGTGCTACCGCTTCACCAAGAACCCCGCATACCTGCAACAGGCACGCCACATTGCAGATTTCTTTTTCGGTCTGCCCAACCTGCCGGAAGACCTGGTTCCCTACTGGGACATGAAAGCTCCCGGCATCCCCGACATTCCCCGCGACGCCTCGGCTGCCGCCATCATGGCTTCCGCCCTGTATGAACTCCGCACTTACGTTTCAGCAGAAGATGGCAACCGCTACCAAAGCATTGCCGACAAGATAGTGGACAGCCTCAACCGGCACTATCAGGCCGAATCGGGAACAACTTATGGCTTCCTGCTCCTCCATTCCACCGGACACCATCCGGGAGGTGATGAAATTGATGTGCCCATCAACTATGCCGACTATTATTATCTGGAAGCATTGGCAAGAAAAGAGGCTCTTAAGCAATAATTAGAACTTTTTGAGACGGTAGTTCATCTTTTTGAGACGTTTTGTATGGTGAGCAAACTACTTTTCCACTATTTTTGTAGCACAGAGATATTAGAATCATTTTTATAAAAGAAAAAGACATGAAAAACTTATTCGACATTAAAGACAAAGTGATTATCGTCACCGGCGGTTGCGGTATTCTGGGTAAAAGTATTGCCAACTACCTCGCTGAGCAAGGCGCAAAAATCGTAATTCTCGACCGTGTAGAAGAAATCGGTAAAGAACTGGAAGCAGAACTCAACCAGAAGACGGAAGCCCTGTTCCTGGTAACAGACGTTCTGAACAAGGAAATACTGGAAGAAAACAAGAAAGCCATCCTGGAACGTTTCGGCACCATCGACATTTTGCTGAACGCTGCCGGCGGTAATATGCCCGGCGCCACCATTGCTCCGGACAAGACGGTACTCGACTTGGATGTAGACGCTTTCAAGAAAGTAGTTGACCTCAATCTCTTCGGTACCATTCTGCCTACCATGGCATTTGTAGATGTTATGGCAAAGAATAAAAAAAGGTGTGATCGTAAACTTCTGTTCCGAATCAGCACTACGTCCTCTGACACGCGTGGTAGGTTATGGTTCCGCCAAAGCCGCCATTGCCAACTACACCCGCTATATGGCAACGGAGCTAGCCACCAAATTCAGTCCTGAACTCCGTGTAAACGCCATCGTTCCGGGTTTCCTGCTGACCAACCAGAACCGTGCCCTGCTGACCAATCCGGACGGATCTTATACGGACCGTGCAAAGACTATCATCGCCCACACCCCATGCGGACGCTTTGCTGAACCGGAAGAATTGTTCGGAACCATTCACTACCTCATCAGTGATGCTTCCTCCTTCGTGACAGGTGCCCTGTCGGTAGTAGACGGTGGTTTTGACGCCTTCTCTATCTAATACTAACCCATAAAACCATTCATTATGATATTATGTGAACAAACCTGGCGCTGGTACGGTCCTAATGATCCCGTCAGCCTGTGGGATATCAAACAAGCCGGAGCAACCGGTATCGTGAACGCCCTGCACCACATCCCGAACGGTGAAGTGTGGACTGTAGAAGAAATCATGAAGCGCAAAGAAATGATCGAGCTGTCGGTCTGCGCTGGTCAGTAGTAGAAAGCGTGCCTGTACACGAGCATATCAAGACTCAGACAGGAGATTTCCAGAAATACATCGATAATTATAAAGAAAGCTTGCGTAATCTCGGTAAGTGTGGCGTGAACATCGTAACCTACAACTTCATGCCTGTACTGGACTGGACGCGTACCGACCTCGCTTACGAACTGCCCGACGGCAGCCGCGCCCTGCGTTTCGAACGTGCCGCTTTCATCGCCTTCGACCTCTTCCTGCTGAAGCGTCCCGGTGCCGAAAACGACTACACCGACGAAGAGAAGGCCAAGGCCAAAGTTCGTTTTGAGCAAATGACGGATGCCGACAAGCAACTGCTCATCCGCAACATGATTGCCGGACTGCCCGGTTCGGAAGAGAGCTTCACACTGGAGCAATTCCAGCAGGAACTCGACCGCTACAAAGACATCACACCTGAAAAGCTGCGTGCCAACTTGATTTACTTCTTGCAGGAAATCACTCCGGTTGCCGACGAAGCCGGTGTAGAGCTGGTTATCCATCCGGATGATCCCCCTGCTCCATCCTCGGCCTGCCGCGCATTATGAGCAGCGCTGCCGATTTCCAGGCACTGATAGATGCCGTTCCCAACAAGAGCAACGGACTTTGTCTTTGCACCGGTTCGCTCGGTGTAAGCAGCTCCAACGACCTGGAAGGCATGATGAAGCAATTTGGTGACCGTATCAACTTCGTCCACTTCCGTAGCACACAGCGTGACGCAGAAGGCAACTTCTACGAAGCCAACCACCTGGAAGGTGATGTGGATATGTATCACGTCATGAAAGCTTTCCTCGAACTGCAACAGAAGAGACAAGTATCCATCCCCATGCGTCCCGACCACGGACACCAGATGGTGGACGACCTGAAGAAGAAAACCAATCCGGGATACTCCTGCATCGGCCGCCTGCGCGGACTGGCAGAACTGCGCGGACTGGAAATGGGTATCGCAAAGTCTATCTTTAAGGATTCCCATTAAGCAGTCTCAACCACCTGACGCGTCCATACTATTAATTACGGGCTACAAGGCACCTATCATTCGTGCCTGTAGCCCGTAACTAATTATAAACTATTCTATCGGTGAATTTATATTATTCTACCTATCAATAGTTTCATTTTGACACTTTGCTTTTTATGCATAACGAGAATGCCATATTTCCGTCCCGTTGCAAGGGAAGAACAAAAAGAAACGAGCGAATATCGGCATTTCACTGGCTGACAGTGCAATACAGAAATACATACAACTCTAATAAAAGAAAAACAGACGGTCTGTAAGCTGAAAACAGATGGTCTGTCTTCCATATATAGACCGTTCGTCTCCCATCTATAGATAGTTCGCATCAGATATATAGATTATTCATGTCCCATCTATAGATTGTTCGTGTCCCATCCATAGTTCCTTTGTGAAAGAAGTATAGTTTCTTGCATACGTATTGCATATACAGCTTGTTTTATGCAAAAAACATGGATGTATATTCTGCATATTATGCATCCGGAGTCTATTTCGGATATTTTCGGGAAAGCCTCTGTCACTAAAAGAATCATTCCGGTTACTTTTTGTCCGGAATAAAGCGTAACGAGTTTCACTTCTGTACGAATCAGAACCTAAAAAGAATGCGGAGCCACCTAAAGTACTCCGCATTCACAAGATAAAAAGAGGAAGGAGGACATATACACAATACTATATGTCACTTGTTCACCTTCAAAAGATACGTTTTTTCATATTCAACGTTCAAATATCTCTATGTTTTTATTCCAAGCTTAAAGAATATCAAATTAAATCGCTACAGCTTCTTCTTACAAAAAGGTTCACATACCTTTCATCAAGCACCTTCCACGATACCGGCAACGTATAGGTAAAATCTACCTTATCACCAGTATGAATCATCATTACCGGGGAGTATTCTCCCGGCTCCAAATTAGGCAGGATCACCAACACCTCTGTGTCGGTATACTTAAACACTCTTTTAACATGTATCAATGTGCCCTTATCGGAGACGGGAGAAAGACCCAGGTAAATAGTTCCAAGTGAAGATAGACACAGGTTTTCACCTGTAATAACGACCGGAGCATTCGGAGTAATCGTGCCATTACGCAAACCCGTCAACGGATCGTACACTTCCTTAATAACAGGAACCTTTCTTCCGAAAATCATCGAAGTTCCATTTCCTTCCTGCTTCCTATGATGTAGCTCAGCCGCCATTTTCTTTCTATCTTTCATCATTTATTCTATTCCTTATTAGTTAGTAATAACAGCTTCTTAACTGCACTACAAAATTACATCACAATGCATATACATTTGTGGCAAGAACAAGAAAGATCAAGCATCCGGGTTTTCTATATATGACGAGGTAAACAAGATCCGGCACTTTTTTCGGAAATGGGGTATCTCTAAAAAGAAATGTTACGATTTCCGAAACAAGTAACCCTCGAAAAGTGTTAAATAGACAATAGACAAATCTCTAACTCACACAGAAGATTATGATAACAAACGAGTTAAACACAGGATTAGTAAATGCCGTCAGAGAGAAACTCCCATCCAAAGACAATCTTGCCAATGCTTTAATGGACATTCTTTATATAGGCAAAGAAGCTATATACCGCCGGCTACGGGGTGAAGTACCTTTCACACTGACCGAAGCCGCCATTATATCCAGAAAACTGGGTATATCACTGGATAAGATGATAGGCGTAAGTTTCCAGGACAATGCTGTATTCGACATGAATATAGTGGGCAGCAACAAGCCTCTCGAAACCTACTATTCCATATTAGAAAAGCAGGTAGAACTGTTTCATGCAGTCGAGGAAGATGAGAACTCGGAAATAGGAACCTCCTCCAACATCATTCCCCAGACTCTCTCTCTGAATTATGACATGCTCTCCAAATTCCGCTTATTCAAATGGATGTATCAGAATGAAAACATCCGATGCAAGCATTTTGATGAATTGAATATTCCGCAGAATATGGTAGACAAACAAAAGGAATATGCCCGAATGGTATCCCGCATCCATTCCGTAGACTACATCTGGGACAATATGATTTTCAGTCACCTGGTCACGGACATCCAATACTTTTGCAGCATCCACCTCATTACGGATGAAGACAAGAATCTCCTGAAGGAAGAATTGTTCGTATTGATAGATGAAATGGAAGCACTGGCCGCCCGAGGGAAAAGCAAAGCAGGCAACGACGTCAGAATCTATATTTCAAATATCAACTTCGAAGCGACCTATAGTTATCTGGAGACAAGTTCCACGCAACTCAGCCTGATCCGCATCTACTCCATCAACTCCATTACGACACAGGATCCCGAGATGTTCCGCGGATTGAAGGAGTGGATTCAATCATTAAAGAAATTCTCAACCCTGATATCCGAAAGCGGCGAGATGCAACGCATTCAGTTCTTTAAGCAGCAGCGAGAAATCATCAGCACATTGTAGTGCTTTCTTTCGAATAATTGAAATATAATCCAAAGATATTTAATTCCTATATTGAAAAATCAGATAAGACCGACTATCTGTTTTTTTCACGTTTCAGCTATTTCCCTTTAGCATTCTTTTCAAACAGAAAAATAAACTCCGCCTTGCACACATGAAATCATACATAGAAGTTTCATATACAAGTTCTATATTTGTATAAGTCACAAAACGTTCTATGATAATTGATTATTAATAAAAAAGAAGAAGGCTATGACAAAGAATTATATTGTAAAAGAGTTGATTAATCAGATGAAAGAAAGAATTCCTCCGGGACATAATTTAGCTAATTATCTGACTGATACATTATATATGGGAAAAGAAGCGGTTTATCGCAGGCTGCGAGGAGAAGTTGCATTCACCTTTGATGAAATAGCCGTCATTTCCCATAATCTGGGTATCTCTATCGATCAGATTATTGGAAACCACTTATCCAACCGGGTCACTTTTGATTTGAATCTGCTGCATTCACCCAACTTGATGGAAAGCTACTATGAGATTGTAGAACGCTATCTGCGTATATTCCAGCTTGTAAACGGAGATGAAAACAGTGAGACATATTCCGCCACCAACACCATTCCTTTCACCCTCTACTCATCTTATGAATATCTTTCCAAATTCCGTATTTGCCGGTGGATCTATCAGAATGGGAAGATGAAAACGCCTAACTCTCTGAGTGATATGCATGTGCCTGAAAAGATCATCAACGCTCATAAAAAGCTGAGTGAAAGCATCAGAAAGGTAGGAAAAACCTACTTCGTATGGGACAGCAATGTTTTTCAGTCTGTCGTGAAAGAGATAAAGTACTTTGCCGGATTGAACCTGATATCCACATCGGATGTCATGTACCTGAAAAATGAGTTGCAACAGTTACTCACGGATCTGGAGCACTTATCCATTAAAGGTGAATTCAACGAAGGACATGAATTATACATCTACCTGTCGAACATTGATTTTGAAGCAACATACAGTTATGTTAGCAGGAAGGATTATCAGATCAGCTTTTCAGAGTGTATTCTATCAATTCGATGGACTCACAAAGTCCCCAAATCTGCCAGATACAAAAAAACTGGATACAGTCTTTGAAAAGGCACTCCACACTGATTTCGGGAAGTGGAGAGGCACAGAGGATTGCGTTTATTGAGAAACAGAGGAATATTATTGATGTATTATAAGAAAGGGGATAGCTAAACTATCCCCTTTCTTATAAATATTCCGCATGTTTATTGAAATATCAAAGATTCCTAAGTCGCCTATATGAAATGCCGCTAGTTTACACTTCTCACACATCGATAATGAACACTGCGTCCCCTTGGAGCCCGTCCAACCATCGAGTTTATTACTTAAAGGCCCAAGAAACCAATAACTTGTATCATCACCACCATTAGTTAACAGCCAGTTTACATAGGTCAATTTTTCAAATGAAGAGGGCCAGGAAGGCATAGGTCCTTCACTAAACCCCGCATTATCAAATCTGATATTCGAACCTCCCATAGCGAGAATAAGTAGCATCTCACGGTGCGTAGGTAAACGCCAACCATCACCTAAACCTGTACATGCAGTGTTAGCCTCATCCCATCCCGTTTCACTATTACCACTTTGAAGTGCTACCTGTAGCTTCGGAGCAATCTTATTCAATTGACTACTTGAGCCTGGAGTCTCACCTGCTGCGAACAACACTGAAGGATCCACTCCCACTTCCTTTCCACCGACTGTCTCGCGAGACACTATAATAGCTTCCGTAGCAGAAGACTTAATATAAGGATACTTCTGACTTGCACTGGAGTTGTTCCTAACACAGCGAGAATAAATGGTATTATTAGCCAAATGGCAGTAGTCTGCACAAATCCACCGGAAAAATTCATAGTAAAACGCACATTAGTATCACCCAAGTCAAGATAGGACGATGAAGACCAATAATTATTAGTCCAGTTTGTATACCACCCGTATATATTTTGTCCTGCATAAGCACTGCCTTGAGTCGCTTCTCCTCCTAAAGCATCCCGATAAACATATGATAATAATAGTTCATTGGCATTAGGTAACCGCCAGCCATCAC
>ENA-OQAA01001708-OQAA01001708.1-human-gut-metagenome-genome-assembly--contig:-NODE-1708-length-10299-cov-1.955564_pt1 | contig 10299 bp, 10 predicted proteins | sample MGYA00242489_ERZ504515 | MGnify/ENA primary metagenome ERZ504515 (study PRJEB26092, sample SAMD00036237) | human gut metagenome | host: Homo sapiens | study: EMG produced TPA metagenomics assembly of...
GGCATTGCCAGTCGACTCCAGTGCCATCGAACGGATTGCCGTGAGAAAGTATCTGATGAAAAGCCAATGAGGATATTATGTATTGAAGAAGATATAGAAGAATGAAACAGTTGATACCCGCCCTTTTCGCAGTAGGGGCCGTGATGCTCTTGGCAGGAGCTGCCCGTTTATATCACGGGCTGGCCTCTTTCACCTTATATATATACTATCGGCGGCTACGATGGTTGGCTTTGGCCCAATTAATTCTCCGTCCAAATGTAAAAGTCCCACTGTCAAACGCCTGCGCCGACAGCAAATATTCGGTGCGCTTTTGCTGGTGCTTACGTGGGCATTCATGCTCTTTACAAGGGGCAATGAATGGATTGTGTCTCTGACGATAGCCGCCATTCTTGAGCTTTACACTTCGGTACGTATTCCACAAGAGGAGGCGAAAGAAGGTTTAAGCTAAATCCGGAACATATATTCTGCATAAACAAGAGGGGCTGAACTCTTTTATAGAGCCAGCCCCTTTCTCATTTAGTTAATCTTCTGCGTTATCCGTCTATCTTTCTACCTTTTCTACTGTCAGAACTGCCGAAGAGACACCTGCCGTTACGTCAACTGTGAACCGGTAAGCGACACCGTTTTCCAGGCTTTTGCCTTCTACGAGGCCCAAGTTGCCGGCATCACGTCCGTTGGTACTGTCACCTATAAATACTAAGTCACTGGTGGTAGACAAGGCATCGTTTTTATATTCACCTCCCCAACCTTGCTGGTGGAAGAACTTGAAGTTGATGTCATCAGATTTGATTTGCTCTCCCGCTACTACTGTTACCTGATACTTCTTCGCTTCAATCTGTGACATGCAGAGACCTTTTTCTGTAGTCCAACCTACGGCATTGGTCGCTACGGAAGGTTTACCGATACCGTCACCGATAATCCAAAGGGCGCCGGTTCCGTCATCGTTCAGAGTGGCGGTGCTTGTTCCGTTCATTTTCAATACTTCCAGATAATTCAGGGCCAGGTTGGCAATGACGCGATAAGTTCCATCGATGGGCAGGAACTTCAGCGAACCGTCTTCATTCTTTTCGAAGAAGTCGGGGTCTATCCAATATTGGTCGAAGTTGGGAATGTCTGCAGTGATGTTGTCCCCTTGCTTCAGATTGAGGTCGATGCTGTAATGGTCATCATCCACCATCTCCATTTCAGAACCGTTCAGCAGTAGTTTCACGAAAGGAGCGGCTGCATAAGTCAACGTATTGAAGGAGATGGAATATTCTCCAGCTGACAGATTGGAGAAGGTAATTTCACTGGAGGTACCTTGTGTAATGGCACCGTTGCTCCATCCGAAGTTGATTTCATTCCCGTTGGCGCCTACTTTAGGAGCTTTGATGTAACCTTTCACTTTTTGTGCAAATTCACCGGTCACGCTATACTGATTGGCTGCGACTTTTTCCATGCGGTATTCTTGGTCTCCGGAAATCAGAGTTAGGTAGGGGAAGTCCGGACGACTCAGCGCCACGTCATAGCTTTTTTCTGTAATTGTGAAATTGATGTTCTGCAGAATGAACTTCAATGTAGCTGTTCCGTTGGGAATATTTGCCAGATAGGGAACATATATTTTCCCGGTATAGTCTTGACCGTTTACTTTTGTACGGATTATAGTCTCTGACACCATTTCGTCGCTGAAGTATAACCGCGCTTTTAACGTGGAAAGGGGTACATCTGCGTCCGATGCTTGATTGTAAAAGGCAGACTGTCTCCGAACAAGGCTGAAGAAGGTTCTGCCTGAAAGTCCATTGTCGGGTTGCCGGGAACCGGATCGTCATCGCTGCAAGCATTCAGCATGGCTATGCCTGCCAATGCCATTAGATAGTATTTTAAGCTTTTCATTATAATCTTCTGTTTAAATTATTAGTTTTATTTTTTCCAACGGTAAGAAACGACTGCTTTGGCCGGAACTTCGTAGGAAAAGTAGTGTGTGCCGTCGCTTACGGTGATTCGCTTGGCATCTGCATTGTTGTTTGCCAATACGAATGCATAGGTACCGTCCGTATTCTCGAAGGCGGAGTAGGTGATTCCGTTGGCTGTGTAACCGGTCGTTCCGATACGTACAGCTCCCGGTTTCACGACTGAAGACATGTGCCCGATAAGGTAATAATGGGAATTACGGACAATTTTAGAATAGTTTGTATTGTCAATATCCACTGCACCGTAGCAGGTCTTGCAAGAACCATCTGAGGGGCTTACCGGTCCCAGGTCACTGTCTAACATCAGATTCCACACAATGGTGCCGCGGCACCAGTTGTTGGCTGTTCCCAATGCTATTTCTTCCATATCGTTAAGCAGGCGTGCTTCCAAATCGCGACCGGAGTTCCAAGTACCGATGGAGGTTTCCGTAAAAAGCAGTTCCTTGTTGGGATAGAGTTTGTGGATATTCAGCAACTCAGAACGGTTACCGCCATAATTATGGTAGGCAGCGCCCGCAATGTATTGTGAGGCTTCCGCATCATCATAAATCTTGGTAGGGTAACTTTTTTGGTCGGCCAGATTGTCGTAGTTGTAGTTATGGTCGAAAACATAAATCTTTGTAGTAACTCCGGCTTCTTTGAAGGCAGGGCCCAGGCCGGTCTTGATGAAGTCACGGGCTTCTTCCCATCCCATGAACAAGGATGCTGAGTTACCGTGGTTCAGCGGTTCGTTCTGCGGAGTCACAGCGTGGATTTTGATGCCTTCCTTTTCGAAAGCTTGTATCCATTTTACGAAATAGTCGCCATACGTTCTGTAATATTCGGGGTTCAAGTGTCCGCTGGTCCATGAGTCAAAGGGTACACGTTCCTCCAGGCTTTTCACTTTCATCCACTTCGGACATGTCCAGGGAGCGGCAATTATTTTGACGGCAGGATTGATTGCCAGAATTTCCTTCAATATAGGAATCACATATTTGGTGTCTTCCATCGGAAGGGCAAAGTGCTCAAGCCCCTTTTCGTCACAGCAAGTGAATTCACTGAATGAGAAGTCGGAACAACCGATGGCAATACGTACATAGCTGAAGCCATAGCCTTCTTTGTCCGAGAATGTTTCAGTCAGAAACTTCGTGCGGTTCTCTTGTGTCATCTGCATCAGGTTGTAACCGGTAGAGCCGGTGATGGCTGCACCGAAACCGTCCATTTCCTGATAGCGGGTGGCAGGGTCAAGTGTCACGGTAGAAGGTGACATGTTGCTTCCGGTGCCGAAGGCCAGCCCGGACTTTGTCAAATCATAAGTACGACTGGTGTTCGTTACATAGAGGGTAACATCCTTTGCCTCTTCCGTGGGTTGGTCTGGCTTGGGTTCCGGTGTAGGGGTGATGTTACTGTCATTGGTCATTGCCGCAGGCTGCCAGTATGGTGAAGCAGCCTAATGCGGTAGTGAATATATTTCTTAAATTCATATTCAATTGATTTTTATATTACTCATTAGTATTAATAGCCCGGGTTCTGTATCAGATTTTCGTTCTGGTCGATGGCTCCTTGGGGAATAGCCAGCAGATAGGAGTTCTCATTGAACAGATTTTCTTGTGCATGGCGGCCGCTGTCTTTGGCGTAAACGGCGTTCATCACTTCTTCTACCTTATTGAGGCGGCAAAGGTCGTACCAGCGCTGTCCTTCAAAGGCAAGCTCCATGCGGCGTTCGTCCATATAAGCTTGGAGCAATGCTTCTTTACTGCTGCGGGTGCTTTGTGGAAGTTTGCCCAGTCCGGCGCGGTTGCGGATGCGGTCGATGATGTCGCTGCACCGTTCAGGTCGGGAGCTCTCCCATAATTTTTGCTTCGGCTTTGAGGAGCAGGATATCGGCATATCGCAGATAGATAATGCTGTTGAACGCAGAGCGGCATTTGTACATGAAGGCATAATGGTCTGCCGGATAATAGTTGCTCCATCCGCAGTCATACCATACAACAGATTCATTGTAACGTTTCGTGTCTCCTTGCTCTTCATAGAGGCGGATAAGGTCACGGGAAGGGGTAATCCATTTGGCCCAGGTGAAACTTTCATCCAGTTGCTCAAGTTACGGCCGAACATCCAAGTACACCAGTTGCCGGAGCCGGGAGGAAAGTGGGCTTCGAGAATTGCCTCCTTGGTATTGCGTACCCGGCAGTCTTTTTTTTCCGTATCATACGCCCAAAGGTCGCTGAAGTCTTCCACGAGGTCGAAGCCGTCGGCAGCAAGTTCATCGGCATATTTGATAACCTTTGCATAATCGCGCAGAGGTTTTTCTGCATAGACCTTGGCAAGCATGGCACGTGCCACCGATTTGGTAAGTATGCTCTTGTCTGATGTGTCGTTTGTCGGTGTGTTGGGGTTTTCCACTGCTTCAGTCAGGTCTTTCTCTATTTGGGCGTAAGCCTCTTCAGCCGTATTCTGTGGAGGAAAATAGGTCGGGTACATTTCTTCTACGTTGTCTTCGGTAATGTCACCGCCCACGGTAGTGATGACCGGGAAGTTACCCCATAAGCGTACCATATCGAACATGACCATGGCACGGAATATCTTGGCTTGTGACTGATACTTGCCGCGTTCACTTTCACTGAGTGCCTTGAGCTGGTCACAGCCCACGATGATGCGGTTGGCAACGGCAATGTCGCCTAAGAAACGGTCCCAGTCACGTTTTAGTACAGAATTAGAGCCTTCAATGGAGTTGGTTTCGTAAGGCACCACTTCGGCCCCCGTTGTTCCGGCGTAGGCATTATCGGAATGAGCGTCACCGATAAGCAGTTTGTCGACATACCAGTGCTCCTGCCGGTCACGAAATTTTTTGTGAAGGGTTACCATTGAAGTTTCCACGTCTTGCACACTGTTGAAAATAGGCTTTTCATCAGTTTTGTTCACTCCTTCCGTTACATCCGAGTAGGTGTCTACCGGATTATAGTCCAAGTCACATGAGGTTGCGGTCATTGCCAACAATACACCGCAAGCTATACTTTTATATATATGGTTTAGTTTCATAAGTTATTTCTTCCTTTTTTAGAATTCAACATTGATACCGAAAACGAATGATTTGCTCTGCGGGTAAGTTCCATAGTCGATGCCCTGTACAGAACCGCTGTTGCCATATTGGTTCACTTCGGTCCATACCTGAATAGCTGGTCCAGGTCAGCAAGTTGCTGGCGGTAAAGTAAGGCTGTACGCGGCTGATACCCCATTTCTTGAACTGGCGGCAACGGATGTTGTAAGAGAGTGAAATGTCTTTGACACGCAGGTAGCTGCCGTCTTCTACAAAATAAGTGGAGTTCTTGATGTTGAAGTTGGCTTTCGGGACATTCGTAATCTGTCCGGGGATTCTCCAGCGTTTCAATACTTCCGTTGACTGGTTTTTGCCGTCGTACATGCCTTCGGTTTCCATACGGGACACATTGAAGATGTCGTTTCCGTAGCTTCCCTGGATGAAGATGCTCAGGCTGAGGTCTTTCCATGTAAAGGTGTTTGTCAATCCGTAGATGAAGTCGGGGTTCGGGTCGCCGATATAGGTACGGTCGGAAGTGGAAATCTTGCCGTCTTCGTTAAGGTCGCGATAGATCAGGTTACCGGTTTCAGGGTCTACGCCGTCGCTGATGTAACCGTAGAAACCACCCAAAGGACGTCCGGCTCATTGCGTACGATATTCTCTTTCACCACCTCGGCACTGCTTGCTGCGGTATAGATTTTCTGCAATGACAGCTTGGTCAGCTTGTTCTTATTGAAAGAAATGTTGAAGTCTGTATCCCAGGAAAACTCGCCGGTCAGGTTGTGGGAGTTGATGGCGAACTCGAATCCCTTGTTGGTCATCTCGCCTTCGTTACGGGTGATGCTGGTGGTTGCTGCCGCACCCGCAGGCAGACTTACGTTCATCAACATGTCTGTGGTTTTCTTGTAATAGTAGTCCATGCTGAAGGTCAGTCTGTTGTTCAGTACGGTCAGGTCAAGGCCGATGTTGGTCTGGCTGGTGGTTTCCCATTTCAGGTCACTTGTTCTCAGGTTGGCCTGGCTGATGCCGGGAACAGCATGGTCGTTGCCCTCTTCGAACCACGGTATGCGGTTGATGTTGTAGCGTTGCAGATACGAGTAATCGCCTATGCCGCTTTGGTTACCGGTCTGTCCCCAGCCGCCACGGAGTTTCAGGTCATCAATCCAAGTGATGTCTTTCATGAATTTTTCCGATGAAATGCGCCAGGCAGCCGAGAAGGACGGGAAAATGCCCCAACGATGGTCGGGATGCAGTTTGGACGAACCGTCGGCACGCATGTTCATGGTAAGCATGTACTTGCTGTCATAATTGTAGGACACGCGGGCGAAATAGGAAGAGATAGCCACTGTGAAGCTCCTGTTCCGGTACCGTCCCATGAAATTTTATTGGCGGCATTCAGAGTCTGTATCTTATCGTCCCGGAAGTGTGAGCCGTTTATCCAGCTGTTGGTATAGTCCGATTTGGTATAGGAAGAACCTGCCATGACGTCGATACCATGTTTCTTGATGTTGGTGTTGTAAGTCAATATATTGTCGAAAACCAATACGGTATTCATGTTTCGGTTGTCGGAAGCTGTACCGAAGCTGTTGCGTCCGTCGGTGGTCGATATTGGATCGAGGAATGTGGTGCTTACACCGTTACGGCGGTCCAGGGCTACGGATGATTTCAACTTCAGGTTGGGCAGAAAGCTGATGGTAGCGGCTCCGGATGCGATGAGGCGGTTCTCCTTGTTCTTGTTGTTTTTCTGGCGGGCCAGGTTTTCCATCGGGTTCATGATATTTACCCCGTAGAAGTTCTTATTGTATTGATTCGGCTTTTCAGGGTCCCAAATAGGAGCATAGGTCGGTGTGTTGATAACCGAGAGGACTACACCGCCACGGTTGGCACCCGTACCGGAAATGATGCCGGTGTTTCCGATATTGTCGGAGTAGGAGATATTGGCACTTACGTTCAGCCAACTGCGTATCTGGTTGTCAATGTTGGCACGGAAGCTATATCGTTTGAAGTACGTGCCTTCCAAAATGCCTTTTTCATTCAGATAACCGGCAGAGAGGAAGTATTTCATCTTTTCGTTTCCGTTAGATACGGACACCTGGTAGTTTTGGGTCTGTCCGGTTTTGTAAACTTCATCAAACCAGTCTGTCTGGTCTGTTAGACCTTCAAGGCAGCGGGGTTGACAGCCCCGATTTCTTCCTGTAACTCACGGTATTGTTCTGTATTCAGGGCATCCATGCTCTTGGCTACTTTCGTCATACCATATTGTACGTTCAGTGCCACTTTGGCATTGCCTTCTGCTCCGGCTTTGGTCGTAATCAGTACCACACCGTTGGCTGCACGCGAACCATAGATGGCTGCCGATGAGGCATCCTTTAGGATAGAGAGACTTTCAATGTCGTTGGGAGAGAGAAAGTTGATGTTGTCCACGGGCACACCGTCCACTACGTAGAGCGGGTCGTTGCTGCCGTTGAATGAGGTGGTACCACGTACGCGGATGCTCATGCCTCCGCCCGGTTCACCGCTGGGTTGCCATAACCGACACGCCGGCTGCTTTGCCTTGCAGGGCTTGGGCTGCCGATACAATGGGGCGTTGGTCCAAATCCTTTGTAGAAACCGTGGATACGGCTGTGGTTACGTCTTTACGCTTCACACTTCCATAACCGATAACTACCACTTCGTCCAGCAGTTCGTTATCTTCCTGCAATGTGATATTCATGTTGGTGGTTGCTTTTACCTCTATCGTTTTGTAGCCGATGAAGGATATTACCAGTGTGGCATTCTGTCCTACACTCAGGGAAAACTCCCCGTCCAGATTGGTAACAACACCGTTGGCGGTACCCTTTTCCAATACGGATGCGCCAATGACCTCCAGGCCTGCAGCATCTGTTACTTTACCCGTAGCTGTCAATCGTTGGGCAAATGCATTTGTTGACATTAGCAGTACGAGTAATGTCAAAAGGAGCTTGTAACTCCGCGTAAGAAGATTTCTTGTAATCATTCTCATAGTACTTTAATTGAAAGATTTAATTTATTATTAGAAAAGTATGTCCTAATAGAGATTGGTGGTTTTCCATAGTACACTTTTCTTTCTGTGCTGCAAAGATAGCGGACAACCCTATTCGTCCGATAGGCAGGTAATATGGAGAAGTAAGTCTGTGTGAAATGTAAATATCAGATATATAATAAGTTGTATTCTTGCTGATTACTGTGTAAAGTAAAGGTCGGCCACTATGGAAGGAGGTCTGTATATACTGTTTTGTCGCTTTGAGCGGTCGAAATATCTCTTAAATTTCATGTACTTTTTAGGGTTGGAGGTAGTTTATGTTTAGATAGATTAATTTATCTTTGTGCTCTCAGCCTTATATAGATAATAGAAATGAAAAGAAAAATCATAGCTTTACTATTTTTGCTGATGGGGTGTACCTTTCTGAATGCGGCACCTTACAGTGAAAAGATAAAAGAACTGCTGGTGCGTCTTGATTCTCTGATTGCGCAAAAAAACACGTTTGCTATGCTTAAAGAGGCGAAGATTGCCCAGTTGCACAAGTTGCGAAAGGATGTGCGTACTTTGGAGGAGAGATATTGGCTGAATAAAAATCTTTATGATGAGTATTGTGTCTATAATGCCGATTCTGCAATGAATTATGTGGCAGGCAATTTGGACATAGTTTATAAGCAGAATGATAAATACCGGCAGATGGAGTGGAAGATAAAAAAGTCTTTTCTGTTGGCTGCCACCGGTCTGTTGAAAGAAGCCCAGGATGAGTTGGACGGAGTCTCGGGCGGTTCGCTCCCCAAAGAATTGTTAGTGGACTATTACGGACAAATGTTGTATCTGTATTCGCATTTCAATCAGTATACCGGTAGTGAAATGGGTACTTTGCATGAACATTATGCACAGTTGGAGCGTGTTTACAAGGACTCTTTGAATATGGTTCTTACCCTGAAGACCCCTTGTTCTTGTGGTATAAAGCAGGTAGTACAAGGTACGGACAGTATGTATGTTTTTAAAGAACGTTTGCAGAAGGGAATTCTTAATTCTGCATTCGACACTCGGCGCGATGCATGAATGCTTACGTGCTGGCCTGCTTTTATCGCGAGTCCGATGAGCAGGAAAATTATCTGACTTACCTGATATATTCTGCTATGGCCGATGTACGTATCTCCAATAAAGATATTGCTTCGTTGGAAGAGCTGGCGGGGGTACTTTTTAGTTTGGGTGATATTGACCATGCTTATGTCTACATGAGTTACTGCTTGCAGAATGCCTTGGCATATCGGAACCGGGTGAGGGTAGTGGGCATCTCTGCGGTGCAGGACACCATTCATCAGATCTATCAGGAACGTAATCAGAGGCAAGAAGCGCGGTTACGTATGTATTTGGTACTGGTCAGTGTCTTGTCTTTGATATCCTTGTTTGCCTTCCTATATATATACAAGCAGATGAAGCGGTTGAAGCAGTCGCGCCAACAGCTGAATGAGGCAAACAACCGCTTGAATAAGCATGTGGAAGAGCTTTCGAAAATGCACGGACAAGTGGCAGAAACGAATGTACAGCTTACTTCTTTGAATGAACAGTTGAGGGATACCAATAATCAGCTTCGTGAATCCAACTATGTGAAGGAGGAATACATAGGTTATGTCTTTTCCATTTGTTCCAATTATATCAGTAAGCTGGATGAGTATCGGAAAAATATCAATCGTAAGCTTAAGGCAAACCAGTTGGAGGATGTGAAAGCATTGACCGATACTCATTCTATGGCACAGAATGAGTTGAAAGAGTTCTATCATAACTTTGATGCTATCTTCTTGCACATTTATCCGGATTTCGTAAGTGACTTCAATGCCTTGCTCCATCCTGACGAGCAGATTGTGCTAAAAGATGGTGAGCTGCTGAATACGGAATTGCGCATTTATGCTTTGGTGCGTTTAGGTATCACTGATAGTGTGAAGATTGCCGAATTCTTGCATTATTCACCTCAGACCGTTTATAATAATCGTTTGAAAACACGTAATAAGGCTATCATTCCTCGGGAAGAGTTTGCTGCCGTTGTGCGTTCTTTGGGTAGGGCACAGAAGTGGGATTTGATAAAGGCTTCTACTGATTGTCGCAGTATGGTGCGTAGATGACACCTAAGAGTTAGGAAAAAAACTGCGATGTACTACCTTGTTTTTCTCTAAAAACTAATCTTTCCACAGCAATGTTCTTTTCTTACCACAGCTGTGGAAAGAAAGAAACGCGGGTGTGGTAAGAAAGAAACATATCTGTGGATGAGAAAGTTGTTCAGTTAGTTCTCGTTTAGTTACGCCGGCTTCCGGATGTTACGCTTTCGCAGG
>ENA-OQAA01001709-OQAA01001709.1-human-gut-metagenome-genome-assembly--contig:-NODE-1709-length-10287-cov-1.953740_pt1 | contig 10287 bp, 17 predicted proteins | sample MGYA00242489_ERZ504515 | MGnify/ENA primary metagenome ERZ504515 (study PRJEB26092, sample SAMD00036237) | human gut metagenome | host: Homo sapiens | study: EMG produced TPA metagenomics assembly of...
GTAGGTCTTTCCAGATTGGCATTGAAACTGAAAAGCTGTACGTTACCGATGGATATCTTTCCGCTGAACAGCGGCAGTATCTCGAACTTAGCGGACAGACGGCCTATTTTCAGCAACTCTTTTCCCGATTGGTCGTTCAGCACCAGGTCGTCGATGATAATCCGGTTCAGCAGTCCTATGTTTATCCGCCTACTGTGAGCTCGCTACCTAATACGGTGCTCAGCTCCTTGGCAACGAGTACAGACATGCGGTGCTGGACATAAGGAATGTTCAGCAGCAAAATTATTCCGATATAGAGTCCTAACACTATACCGATTATCCAGCGTACTGTCGTTTTCAGCGTTCTGATAGGCGGTTATTTTTTTAATTCAGCCAACAAAAATATGAAATAATACGTTATGGATACTACTTTTATCACTACTTTTGTAGCGTTTAAACGTAAATAAACACTATGAGTACAATAATCTTAGGAATTGAATCTTCATGTGATGACACTTCCGCAGCGGTTATCAAGGATGGCTACCTGCTGTCGAATGTCGTTGCCAGTCAGGCTGTTCACGAAGCTTATGGTGGGGTAGTGCCCGAACTGGCTTCGCGTGCGCATCAACAGAATATAGTGCCGGTGGTGCACGAGGCTTTGAAACGTGCCGGAGTTACCAAGGAAGAATTAAGTGCCGTGGCGTTTACGCGCGGTCCGGGGCTGATGGGGTCTTTGCTGGTGGGTGTGTCCTTTGCCAAAGGGTTCGCCCGTGCGTTGGGGATACCTATGATAGATGTCAATCACTTGACCGGACATGTATTAGCTCATTTTATTAAAGCGGAAGGTGAAGAAAACGTGCAGCCGGAATTTCCTTTCCTTTGCCTGCTGGTTTCCGGTGGTAACTCTCAGATTATTTTAGTAAAGCCTACAACGACATGGAAATCCTGGGGCAGACAATTGATGATGCTGCAGGTGAAGCCATCGACAAATGCTCCAAAGTTATGGGGCTGGGCTATCCCGGCGGACCGATTATCGACCGGCTTGCCCGCCAGGGAAATCCTAAAGCCTTTACTTTCAGCAAACCGCATATTCCCGGACTGGATTACAGCTTCAGCGGCTTGAAGACTTCGTTTCTGTATTCCTTGCGCGACTGGATAAAGGATGACCCCGATTTCATCGAACATCACAAGACAGACCTGGCAGCGTCGCTGGAAGCTACTGTTGTCGATATTCTGATGGATAAGTTGCGTAAAGCGGCAAAACAGTACAAGATAAAGGATGTGGCCGTTGCAGGTGGTGTATCGGCAAACAATGGTCTGCGAAATTCATTCCGCGAACATGCTGAGAAGTATGGATGGAATATTTTCATTCCCAAATTCAGCTATACAACGGATAATGCTGCAATGATTGCCATAACCGGATACTTCAAGTATCTGGATAAGGATTTCTGTCCGATGGAAGCGCCGGCTTATTCGCGTGTCACTTTATAAGGAAAAAGTATATTGCATATATATAATAAGGTATGAAGACGGAAGAGAAGGTAGGGGAACTGCTGAAAGCAAAGAATTTCTCCCTTTCCACCGCTGAAAGTTGTACCGGTGGCGGAATAGCTGCCTTGATAACTTCGGTTCCGGGGAGCTCGGAGTATTTTAAAGGCGGAATTGTGGCGTATTCCAACGAAATAAAGGCGGATTTGCTCCATGTTTCTGTCGAGGCGCTGGCGCAGCACGGTGCAGTGAGCAGGGAGACGGTTGTTGAAATGGTGAAAGGTGCGATGAAAACGTTGAAAACGGATTGCGCGGTTGCACTTCGGGAATTGCCGGCCCCGGTGGCGGTACACCGGAGAAACCGGTAGGTACTGTGTGGATAGCGGCTGCCTGCAAAAACGAAATTGTAACCATGAAGCAGGAAGGCGATCGCGGAAGGGCGGAAAAATGTACAGTCGGCTATTCAAAATGCGCTGTTTATGCTCTGTAGTATGCTGAAATGAGGAAAAAATATTCTCGTGCAACGAATTATTTTAGGAAAAACTTGTTTCGTAACGATAAAAGTGCTTACTTTGCGCTCTGTTTGAAATAAGTATAGATAAAAACTATAAAATAAAGATAGAAATGTCGAAGATTTGTCAAATTACCGGAAAGAAAGCCATGATTGGCAACAATGTTTCACACTCAAAGAGAAGAACAAAAAGAACCTTTGATTTGAACTTGTTTAACAAGAAATTCTATTATGTAGAACAGGACTGCTGGATCAGTCTGAGCATTTGCGCCAACGGTCTGCGCATTATTAACAAAAAAGGTTTGGATGCTGCTTTGAAGGATGCAGTAGCTAAGGGTTATTGTGATTGGAAAAGCATTAAAGTAATTGGCTAAAAGTAGAGGAGAATAACTGATTATGGCAAAGAAAGCAAAAGGTAACAGAGTACAGGTGATTCTGGAATGCACAGAACACAAGGATAGCGGTATGCCGGGAACTTCTCGTTACATTACAACGAAGAACAGAAAGAACACTACCGAGAGACTGGAGTTGAAGAAATACAACCCGATTCTGAAGAGAGTAACAGTACACAAGGAAATTAAATAATAATAGTATAACCCATGGCAAAGAAAACAGTAGCAAGTTTGCACGATGGTTCTAAGGAAGGTCGTGCTTATACGAAGGTTATCAAGATGGTTAAGTCTCCGAAGACCGGTGCTTACATCTTCGATGAGCAAATGGTTCCTAACGAAAAAGTACAGGACTTTTTCAAGAAATAAGATAAATGCAGTTGCTGCAAGGCACTGATTACTTATAAAGCTCCTCTCGCCGATATAGCGGCGGGGGGATTTTTTTTGCTATTAAATCGTTTCGGCTTTTATTATTTGTTAATTTTGTTATATCTTTGTGGCATAATGTATTGTACAAAAAAGTAGACTATGGGATTTTTTAGTTTTTTCTCAAAAGAAAAGAAGGAAACATTAGATAAAGGATTATCTAAAACAAAAGAGAGTGTGTTCGGGAAGATTGCCCGTGCTATAGCCGGTAAATCGAAGTGGATGATGAGGTGCTGGATAATCTGGAAGAGGTGTTGATTACTTCGGATGTGGGCGTAGAAACTACGTTGAAGATTATAGAACGTATCGAGAAGCGTGCCGCAGACGAGAAATATATGAATGCGAAGGAGCTGAATGTGATTCTGCGCGATGAAATCGCTGCTTTGCTCACAGAGAACAACTCGGATGATGTGGACGACTTTGAAACTCCTGTTACGAAGAAGCCATACGTGATTATGGTAGTGGGAGTGAATGGTGTAGGAAAAACCACGACTATAGGCAAACTGGCTTATCAGTTTAAGAAAGCCGGCAAATCCGTTTATCTGGGTGCTGCCGATACTTTCCGTGCGGCGGCGGTGGAGCAGCTGGTTATCTGGGGCGAATGTGTGGGAGTTCCCGTTATCAAGCAGAAAATGGGTGCTGACCCTGCTTCTGTGGCATTTGATACTTTGAGCTCAGCGGTAGCCAATAATGCCGATGTGGTGATTATAGATACCGCCGGACGTCTGCATAATAAAGTGGGTCTGATGAACGAGCTGACCAAAATTAAGAATGTAATGAAGAAGGTTGTGCCGGATGCTCCGAATGAGGTATTGCTTGTTTTGGACGGTTCCACCGGACAGAATGCATTTGAGCAGGCCAAGCAGTTTACTTTGGCAACGGAGGTTACGGCAATGGCTGTAACCAAGCTGGACGGAACGGCTAAAGGCGGTGTTGTAATCGGAATCTCCGACCAGTTTAAGATTCCGGTAAAGTACATCGGTCTGGGAGAAGGTATAGAGGACTTGCAGGTGTTCCGTAAAAAAGAGTTTGTCGATTCATTGTTCGGAGGGAATGCATGAAACGGAAAACCATTGATATCATAACATTAGGCTGCTCTAAAAATTTAGTGGACTCGGAGCATTTGATGCGCCAACTGGAGGAAGCGGGTTTCATGTAACGCATGATGCCGAGCGCCCGAAAGGAGAGATTGCCGTAATTAATACCTGCGGTTCATCGGCGATGCAAAAGAGGAGTCCATCAATATGATTCTTGAATTTGCACAGGCCAAGGAAGAAGGCGAACTGGAGAAACTCTATGTCATGGGTTGCCTTTCGGAACGTTATCTGAAGGAACTGGCAATTGAAATTCCTCAGGTGGATAAATTTTATGGTAAGTTCAATTGGAAAGAGTTGCTGCAGGACTTGGGTAAGGCATACCATGATGAACTGCATATAGAGCGTACACTGACCACTCCCCAGCATTATGCCTATCTGAAAATATCGGAAGGATGCGACCGCAAATGTTCTTATTGTGCCATCCCTATTATTACGGGTCGGCATGTGTCGCGTCCTATGGAAGAAATTCTGGACGAGGTGAAGTATCTTGTGGCCCGCGGAGTGAAAGAGTTTCAGGTTATTGCGCAGGAATTGACCTATTATGGTGTAGATTTATATAAGAGGCAGATGTTGCCCCAATTAATTGAAAAAATCTCAGAAATTCCAGGTGTGGAATGGATACGTTTGCATTATGCTTATCCGGCTCATTTCCCGATGGATTTATTCCGCGTGATGCGCGAGCGTCCCAATGTATGTAAATATATGGATATTGCCTTGCAGCATATCAGTGATAATATGCTGGAGAAAATGCGTCGTCATGTTACTAAAGAGGATACTTATCGGCTGATAGAAAAGTTTCGGGAAGAAGTTCCGGGAATTCACTTGCGCACTACGCTTATGGTGGGGCATCCAGGAGAAACGGAAGCTGACTTTGAAGAGTTGAAGGAGTTTGTCCGCAAGGTGCGCTTCGATAGAATGGGGGCATTTGCATATTCCGAGGAGGAAGGTACGTATGCCGCTGCCCATTACGAAGACAGCATTCCTCAAGAAGTAAAGCAAGCCCGGTTGGATGAATTGATGTCCATCCAGCAAGGTATTTCTGCCGAACTGAGCGCAGCAAAGGTAGGCAGGCAGATGAGAGTAATAATCGACCGTCTGGAAGGTGATTACTATATCGGACGTACGGAGTTCGATTCTCCCGAAGTAGACCCGGAAGTGCTGATTGAATGTGGTGATGAACCGTTGGAGATTGGCGGCTTTTATCAGTAGAGATAATAAATTCCGATGATTTCGACCTTTTTGGACGGATTATTTAAATATTTCCTTTCGTACTTCTTGTGTATGTGGGGAAGATTTGCTAATATAGCACCGTAGTTCACAATTTTAAAGCTTGGATTTTGAATAACAAAGAATTTACTTCAGAATTGTCACGCAGGTTGGGGTATACTTTGAAGGATACTTCGGAATTGGTTACATCTTTACTGTCGGATATGACGCGGCAACTGGAAGAAGGAAATACGATTTCCATACAAGGCTTTGGAACATTCGAAGTGAAAAAGAAAGCGGAACGTATATCCGTAAATCCAACAACCAAACAGCGTATGCTGGTTCCGCCTAAACTGGTGCTGACATATAAACCCAGTACCTTGCTAAAGGATAAGTTTAAGTAATCTTTTCTTTTTAAATCTTCCATATTATGAATGAAAAACTAAACATACAGGATCTGATTGATTTGCTGGCTGAAAAGCATGGCATGAGCAAGAAGAATGCCGATAGTTTTGTGAAAGAGTTTTTCCAACTGATTGAAGAAGCGTTGGAAAAAGACAAGTATGTGAAGATTAAAGGTCTGGGCGCTTTTAAACTGATTGATGTGGAAAGCCGGGAGAGTGTAAATGTCAATACTGGGGAACGCTTTGAGATACAAGGCCATACCAAAGTTTCATTTACTCCGGAGCCTGCTTTGAAAGATATTATCAATAAGCCGTTTGCGCATTTTGAAACAGTAGTGCTCAATGAAGGTACTGTTTTAGAAGATACCCCGGTAGATAGTGACAGTGAGGAGGATGAAGATACGGAGCAGAAAGTGGAAGATGCTGTGCCGGAAGTGGTTGCCGGTAGTGCGGTTGAGACACCGGAGATTGCGGAGAAAACCGATAGTCCTGTCGAACCGGAACCTGTAGAAGAAGCCGTTGTTCCTGTGGAGACTGTGGCTTCGGAGGAAGTTTATGAAGAGAGGGTGGAGGTTATCAAAACTGCCGGTCCGGCTGAATCTTCCGCAATGAAATACTTCATTGCCATCGTGGCTCTTGTGGTATTGCTATGTGCAGGAACTGTCGCTTATTTGTATTATCCTGATTGGTTTGACGGATTATCGCTGAACCGCCTGTGGAGGAAACCGCTGGCAATGAAGCTGGCAATGCGGCAGGTAATACGGCTTTGATGGATAGTGTCGGTGTTAAGGATAGTGTGGCGATTGCCGTAAAAGATACTGTGTCGAAGAAGCTGATTGCTGAGCCTGTAATAAAACAGCAGGAAGCACCGCTTGCCGTCAAACAGACTGTAGTAGCCGCTACATCTGCCTCCCAGCCGAAAAAGCAGAAGAAAGTTGAGTATGTACCGATTCTACCAATTATACCATTGCAGGAACACAGGCGACATACACGATAAAGCCGGGTGAGACATTGACCAGAGTGGCTCTTCGTTTTTATGGAACTAAAGCGTTATATCCATATATAGTAAAACATAATCTGGACGTTATCAAAAAACCGGATAATGTACCTGCGGGCACAACAATAAAGATACCTAAATTAGTGAAGAAGCAGTAAAAAGATACTGCTTCTTTTTTGTTAAATACTCAGAGCTTGTTTAAATATTCTTGAAGAAGTATTTTTTCAGTTCCTTTTGAGTTTCTTTCCGGTCTGTTTTCCTCTTTTTATCCGTTACATAGCCTGCTATGCTCTTAGTAAAAACAGAAAAATATTTCAAAGAAGAACTCTTGAAAAGAATGCTGAACAAAATTAAACAGGCTCTAAACTCTATGAAAGTAGTTTAATCTAAAGGTTTCACATTGTTTTTTAATAAAAATTAGTTGCTATGGTTAATTTATTCCCGTACTTTTGGAAGCGAATTATAATTACCGGTGTATGGCCGGGCGAAAACGAAAAATTAAACATTAAAATACATTGATTTATGGCTGAAACAATTGATATCCGCGAATTGAACGAGCGGATTGAAAGACAAAGTGCTTTCGTTACCAATCTTACTACGGGCATGGACCAGGTTATTGTAGGACAAAAGCACCTGGTAGAGTCGTTGTTAATCGGTTTGTTGTCTGACGGACATGTGTTGTTGGAAGGTGTGCCCGGTTTGGCAAAAACATTGGCTATCAAAACACTGGCTTCATTGATTGATGCACAATATAGCCGTATTCAGTTTACACCTGACTTGTTGCCGGCGGACGTTATCGGTACGATGGTTTACAGCCAGAAAGATGAAACTTTTCAGGTAAAGAAAGGACCTGTATTTGCCAATTTTGTATTGGCCGATGAAATTAACCGTGCTCCGGCCAAGGTGCAAAGTGCTTTATTGGAAGCTATGCAGGAACGTCAGGTTACCATAGGTAAGGAAACATTCAGACTGCCTGAACCTTTTTTGGTGCTTGCAACTCAGAACCCTATCGAACAAGAGGGTACGTATCCGTTGCCTGAAGCGCAGGTAGACCGTTTCATGCTGAAGGTAGTTATCGACTATCCTAAACTGGAAGAAGAAAAATTAATTATACGCCAGAATATAAACGGAGAAAGACTGAATGTAAAGCCTATTCTGAAAGCAGATGAGATTATCGAAGCGCGTAAGGTCGTACGTCAGGTATATCTGGATGAAAAGATTGAAAAATATATTGTCGATATTGTATTTGCAACCCGTTATCCGGAGAAGTATGATTTGAAAGAACTGAAGGATATGATCGGATTCGGCGGTTCGCCTCGTGCATCTATCAATCTGGCATTGGCGGCACGCAGTTATGCTTTCATTAAACGCCGTGGCTATGTTATCCCGGAAGATGTGCGCGCAGTGGCACATGATGTATTGCGCCACCGCATCGGCCTGACTTATGAAGCTGAAGCAAGCAATATGACTTCGGATGAAATCGTCAGCAAAATATTGAATAAGGTTGAAGTGCCCTAATGTAAACAATTTTGTTTACTATTTATGTATTACTGAATGGAAACAACTGATTTATTAAAAAAAGTCCGTCAGATTGAAATAAAGAGCGCGGATTGTCCAATAATATTTTTGCAGGCCAGTATCACTCGGCTTTCAAAGGTAGAGGTATGGCTTTTTCCGAAGTGCGTGAATATCAGTTTGGTGACGATATACGCGACATAGACTGGAATGTAACGGCTCGTTTTCATAAACCCTTTGTGAAGGTGTTTGAAGAAGAACGTGAATTGACTGTAATGTTGCTGGTAGATGTTTCCGGTAGTCTGGAGTTCGGTACTGTGAAGCAGATGAAGAAAGATATGGTGACGGAAATAGCTGCAACATTGGCTTTTTCCGCCATTCAAAATAATGATAAAATCGGTGTCATCTTCTTTTCAGACCGGATAGAAAAGTTTATTCCACCCAAGAAGGGACGTAAACATATACTATATATCATTCGCGAATTGCTTGATTTCCGTCCGGAAAGTCGCCGGACCAATATCCGTCTCGGCTTGGAGTATCTTACGAATGTTATGAAGCGTCGTTGTACGGCTTTTGTCTTATCGGACTTCATCGACCAGGAGAGTTTTAAAAATGCCATGACTATTGCCAATCGGAAGCATGATGTTGTGGCTATTCAGGTATATGACCGCCGTGTAGAGGAGTTGCCTGCTGTGGGCTGATGAAAATAAAAGATGCGGAAACGGGTCACGAACAATGGATTGATACTTCTTCGCGTGCCGTACGGCGTGCTCATCGTGATTGGTGGGTGAATAAGCAGACGGAACTGAATGATACATTTACTAAGAGCAATGTAGATAATGTGTCAGTACGTACGGACCAGGATTATGTGAAAACATTGATGAATTTATTTGCGAAAAGAAACTAATCGGAGAATGAAAAGATATTTATTTCTGATAACGCTGTTGACAGCATTGACGGGTAGGATAATAGCCCAGTCGGTGACAGTGGATGCTACAATTGATTCCTTGCAAATCCTTATAGGGGAGCAGGCCAAGATTAAGCTTCAGGTTTCATTGGACACTGATAAGCGCGCTATTCTTCCTGCCTATACTGATACTTTGGTGCGTGGAGTGGAAATTGTTGATATAGCCAAGCCCGATACACAGATGCTGAATGACGGCAGGCGCTCGTTGATAACTCAGGAGTACACCGTAACTTCCTTTGACTCGGCATTATATTATCTGCCCCCAATGGAGGTGCTTGTTGATAATAAGGCATATCGCTCCAAAGCTTTGGCATTGAAAGTGTATTCCATGCCGGTAGATACGTTGCATCCCGATCAGTTTTTTGGTCCTAAACCCGTAATGAAAGCACCTTTTGCATGGGAAGACTGGTATATGTCTATCGCTTGTGCTGTATTATTTGTGCCATTCCTGTTGCTGCTTATCTATCTTGTGAAACGTATTCGCGATAACAAACCGATAATTCGCAAGGTGAAGGTAGAACCGAAACTGCCGCCGCATCAGTTGGCTATGCAGGAAATAGAACGCATCAAAGGTGAGAAAGTATGGCAGAAAGGACAATCGAAGGAGTATTATACAGAATTGACAGATGCTATTCGTACTTATATAAAAGACCGTTTCGGTTTCAATGCATTGGAAATGACTTCCTCTGAAATCATTGATAAACTATTGGAAATGAATGATAAAAATGCAATATCGGATTTGCGTATCCTGTTCCAAACCGCGGATCTAGTGAAGTTTGCCAAACATAATCCACTGATGAATGAGAATGATGCAAATTTGATTAATGCGATTGACTTTATCAATGAAACAAAGGAAAAAGAAGATGAAAATGCCAAGCCGCAGCCTACTGAAATTACTATCATTGAAAAACGTTCCTTGCGTACCAAGATACTGCTTGGGGCAGGTATCGTTGCTTTAACGGCAGCACTTGCCGGTTCACTGATATATATAGGTTTGGAGCTGTATAACTATTTTGCCTGAGAGTAAAAGCAGGGAGATACGCTTCAATCATAAATCATAATTTGTAAAATTGTAAATATCATGGTTTTTGCCAATATTGAATATTTATTTTTGCTGCTGTTGCTTATACCTTATATAGTATGGTATATCATGAGGCGGAAGAATAGTGAAGCCACGCTTCAAATTTCAGACGCTCGTGTATATGCGCATGCTCCTAAGAGCTATAAGAATTACTTGCTGCATGCACCATTTGCATTGAGGATAATAGCTTTAGTTTTTGATTATTCTCGTTTTAGCCAGGCCGCAAA
>ENA-OQAA01001710-OQAA01001710.1-human-gut-metagenome-genome-assembly--contig:-NODE-1710-length-10285-cov-1.893877_pt1 | contig 10285 bp, 17 predicted proteins | sample MGYA00242489_ERZ504515 | MGnify/ENA primary metagenome ERZ504515 (study PRJEB26092, sample SAMD00036237) | human gut metagenome | host: Homo sapiens | study: EMG produced TPA metagenomics assembly of...
AGTGGAGCGTTGGAAGCATGGAACTGTTTAGGGGCTATGTGCCTACCAGAAACAAACAATGCCTTGAAAAGTTCAAAGGCGTTGAAAAACTGAAAACCCGTTCTGAAGTCCAAGACCTTGATGAATACGCCGGTATTCTTGGGGAAGAAACCATCCTGATTGATGTGGACGATGCGGAAACATCTGAACTTTTGTTCAGAATTGTTCAGGATTTAGAACTGAAGTGCAGAGTGTACGCCACCACACGGGGAAAACACTTCTTGTTCAAGAACTGTGGTGTTAAAAAAAGCTGGACGAAATGCACCTTGGCCGTGGGTATCACCACGGATGGAAAGGTTGGAGCCAATAACAGCTATGAAATCTTGAAGTCCGGTGCGTGGAACGGCCCATTCTGTATGACTTCCCTGAAGGGGAGATTCAGGAACTTCCCAAGTGGCTGACCCCAGTGAAAAGCAACTATGATTTCCCGAACCTTGGGGAAGGTGATGGGCGGAACCAAACCCTGTTCAACTACATTCTGACCCTTCAGAGTGACGATTTCACCAAGGAAGAAGCCCGTGAATGTATCAGGCTGATTAACCGTTATGTGCTGAAGAAGCCCCTTTCCGACAAGGAACTTGATGTGATCCTTCGGGATGATGCCTTCAAGAAAACATCCTTCTTCCGGGATAAAACCTTCCTGTTTGATAAGTTCGCCACCTACCTGAAGAACAACAACCATATTGTGAAGATCAATAACCAGCTTCACATTTACAAGGATGGTATCTATGTTTCCGGTGCCGGTGAAATTGAAGGGGCCATGATCAAGCTGATCAGCAACCTGAAACGGGCGTGGCGTTCGGAAGTCCTGTCCTATCTGGAAATCATGATTGAGGAAAACACCAAGGCCACCAACCCGAATATCATTGCTTTCAGCAACGGCCTTTACAATATCCGGGATGGTTCCTTCAAAGAGTTCACCCCGGATGTGGTCATTACAAACAAAATCCCGTGGCCGTACAACCCCGCCGCCCATGATGATCTGTTGGATCATACCCTGAACCGGCTGGCCTGTGATGATCCGGAAGTTCGGGCCTTGCTGGAAGAAATGGTGGCTATTGTATGTACCGCCGCAACGAACTTGGCAAGGCGTTCATCCTGATTGGTGATAAGAGCAATGGCAAATCCACCTTCTTCATGTGGTGAAGAACCTTCTTGGGGATCAGAACATTGCTTCCCTTGACCTGAAGGAATTGGGCGATAGGTTCAAAACCGCTGAACTGTTCGGCAAGCTGGCGAACATCGGTGATGATATTGGTGATGAATTTATTGCCAATGCTTCCGTGTTCAAGAAGCTGGTCACGGGTGATCGGGTGAATGTGGAGCGCAAAGGCCAAGATCCATTTGAGTTCAACAATTATTCCAAGTTCCTGTTCAGCGCCAACAATATTCCCCGTATCAAGGATAAAACCGGAGCCGTTCAGCGGCGTTTGGTGATTGTTCCCTTCGATGCCAAGTTCACCCCCAATGATGCTGACTTCCGCCCATTCATCAAGGATGAATTGTGTGAACAGGGTTCAATGGAATATTTGGCCTTGCTTGGCTTCAGGGGTTGAAGCGGGTTCTTGGGAACGCACAGTTCACCACTTCCAGCAGAGTTCAGGGGCAGTTGGACGAATATGAGGAAAACAACAATCCCATTATTGTTCATCAATGAAGTGGGCCTTGACGGGATTGAAAATGAAGCCACCGATTCCGTGTATCGCCGATATAAGGATATTGCATTGCAAACAACTTCCAAGCCCTTTCCAAGATTGAGTTTTCCCGGCAGATCACAAAACGCTGTGGCTTCACAACGGTTCCCAAGTGGATCAGAAACCGGAAAACCCGTGTATTTGTGAAAGGCGGTGACACAGAATGACCCACGAATATTCCAAGTTCAAGAACAAAAACATTCCCTATGCCAAGGTTGGGCGGCGGGTGTTCAATAGCCTGTTTGATGCAGAAACCTTTTGCACCGAACACGGCCTTGATGTCAATTCAGCTATTGAATATCGGGATGATCCTGAATTGAAAAATAACATTCAAACAATCGCCCAATACCAGAAGGCCATTCTTCAGGAATGTTTAGACCGGCTGAAGGCCCGTGCTGAAGCTTGGTTCAAGAAATCAACCGGTGTAATGCTGATTTGGAAAAGTGTCACCCGCTGGATCGTAGTTTCTTGACGGATCGGCGGAATGAAGCCATTGCAAAGCATACGGGCACGATGGAAGCCCGTGAGATTGTGGCCGGGTTGAAAAATAATTTAGAAAGGTTGACTGGTTGGCATGATTAAAGACAGCGGTGAACGCACCGAGTTTGGAACCGGCGCTGTTCGTGATATGCACAGCGGCAAAGGCCGCATGGATTTACTTCCGTGGGAAGCCTTGGTGGAGGTTTCCAAGCATTGTGAAGAAGGGGCCTTGAAGTATGGTGAACGGAACTGTGAAAAGGGTATTCCCATTCACAGCCTGATTGATTCGGCCTTCCGCCACCTTGCCAAGTACATGATGGGTATGAAGGATGAACCCCACCTTCGGGCGGCGGCTTGGAACATCCTGTTTGCCCTTTACATGGAAATCAAACACCCAGAACTTCAGGACATACCAACCAGATTGGAGGATCGATGATGGAGTATGAACACAAAATAGGGTGGCTTGATCCAACTGGAACTATGATCGAATGCGGCCATTCTGACCATATTGCAACAGCAAGAACGCTGGTTGATCTTTACCATTACCAAAATCCAGACCATTTACCGGAAGATGATGTATTGCTGAAGCATGGATGGGTTCATGTTACTATGTCACTTCTTGGAAATCGTGAATGGTGCATTTGGTGGGAAAACAGGTTGACCGACTACCAAAAGAATTATCTTCGTCCTTATTTTGAAGAAAGCGAAATTCAACCTTCTTTTGGAAGCTTGTGTAAATGGGAATCTGAAATGTGAGAGGATGAACTATCATGAAAATTATCAATGCTGATGTGGAATTTATCACCCCGATTGATGGGGCCGCAATCCTGAAGCGCTTGAACAGTGTGGGCGGGTTTGCTATAAGTCTGAAGCCAAGATCACAGACACCAGCGCCCCGGCATTCGTTGCCAGGATCATCAAGCGTGGGCATGAAGCGGTTCTGGAACATTGTTCCTTCACGGTGAAGTTCATTTGTGATCGTGGGGTTTCTCATGAGATTGTCCGCCACCGGATGGCTTCTTACTGTCAGGAATCCACCCGCTATTGTCAATTACAGCAGGATGGGTTTGGGAATGAAATCACGGTTATTGAACCTGTTTTTGGGATAAGAATTCTTTGGCTGGCAAGGTGAAAATGGATTGTTGGCGTATCGCTATGCGTGATGCTGAAGATGCCTATTTTGCTTTGCTGGATGAAGGTTGCACCCCGCAGGAAGCCCGTTCCGTGTTGCCCAACAGCCTGAAAACGGAAGTGGTCATGACGGCCAACATTCGTGAATGGCGGCATTTCCTGAAGTTGCGCTGTTCACCCGCCGCACACCCGCAGATGCGGGAAGTGGCCCTGATCCTGTTGGACAAGGTTCATTGGCTGATTCCGGTATGCTTCGATGATATTTGGAGTGAATACCATGCCGATGTTTAAGAAGTCCGGTGGTAAAATCTTTGCCGTTCAGTTCAACAAAGCTGAAGAACGGGCCTTGGATCAGGAAATCAAGAAACAGATTGTGGAAAATGATCGGGCTTTTGACATGGACAAAGAATCATCCATCCTGTGGATGCTTCACACCCAATTTGGCTTTGGCCCCAAGCGTCTGAAGCTGGCGTGGAAGCTGTTCTATGCCGAAACCCGGAAGCTACGGGAACATTACCTGATGGAACAGGCCGATGATGGGTGGTTGGCCCGTAAAAAGTTGAAGGACATTGGGTGTGACATTGAAGAATGGTACAGAGAAGAAGGAGGGAAAACCGATGCCTAAACCTTGGGAAAATGCTGAAGGGTATCACGATCCGACAGCCTACCACGGCACAAAGAATATCATCCGTGACGAGGATGAACAGCAGAAGCGAGTGAACACCCTGATCTTCGTCCTGAAGTACATCACCCGTTTGGCGGGGTTTGAACTTCTGAACCGCATTGAAATCAAAGACCGTAAGACCGGGAGGGAATACAAATGATCAATTACTATGACCCAAATTTTCAGGGTGTCCATGTGATCCGGGTGACTTCATGCAATGGGATTACATAGGCCATGTTGCCTTTGAAATTGGCGGAAACTGCAAAGGCGCTGAACTGATGGATTTCACCTTTTTGGAGTGTGACAACCAAGAAGATATTGACCGCTATTCTGAAAATGATTGTCAGTTCAGTTATGATGAAGAAAATGAAGTTTATACCGCCGTTCTGAAAATGCTGACGGTGACACCTTGGAAGTTGAAGGTGATGAATGTGATTTCAAGGCTATGGCGGTAGCCATTGAAATTGCAGGAACAACGGTGGAACGCCGATGAAGAAAATGCTGGTAGTGCTGACCTTGTGCTGTTGCTTATGGCCGTGGCCGAGTATTTCAGCATTGATCCTGTTTGGTTCCTGATTGTCTGGTATCTTTCGGACAATATTTCCGCCTGAACAGGTGCTTCTTCAGTAGGGGTTGGAACAGCGTGTGGAACAGGTATGGAATAGATGTTTTTTCTATATCTGTTCCGCACGAAAACCCTTGATATATCAGGCTTTTTCAGTTGTTTTCAGGGAACGGAACAGATGGAACAGATGTAAATATACTTTCTTCTTATAAAGAAAAAAATATATAAGAAATGTGTATATAAGGAACTGCCCGTTTTATCTGTTCCATGCGTTCCAAAGTCCTGAAATCACTTGATTTTTCAGCATTTATTAACGGTACAGATGCAATGAAAACGGAACAGACCACCGCAGAAAGGATGTGTTACATAGTGAATGACAAAGACCTTTCCCAACAGGCTAAAGAATACTTTGCCCAAATCAGGAAAACGGATCGTTTGATCAACCGGCTTGATAGCACCATTGTAACCTTGCGTTCCAGCTTGACTTCCACCGGAAGCCAACTGAAGCAGGACAAGGTTCAGACTTCAGGCCCCAAGAATACCCTTGAAGAAACCATCACCAAGATCATTGACCTTGAAGCCAAGATCAATGCCCGGATTGATGAACTTGTGAGCATGAAACAGGAAGCGTTCACCATGATCAACCGGATTCCTGACCTTGATCAGCAAAATATTCTAATCGGGCGCTATATTCAGTTGAAAAAATGGGAAGATATTTCTGAAGAACTGAATTATTCTATGCAATGGGTTTTTGAACTTCACGGAAAGGGTTTACTTGCTTTTGCCAAGGCAAACAGCGACTTTCTAAACAACCGAGAAAACCAGAGTGCCACCGGTTCCAAACAGAGTAAAGAATCGGTAGAATAGTAAATAAGAAATTGCGCCTACGGGAAACCGGGGCGCTTTTTCTATGCCTGATGAAAGGGGTGAATACCTGTGACACCAAGACAGCGGAAGTTCTGTGATGAATACCTGATCAGCGGCAATGCTACGGATGCGGCAATCAAGGCGGGGTATTCGCCCAAGACCGCAAAGCAGACGGGTTCTGAAAACCTTGCAAAACCTGACTTGAAAGCGTACATCGAAACCGAACTTGAAAAACTTCATTCGGCCAAGATCGCTGATGCTGAAGAAGTCATGAAATACCTGACTTCGGTAATGCGGGGTGAACATACTGAAGAAATCCCGATTCTTTGTGGTGACGGTTGCCAAGAGTTGACGCAGAAAGAGGTTGGAGCCAAGGAAAGGCTGAAGGCCGCTGAACTGATCGGCAAGCGTTACGGTATGTTCACGGACAAGGTTGGTGTGGAAGGGGCCGTTCCGGTGATTATCACGGGGGATGATCAGCTTGAAGATTAGCCCAATGCCAAGCGGGTTCACCTTCCTGAAGTGGTTGGCAAGGGTTACGGAACCTTCTGGAACTTCAAAGGCCGTTACCGGGTGTGTAAGGGAAGCCGTGCTTCCAAGAAATCCAAGACAACGGCCCTGAACATCATCAAACGGATGATGCAATACCCGGAAGCCAATACCCTTGTGGTTCGCAAGGTGTTCAGAACCTTGAAAGATTCCTGTTTCACCGAACTGAAATGGGCAATCAACCGCCTTGGGGTTTCAGCCTATTGGGAAATCAAAGAAAGCCCCCTTGAAATGACCTACCTTCCCACCGGTCAGAAGATTTACTTCCGGGGCCTTGATGATCCCCTGAAGGTTACTTCAATTACGGTTGAAATAGGGTTTCTGTGCTGGTGCTGGATTGAAGAAGCATACGAAATCATGAATGAAGCTGATTTTGATATGCTGGATGAATCCATCCGTGGTGCTATCCCGGAAGAAACCGGCCTGTTCAAGCAAATCACGCTGACATTCAACCCGTGGAACGAAAAGCATTGGATCAGAAAACGCTTCTTCGGGGAGATCACCGGCAAGGATGCCCAAGGGAACCCCACATACAAGTTCCATGATAGCTGGATCAGCCGGATGGGCAGATTTACGCCACAACCACCAATTACCTGTGTAATGAATGGCTGGACACGGCGGATTTGAAGGTGTTCAACACCATGAAGGAAAACAACCCCCGCCGCTACAAGGTGGCTGGCCTTGGGGGTTGGGGCATTGTGGATGGCCTGATTTTCGATAATTGGCGGGAAGAAGCCTTTGACTATCTGGCTATTTCCAAGAAGCCTGATGTGAAAAGCGCCTTCGGCCTTGACTTCGGTTATACCAACGATCCCACGGCCCTGTTCTGTGGGCTGGTGAGCGAGAAGGAAAGAACCATTTGGGTGTTTGATGAACTGTATGAAAAGGCCCTGACCAACCGGGCAATCTGTGACCGGATCACCGGTATGGGTTATGCCAAGGAACGGATCAAGGCCGATTGTGCCGAACCCAAGAGCATTGACGAATTGCGGGATGCTGGCCTTCATCGTATCAGAGCCGCCCGGAAGGGCAAGGACAGCGTGAACAACGGAATCCAGTACATTCAGGGTTATACCATCATTGTTCACCCCCGATGCGTGAACTTCATTACCGAAATTTCAAACTACACTTGGGCTGAAGATAAGTTTGGGGGCAAGATCAACACCCCCATTGATGATTTCAACCACCTGATGGATGCCATGCGTTATGGGCTGGAAGATATGCTGGTTGGCCCCGCCTTCAGCTTCGATTAACAACATGATAGTAACAAATTGCCCCGGAAACCTTGTGTTTCCGGGTGCTTGCATTTATTAAGCAATAGAAAGGGTGATTGACTATGTTTCTGAATAACGCTATGGATCGGATCAATCGCCTGATTATTCAGGGTGGGCGAACCGGCATGACAGAACTTCAGTTCTTTGCCGCCGAAATCAAGGAATGGAAGGACAGCCCCCGCCGCAAGGATCAGTTGCGTGGTGATCTGTACTATGAAGGACAGCATGACATTTTGAAGCGTCAGCGCACGATCATTGGCGAGGATGGCAAACTTCAGGTTGTGAACAATCTTCCGAACAACCGCCTGATTGATAACCAATACGCCCTGATGGTGGATCAGAAAACCAACTACCTTGTGGGCAAGCCCTTCACCCTGAATTGTCAGGATAAGAGTTACACAGACGCTTTGGGCAAGATTTTCAATAAGCGGTTTTACCGGCTTCTGAAGTATGTGTGTGAAGATGCCTGAACGGTGGCCTTGGTTGGGTTTACCCCTATTATACGGATGCCGGGGAACTGGCCTTCAAGCATTTCCCCGCCTATGACATTCTTCCGTTTTGGGCGGACGATGATCATACCATCCTTGATTGTGCGGTTCGCTATTACACCCAAGAGGTTTGGAACGGCTACACGAAAGAAAAGGTTGAGAAGGTGGAAATCTTCAAAACCGATGGCATTTACCGGTATATCTATCAAAATGATATGCTGATCGCTGATGTGGAAGCCGGTGAACATGAAACTATTTCATGGTTGAGGAAGAAGGACAGGAACCCAAGGGGTTCAACTGGACACGGATTCCGCTGATCCCGTTCAAGTACAACAAACAGGAAATTCCCCTGATTCGCCGTGTGAAAACCCTTCAGGATGGTATCAATGTGATGCTGTCCGACTTTGAAAACAATATGCAAGAGGACGCACGGAACACCATTCTGGTTCTGAAGAACTATGACGGTGAAAATCTTGGTGAGTTCCGCCACAACCTTTCCACCTATGGAGCCGTAAAGGTTCGTGAGGATGGCGGGGTTGAAACCCTTCAGGTTGAAATCAATGCAGAGAATTACAAGGGCATTTTGGAACTTCTGAAGAAATCCCTGATTGAAAATGCCCGTGGCTATGATGCCAAGATGATCGGTTGTCTGGCAATCCAAACCAGATGAACATTCAATCCATGTATTCTGACATTGACCTTGACGCAAACGGCATGGAAACCGAGTTCCAAGCGGCCTTTGAAGAACTGTTGTGGTTCATCAATCAGGATTTCAGCAACAGGGGCTTGGGCGATTATGAAGGCGCTGAACTTCAGATCGTGTTCAACCGTGACATTCTGAATCAATGAAACGGAATCCATTGAAAACTGTGCCAAGTCCGTTGGTATTCTGTCCACAGAAACCATTGTGGAACAGCACCCGTGGGTTACGGATGTTGAAGTGGAGCTGGCCCGATTGCGTAAGGAAAAGGATGAAGCAATGGAACAGGCACAGGAATACGCCGGGGCCTTCCAGACCGGCAACCAGAACAAAGGTGATGATGCGAGGGTGAATAACCCCCGCCGTTTCACAATATATGCCGGGGCAGACATTGAGTGTGGCGGGGTGCTATTACTCCTACCCGCCAAAGGGTGAAATTCCCTTCCCCGGCCCATCATGGCCCGTTAGTCAAGTGGTTAAGACACCGCCCTTTCACGGCGGTAACGCCGGTTCAACTCCGGCACGGGCTACCATAGGCCACAAAGGAAGGAACCAAAATTCAGCAAGGCGGAAGCCCCTATGAAGAAACAGCGTGGCCTTTTATGCTGAAGTGATGGAACAGGCAGACAAGGCGGATTCAAAATCCGTTGCCGCAAGGCGTGTGGGTTCAAATCCCACTTCAGCACCATTATTCAGGATTGGAGGATCAGCCCATGAACAATGCAGATTATTGGCGGGGCCGGTTCTCCATCTTGGAGGACAGCGCCCACAGAGAAGCCCAAAAGACCATTCAGGCCATGGAAGAAATGTATCTGGATGCCCAGCGTTCCGTTCAGAAGGAAATTGAAAGCTGGTATGCCCGGTTTGCAGACAACAACCAAATCAGCCTGACCGATGCCCGGAAATGGCTGACCGCTGGACAGCTTGAAGAATTTCATTGGACGGTTGAACAGTATATCAAGATCGGTGAACAGGCCGGGTTGGATGCGGCGTGGCTGAAGAAGCTGGAAAACGCTTCCGCCCGGTTCCATATTTCCCGCCTTGAATCCGTTCAGATGGGTATTCAGCAACAGCTTGAATTGCTTTACGGCAATCAGGTTGACAGTCTGGATGCCCTGTTGAAGAAGGTTGTGGGCAATGGGTACACCCGCACGGCCTTTGAGGTTCAGAAAGGCGTGGGCCTTGGGTGGGATATTACCGCCCTGAATCAGAAGAAACTTGAAACCTTGCTTTCAAAACCGTGGACAACTGACGGACGAACCTTCCGGGATCGCTGTTGGCTGAACAAGAATGATCTGGTGGGTTCCGTCAGCAAAAGCCTAACCCAAGGGCTTCTTCGGGGTGATTCCCCGGCCAAGATTACCACGGCCATTCAGAAGCAGTTTGGGGTTCACCGTTACAAGGCTGGACGGCTGGTGAATACGGAAACCACCTATTTCAACGCCGTTGCCACCAAAGAGAGTTACAAAGATTTGGGCGTAGAAATGGTGGAAATCATTGAAACGCTTGATTCCCACACCTGTTCCATTTGTGGTGGCCTTGATGGGAAGGTGATTCCCGTTTCTCAATATGAACCGGCGTGACTGTGCCGCCCTTCCACCCGAATTGCAGAGGAACAACGGCCCCGGCCATTGATCCAAGTATGCCGGTGAAAGAGCCGCCCGGAACGCTGATGGGGATGTGTACTATGTTCCGCCAACATGAAATATGCTGATTGGGTTCAGACCTTCGTGAACGGCGGTTCCAAGGCTGGCTTGACCGTTGCAACCGGGGCCGCTGTGACAAAAGCCCTTCGAGATTACAACACCGAGTTTGGAAAGAAATTCGGCAAAGA
>ENA-OQAA01001712-OQAA01001712.1-human-gut-metagenome-genome-assembly--contig:-NODE-1712-length-10277-cov-1.264433_pt1 | contig 10277 bp, 12 predicted proteins | sample MGYA00242489_ERZ504515 | MGnify/ENA primary metagenome ERZ504515 (study PRJEB26092, sample SAMD00036237) | human gut metagenome | host: Homo sapiens | study: EMG produced TPA metagenomics assembly of...
GATCCTTATATTGGGCATCCCAGAAGAAGGTGTATCCTTCAGGAAGTTGAATGGATTCTATCTCCTGGCGGATTTCACCATGCACTTCTGCCATAGTGTGTCCGGCTTTTACCCCACACATGGCGGCCATGGACAGTTGTCGGTTATAAGTACGCATCTGTGGCCATTCCCAGCCCACCTCAATATCTTCGGTGACTTGTGATAATGGGGCGGAATTCTGCCGTTCCATACAGAAAAGTCTCCCAGTCCCTGTGCATCTGTGATATCAGTACCTGCAGATTTCAATTGTACAGGGACCTTTTTCTCATTATCACGATAGACTCCCACTGTAAGTCCGTCATTGATGGATTTAACTGACTCCATCATTGCAGACTTTGTTATTCCCAGCGCACCGGCTTTTACCGGATCATAAACCGGTCGGATAATGGGTGTCATGTTACCCCATTCGTTGCGGGCATCCGCTACTTTCGGGTTGCGGCGCATAATCTCGATAGCCATACCTGCCAGTGAATCGAGTACGGCAGGATCGGGACCCAGGAAGCGTGCTTCGATAACGGCTTCCGTTAGTGGACTCAGCTCGAATTTATTCACTTTGATGAGTGGACCCGGGAAAAGCGTACGGATAGAGTCTTGCAGTCTGGTGCGCAACGCTTTGGTTTCTTTGGAGGAACGTGCCTTTACCAATAACTGAGCATAGTTGGGTTGCGGGCCGAAAGATACATTAGACAGATAATATCTGGGTGGTGTACGTCCTACATAAGTTGAAATCATTTCTGTTTCTTCCTGGCTGCGGATATAGTCAGCCATTTCTGAGGCCGTGCGGTCGGTTTCAGCGATGTCGGTTCCTTCGGGTAGCCATACATCCAATGTAAAGTAGGGTTTCTCCAGAGCAGGTACAAAGACTTTCGGGATAAACTTGAAACTCCAGGCGGAAACGACAAGCAATACAACCATCAACCCCACTGTGGCATAACGATGGCGAATGACGAAACGTAATGTGCTCCGGAAGCGGTCGTAAGCCTTGCCGGAAAAGAGGGTTCCACTCAATTCCGAGAGGCGCGGGCGGCGTACAAATTCTTGGATGAAGAACGGGGTTTGTGTCAGTGCAAATACCCAGCTGAACATGAGCGATACACCGATGACAATAACCAGAGAGGATAATAATTCTCCGGTGATATGTGGTGAATAGTAGATAGGCAGGAATGTCGATATCGCTATGACCGTGGCAGCCAACAAGGGGAGGCAGTCCCGGAACATGCTTTCATGATGGATACCCGTTTCCGCATTCCCCGTTGCATATTTACCAGTGCAGAGTCGGATACTACAATGGCATTATCTACCAACATTCCCATGGCAATAATAATGGCTGCCAGTGACATGCGTTGCAAAGCAATTCCTCCTGCCAACATCACAATCAGAGTAGCAAATATGGAGAATACAAGTCCGCTACCTATCAGCAAACCATTTTGAAACCAATGAAGAAAAGCAGGATAGCCACTACGGTAATTACGGAAACTATCAGATTGATGATAAAACCTTGGTTGGCTATGGCAGACTCATGCCCTGATCGTAGATAGAGACGAGGCCGAAACCTTCCGGCATATCAGATTTTAGTTCTTCGATGCGTGCTTCGATAGCTTCAGCCATATCTACCACATTACCGGTAGGTACGGTGGAAATGGCAATACCCACAGCCGGCTTTCCGTCTATGCGCATCAAGTTGCTGGCAGGTGTTTGGTAACTTTCGTTGATGTCGGCAATATCTCCCAGTCGGAAGTGTTCCCCACTACGTGAAACGATGGTGAGTTGCCGTATCTCATCCAGGGAATAGAAGTTACCGGTGGATTCGATTCGGATGCGTCCTGTACCTGCTGTGATTCCACCTGCATCCACTACCTTGTTTTGGGCATTGAATGCATTGGCTATGTCCGCTGTCGTAATGCCGCTGCGAGACATAACGGCGGGACTGACCACTACCTCAATTGTAGGTGTTTGCGTTCCATAGATTTCGATACGTGCGACATCCTTTACCTTTAACAATTCATTTTTGATAAGTTTGGCCTGATCTTCCAGTTCCCGGTAGCTGCGTCCTTCGCTTGTTAGTCCGTAGAAGACGCCCAGCACATCACCGAAGTCATCATTCACAACCGAAGGTCCGGCCCCTGCAGGAAGTTTGCTCTGCGCATCACCTACCTTACGGCGTAGTTTATCCCAAAGTTGCTGCATCTCATCTGCCCGTGTCTCTTTCTTTACATATACGGTGATTTTGGAAAGCCCGGCACGGTTCTCGGTTTTCAGGTAATAAAGTTCGCCCAATGACTGGATGGCTTCTTCCAATACATCTGTCACTTGGCTTTGTACTTCCGAAGGAGATGCGCCGGGGTAAGAAGTCAGTACCAGTGCTTGTTTAATGGTGAAAGGAGCATCCTCCAGCTTTCCCATTTTGACGTACGAGAATAGTCCGCCGGCAAGTACCAGTACCAGCAGTAGAATAGTGACAGAGCGGCGTTGCAGAAAATATTTGATTAGTTTCATGATACTTGCTGTTTCATTGGATTTTTACTTTCATTCCGTCTGATAGGAAACGCAGACTGCTTGTAGCCACTATTTCACCGGGTTGCAGTCCGGCAGTGATGCCTGCATTGCCGTGCGGCAGCAGTTTGCTGACACTAACTTTACGTTGGCTGACTATCCCGCTTTCAGGGTGTACCGTCCATACATAACTTCCCACTGTGGGGCGATTGCACAAGGCTGTTTGCGGAATACAAACCAAATGTTCGCCGGTGGCGGTACTATCTGATAATTCCGAAGCACTTTCTTCGAAACGTATCTTTCCGGACATACCTGCCAGTAACCGGGCTTCTTTATTGGGCAACAATGCCGTTACCAGATAAGAGAGATTGTTTTGTGTGGTTCCTTTGGATACTTCTGCAATCTGTGCTTCCAGCTCCGTGTCGGGCTGCACATCCAGCGTCAATAGCACGTTCTGCCTTGGTTGAACACGATAGGCTATATCTTGCGTTACATAAGCTTCAATTTTCAGTTGGTCTATATCGATAAATGTCAATACGGGCTGGCTGCCTTGACATCCTGGAATTTCTCTACGTAGACTTCACCTACATATCCGTTGAAGGGGGCTACAAGGCGGGTATCTTCCAGTTCATTGACGGCAGTGTCGAAAGCAGCTTTGGCGGAAGTATATTCCGCACGTGCTTTCTCATAAGTACTGGCAGAAAGGTTGTTTTTCTGATAAAGCGCACTGATACGTTCATACTCTGCCTTTGCCTGGCGATAGACGCTTCAGCACGTTCACGCCGGATGCGGTAGTCTCGTGGATCGATTTCTGCAATAATATCTCCGCGGCGGTAATAGTTTCCGGCATAGACATCCAGCCGGTCGATGGGGCCGCTGACGCGGAAGGACAGTTCTGTGGTGCGGAACGGTTGGGTGATAATGGGGAATTCTTTGGCTGTTTCGTTGCTGTAGGTACTCGCTGTAGCAGTCTTTACAATGATAGTTTCTTCTTGTGAAGACGAATTACCACCACAGGCCCCCAACATTAGTCCGAGGCTAAGAATACTGATAAGTTTTACATTTCGGTTCATACTTTTTTTGTTTAATCCGGGGGCGAAAATAATTTGTTCCAGACAGATATACCGGGACTTTTTTACTGAAACCGGAAAAGTAGAAGATGAAGCCGGAAAAAAGTTTTATTAAACAACAGCTCCCCTTTATTTGTTATTATTCCCATAAGCAATTAAAATCGGAGAAATATATGACGACATTAGGAGGGTGGATGAATAAAACCCTTATAGGGTGGGGAGTAGACCCTAAATTTGCGAATACATTTGATGAAACTATCATCGCCATATTAATCATTGCCGTAGCTGTAGGGCTGGACTATTTGTTTCAGGCAATATTGGTAGGGGGAATGAAGCATTATACTAATCGTTCACCCCATCGCTGGAATACTTTGCTGATGAAGCGGAAAGTGGTTCCTCATTTGATACATACCTTACCGGGAATTCTGATTTACTTCCTGTTGCCTCATACCTTTGTACACGGAGTAGAACTGTTGGAGTTGTCGCAGAAAGTTTGTGCCGTGTATATAGTGGCTGCTTTAGCCTTTGCGCTGAATGGGCTACTGCTCGTTTTTCTGGATTTTCATAATCAGAAGGACAACAGTAAGAATCATCCGATGAAAGGCTTTGTTCAGGTATTGCAGGTATTGTTATTCTTTGTGGCAGCTATCATTGCCATTTCTATTCTTATAGATAAATCTCCCGCAACCCTCTTTGCCGGGCTGGGTGCTTCGGCGGCAGTATTAATGTTAGTATTCAAGGATAGCATTCTGGGCTTTGTGGCTGGAGTACAACTTCTGCCAACGAGATGTTGCGTATCGGCGACTGGATTGCCTTACCCAATGCTCCGCCAACGGTATTGTGAAAAGAGATAACCCTCAACAACCGTAAAGATACAGAACTGGGATAATACGATTTCTACCATTCCGCCTTATACCTTGGTGAACGGCTCTTTCCAGAACTGGCGCGGTATGCAGGAGAGTGGTGGCCGGCGTGTGGATAAGAATATCTATCTGGACATGACGACCCTGAAGTTTTGCACTCCCGAAATGTTGGATACCATCCGTAAGGAAGTTCCTTTGATGGCAGACTATCAGCCGGCAGAAGGCGAGGTACCTACCAATGCACAACTCTACCGTATTTACATTGAACGTTATCTTTGCAGCCTTCCTGTCGTGAACCAGGATTTGGACTTGATTATCAGCCAGAAGGAAATGACCACTTATGGAGTTCCCATTCAGGTTTACTTCTTTTCCCGAAACAAGGTATGGAAGGAATACGAACGTATTCAGTCCGATATATTCGATCATTTGCTGGTGATGGTACAGAAGTTTGATTTGAAACTGTATCAGTATTCGGATTAATAAATGAGCCGGAAATCCGCCCATACTGGGAGGTGATCGCTGTAACCACCTTGATACTTCATTCCGTAGTAAGTGCGGAATGCTGTACACCGCCATACTTTTTATCTTCCGTCAATAGGAACGAAGAATGAAATACATCAGCCTTATCCTCGGCGGTGCAGAAATCCGCATCCGGTTGAAGAAGAGTGCCGGACACGATGATATGATCCAGTAATCCCCATTCACCCTGATATTTGTAACTGCCGAAGTGCTTTCGAATTGCGCTCTTGCGGGCAAGTAAATGATAGAGCTTTTGCGGTTGCAGGCTATCACCGTTCTGAGGTGGTGCTTCTGCTGAGAGTATTTTGTTGACGGATGCATTATCGGGGTAATCATTGAAGTCTCCCATGATAAGAATTTGCGGATGATGCCGATAGTAATAGATACTGTCTACTGCGGCTTTCAGTTGTCCGGCAGCAAATAGACGATAGGGCTCACTCTCCTTTGCACCTCCTGAACGGGATGGAAGATGTACAACAAAGATGTCCAGGGTATCGCTGTTCAGCAACATTCCGCAGACGTGCAGTATATCCCGTGTAGGGCGGAATTTCTTTTTGCCGGATCTGTGAGGTATGGGAATACCCTGATGGGAAATCAACTTGAATTGATCTCTTTGATAAAGCAGTGCCACATCAATTCCGCGCTGGTCGGGTGAGTTGGTCATTACATAGCGGTATCCGGCTTCCTTAAGAACTGAACGCCGGGTCAAGTCGCGCAGTACACTGTCGTTTTCTACTTCGCAAAGGGCTACGAGTGCAGGCGGAGTCCAACCACCTACGGCTGTGATCGTGCGGGCTATGGCATCCAGTTTCTTCTTATATTTCGTATAATTCCAGTGGCGCATCGCATCGGGTAGAAACTCGTAATCATTCTTTAGCGTATCGTGGCGGCAATCGAATAAGTTTTCAACATTATAGCTGACAACGCGAAAAGAGAGAGTATCTTTCTTCGTTTGTCCGTAGAGGGTAAAAAAGGGAAGAACAGCAAGAAGAGGAGATGCCATTTTAAGGTATAGCAATTATTATTCATCTTTTGAAGCCGATTTTTCATAGCATCCCGCATCCGGTGCTGTATCTTGTAGTCGGGAGTTCCCGTTTCTGTCTGTCGGATAAGCGATAGCATCTTCTTGCTTTCCTAATTGATAGCTTTAGACTTTTCATTGAGGCTAAAACTGTATTCCTGCGTACGGCTATCCATCAGCAAGAAGTTATCGTCTTTCTCCCAAATCACATTGACTATCTTGTCATTTTCTTCTTTCACTGAGTTGATGAGGCAGTGGGAGAAGTAATAATTGAAAGCTATATTCTCATTCTTGGAGCGTCCTCCGTTGATTTCATCCGTACCCGAACCTGCAATGATACAGTTGCGGAAGATAGCTGATGAAAGCGGATAGGCTATGTCATCCTGTTCATTCCGGACTTGCAATGCCGTCCCTTTCCGTACGTTCCAACTGAAATAATTAGCTAGCGTACAGTGAGTGAATGTATAATCTCCCCCTAACAAACTGACGCAATTCTCTTCCGCATTACTGATTTCGCTATTTCCTACCACCACCTGGCAAGATGTCAGCTCCAGTCCATTGCCTGATACCTGCCGTATGATAGAAGACTCCAATGTCAGTTTCCTGCGGTCTGTCATCGAAGAGTCACAGCGGATACCGAAACTTCCTCCATGAATGTCTGCATAAACAAGATGATTCTCGTAACTGGTCTTGTAGAATCGTATGCCGCCCCATTGTCCCGGTAACCGATCGTAAGGAAGATAAGAACATACGGTCGGTGCGATCTCCCCGGAAAACGACCGGGGCGGATAGCTGCCTGCCACTGATAAGCGTCCGTGTACCTGCATTCCAGCCTTGCCATGGAAATACAGGCGGGTACCTGCTGCCAGCGTTAAGTGCGCATCCGGAGCACACTGATACTGTCATAAATCAATATCGGCCGTTGGGAGGTTATCAATGTATCTTTCTCGATCACTTTCCCCCGGAAAGTAAAAGCATCTTGTGCATACGCCCGTAGCTTAACTTCTTGCCGGATGCCATTCAGTTGAAAGAGAATAGAGTCTTTTATCAACCTAATGTCGGCATTGTCCTGCTGAGGCAGAGTCGCTTCTACAAAAATGTAGAGGCTATCTTCTCCTGCAATTTCTATGTCGGAGAATTGATCTCCCCTAATGCCATCCACATTGATACGGAAACCGGATTTGCCGGCATCGGCAAGAATAATGGAAGATATCAGCAATGCCTTCTTATGTGGATTGTAACTTTCAGTTGGCGGGTGGAAGTGGGAATACCGGTGAGTACGGTGTCCATACGCAGCGTGTCCTGTGAGAACAAGTGTATGCTTGGATCGGACGAATAATCATCATGTCGTCACAGGCGGCAAGGGACAACAGGAAAAGTATCGGGAATATATATATAAGGTATAGTGTTTTCGATTTCATACCGTACGTTCTGTAGGTTTTACTAAATAACGGTATTTCTATCGCTTTATTATATCTTTCGCTTTTATCTTACTACCTTGATGAGACGATGGTATATTGAAAGGAATTACATCTCTATAGGCTATTATGCAAAAGATGCCATCTTTTGCAGCGAAAGGTGGCATCTTATGTTACGAAAGATGGCATCTTTTACATCAAAAGATGCCATCTTTTACATACTCCCCTTTAACCATCCGTATAAGAGGAATAAGGGATGTGAGTTATTTCTTTACGGGAACATTAGCCAGGATATCCAGCAGGTGTTTCCAGAACTTATCTACCGTAGGAATCAGCATTCGCTCATCGGGAGAGTGCACACCCTGCAAAGTAGGACCAAAGGAAATCATATCCAGTGCCGGGTACTTATCGAGGAACAGACCGCATTCCAGTCCGGCATGGATAGCTTTCACCTTGGCATCTACACCGAATAAGCGTTTGTATGACTCGACAGCGATTTCCAGTATTTCAGAGTGTGGATTAGGTTTCCAACCCGGATAGCCGTCACCGAAGGTAACTTTGGCACCGCCCATATCCGAATACGGTACGTACCATATTGGCTATATCTTGCTTGGATGAGGCGGTAGACTGCGTTGGCTGGTTTCGATGCGGATAATGTTGCCCGGCTTCATCTTGACGGATGCAAGGTTTGTAGACGTTTCTACCAGTCCGGGAATGTCCTGGCTCATAGCATACACCCCGTGAGGACAAGCGTAGAGGCTTTGCAGCAGACGCTTCGTAGTATCTTTGTCGATGGCTTTCGTACGGGTATTTTCCGATTCTAAGATGAGTTGCAGCCCCGGATCGACTACGGCATACTCAGCTTGTACTTCAGCCGCAAAAATATTCAGATCGGCACGCAGGTCATGCTTGTAGTCTTCCGGTATAGCGATAACTGCGTGTGCTTCGCGCGCAATGGCGTTGCGCAGATTACCACCGTCTATTTCACACAAGTACATATCATACTTCTGGAAAGTCTGACTCAGGAAACGGTTCAATATCTTATTGCATTGCCGAGTCCCAAATGAATATCTCCACCGGAGTGTCCGCCTTTCAATCCTTTCACTTGCACCTTGCAGCAGAAGTATCCGGCAGGTACGTCTACCTCTTTATATGTAAACTCTGCAACGGAGTCTATACCTCCTGCGCAGCCGATAAAGAGTTCTCCCTCATCTTCCGAGTCGAGGTTCAACAGAATATCACCGTTCATGAAACCTTCTTTTAGGGCGAAGGCACCTGTCAGTCCGGTTTCTTCGTCTACCGTAAACAGACATTCCAGAGGTCCGTGCTGAATGCTGTCGTCTGCAAGGATAGCCAGTTCTGTAGCTACACCGATACCGTTGTCGGCTCCCAGCGTTGTACCTTTGGCTTTCAGCCATTCCCCTTCAATTACGGTTTCTATCGGGTCGGTGAGGAAGTCGTGCTGCACATCGTTGTTCTTTTCGCACACCATGTCGATGTGAGATTGCAGCACTACGGTCTTACGGTTCTCCATACCCGGTGTAGCGGGCTTTTTGATGAGACGTTGCCGGCTTCGTCAACCAGTGTTTCCAACTTATGTTTTTCACCGAATGCTTTCAGATAAGCAATCATTTTCTCTTCCTTCTTCGAAGGACGCGGCACTTGGCAGATTTCATCGAAATAATGAAAAACGCCTGCCGGTTTCAGTTCATTCTTTTCCATATTAATTCCTTTATGAATGTTCGTATTTAACCTCTTATTGCTAAATATGGTTAAATCAATTGGCTATTTTATTACCGTTTCTCTTTTTTTATGGTAAAAAAAAGTGGGTTAGTCCATACAAAGCCCTATATTTGCACCCACAAAAATAGAGCAAATTGAATGCAAAAAGAAAATTTTATTTTCATTTTGCTGAAATGCAGTCTATTTTCGTATTACAAAAATAGTAGAAATGCTCGATACAGTATTGATAAGTTTGTTAATAGTTGCTATTTGCATTGCATTATTAGGTGTAAAAGTCTTTTTTGTGAAAGGCGGAAAGTTCCCGAACGGGCACGTCAGCGGTAATAAAGCAATGCGGGAGAGAGGTATTGGGTGTGCCCAGTCGCAGAACCGGGAAGCACAGAAGAAACCCCGTTTCTCCATTGACGAATTGGAAAAAGCCTTAAATGATAGTATGAATTAATAATTTAAAAACTATATTTTTTACAAGTTATGAAGAGATTGAACTACCTCGTAAACGGTTTGGCTGCCCTTGCACTTATCGTTTTATTTTCTCAGTGTACAGGTAAAGCTGATAATCAAACGGCAACTACGTCAGGACAAGCTTCAGGTGAACTTACTGGAATGAAGATTGCTTATGTTGAAATAGACACGCTTTTGGCACAATATAATTTTTGCGTTGATCTGAATGAAGGTATGGTCAAAAAGAGTGAGAATGTTCGCATGACGATAAACCAGAAAGCTCGGGAATTGGATAAGCAGAAACAGGAATTCCAAACAAAGTATCAGAATAATGCGTATCTTTCTCCGGAAAGAGCTCAGCAGGAATACAATCGTATTGCTAAACTGGAACAAGATTTGCAGGCTTTGAGTAACAAATTGCAGTCAGAGTTGATGAGTGAAAACGAAAAGAACAGCTTGCAATTGCGTGATTCTATCAATGCTTTCCTGAAAGAGTATAATAAGACAAAGGGATACAGCATGATTATCAGTAATACCGGTTTTGATAACCTGTTGTATGCTGACAGTATCTATAATATTACAAAAGAAATCGTAGACGGATTGAATGCAAGATATTCTTCTCCGGCTAAGAAATAAATAAATTCGATTTAGAATAGGGTCGTCCCCTTAC
>ENA-OQAA01001713-OQAA01001713.1-human-gut-metagenome-genome-assembly--contig:-NODE-1713-length-10273-cov-1.905776_pt1 | contig 10273 bp, 8 predicted proteins | sample MGYA00242489_ERZ504515 | MGnify/ENA primary metagenome ERZ504515 (study PRJEB26092, sample SAMD00036237) | human gut metagenome | host: Homo sapiens | study: EMG produced TPA metagenomics assembly of...
ACAGTTCTTCCCACAGTTGCGGGTGATGAATTGTTTCGGTTCAGATCTTCCAGCAGCTTGGCTGCCGGTTGCAGAGCTGTTCTTCTCCTTTATGCTTCCGTAGGCATAGAGGAAAGGAACCACCGTGTTGATGATCAGCAGGTCGATGGAACTCTGACTGAGCGTTTGGGGTGGGAGGGCGAAGGTGTCCGAAGACATAATGGGTCAGCCAGTAGACAGATGTTCCTCCTTTGAATATTTCCCGAAGCTCCTGCAAGTTTCCAGTTCCATCAGCCGTGAGAACATCCCCTGTGAACGGTGGTACAGACAGGCCAGCTGTGCGATGCGTACATGCGGAAATTTCCCGGACGCATGCGGAGAAACTTCCAGCGGCAGTCTTCGGCAGGAGTCAGATCGAACTTATGAGCCAGATAACGCATATTCCTTCATAAGTTTTTCCGTATAGTCATCGGCAGGAAGTTCCTGTAAGAGTCCGGCCTGTCCGAAGAAGATTGCTTCAATCTGGAAAAGGTCATCCCGATGCTTGTTGACGGCTGCCAGAGGGATATGTTTGGCCCAAAGCTCAAATGCATCACTGTTTACTCCAAACCCGAAATTACGTGCCAGTGTCACAAAGAAAGCGCCTTCCCAGCTGCGGTCACAAAAATCCAGCCGTTGAAAAATCTGCTGGGTTTTCTGTTCGAAACGTTCCGTCTGCAGACTGGAGAGCCAACTGTGAAGGAGGAAGGGCGACAAATGCGGGATCAGCCGGTAGCAGGCCGGATAATGGCTTGTCTGGATCAGTTCCTGGTAGTTTTCAAGCAAGTAGGGCGGATAATGCAGTTCAAGTTGGGGGATCGGTTCTCCGTTGGTGCGCTTCACTTCGGCATCAATGTCGGAGGCCGCATGCAGAATGACCGAATCGTAAGTCGGATCCTGGTCGTGGTGATGGCGTTTCCAGTCGGAAGCACGCTCATGAATTTCCACATTTCCCACCCAGATCACTCCGTCCAGTTTGATTTTTGCATTGAAGAAGTCAGGACCGGCATCCGGATTGGAGAGTCCGGGATCAATAATTTCCACTTTCTGTCCTGTGGTCGTGTGCAGAGGTTTTAGCGGGAAAAGCTTGTGTTTCCATACGTAATGTAAGAGTTGTTCCATGTTAACGAGGTGTAAATGTTGCCTAAATGTAATGATTAATACTGAAAAACACTATCTTTGCGTTGAAAATTATCAGAGAATTATGAAAATAGCATTGATTGGATATGGAAAGATGGGTAAAGAGATTGAGAAAATTGCTCTTTCCCGCGGACATGAGATTGTGAGCATCATCGATATCAATAATCGTCAGGATTTTTCTTCCGAAGCTTTTCGCTCGGCAGATGTTGCCATTGAGTTTACGGCACCTTCTGTAGCTTACGGCAATTGCCTGGAAGCTTTCAAGAATGGTGTAAAGGTGGTTTCCGGAAGTACAGGATGGATGGGAGAACACGGTGACGAAATGCGCCGTCTGTGTCAGGAAGAAGGAAAGACATTGTTCTGGTCCTCCAACTTCAGTCTGGGAGTAGCCATTTTCTCGGCTGTCAACAAATACCTGGCCAAGATTATGAATAATTTCCCCAACTATGATGTTCGATGGTGGAAACCCATCATATTCATAAACTGGATGCACCGAGCGGTACAGCCATCACACTGGCCGAAGGCATTCTGGAAAATCTTGACCGTAAGCAGAAGTGGGTATCCGGAACATTGACCGCTCCTGACGGTACGGTCAGCGGAACAACCGACTGTGCTCCCGATGAGTTGCCGGTCAGTGCTGTCCGCAGAGGCGAGGTTCCGGGCATTCATACCATCAAATATGAGTCGGATGCCGATTCTATCATCATTACACACGATGCCAAGAACCGCAGCGGCTTCGCGCTGGGTGCCGTACTGGCGGCTGAATATACAGCCGGACATACAGGTTTTCTGGGTATGAACGATTTATTTCCTTTCTGATTATGATACAGGCCTCACGTAGACAATGGATAAAGTTTGCCGTCGTTCTGGTGCTTTATCTGATTTTCCTGCTTTGGTTGCAGAGCTGGCTGGGACTGATTGTGGTTCCGTTTATCTTTGATGCTTATATCTCGAAGAAGATTCCATGGACCTGGTGGAAAAAGTCGAAAAACAAGACGGTGGTAACAGTCATGGGATGGGTAGACGCCATTGTATTTGCGCTGGTTGCCGTTTATTTTGTCAATCTGTATTTTTTCCAGAACTACGTCATCCCGTCTTCTTCACTGGAGAAATCTTTGCTGGTAGGCGATTATCTGTTTGTCAGCAAGATGAGTTACGGTGCCCGTATTCCGCAGACTCCGCTCCATGTGCCTTGACTCAGCATACCCTGCCATATTCGGATGCAAATCTTATCTGGAATGGCCCGAATGGGATTACAAGCGTGTCAGCGGACTGGGTGAGGTACAGCTGAACGACATCGTGGTGTTCAACTTCCCCGCAGGCGACAGCGTAGCGACCGGTGTACCGGCAGAAGATCTTTACCGCTTGAGTTATCAGGCAGGAAAGGGCTTGTCACAACCGGTTGATATGTCCCGGCTGACTCTGGAACAGGAACGTGAGGTATATGACTATTATTATGCCGCAGGGCGGAAATACATTGATGAGAATCCGCAGATATATGGCAAGATCGTTTCCCGTCCGGTGGACCGTCGGGAGAATTACGTGAAGCGCTGTGTGGGCCTTCCCGGACAAACCCTGCAGATCAAGGACCGCATCATTTATCTGGACGGAAAGCCGAATAAGGAGCCGGACAATGTCCAGTACCGTTAATCTGGTTTATACAAAGGGCATGCTGCCTGATGATCTCTGCCATGAGCTGGGTATCAGCGTAGAAGACCGTGAAATTTATTATTCCGAAGAATCCGCCTATAATATGCCGCTGACGGAAAAGGCAAAGGCTGCTCTGCTGGCGCGGAAAGATCTGGTGACTGCCATTCATGACGTGCCTGATGACGATGCCGGCGGACTGTATCCCGTCAACAAGAATACGGGATGGACTGTAGACAACTACGGTCCGGTATGGATTCCGAAGAAAGGAGCCACCATCGATCTGACGCTGGACAACCTGCCGGTCTATGAACGGCCGATCCGGGTGTATGAAGGCAATCAGCTGGATGTGAAAGACGGACGCATTTATATCAACGGACAGGAAACCACGAAGTATACTTTCCGCATGGATTATTACTGGATGATGGGCGATAACCGCCACAATTCTGCGGATTCCCGTTTCTGGGGTTTTGTTCCTGAAGATCATATTGTCGGTAAACCGATCTTTGTTTGGCTTTCACTGGATAAAGACCGCGGATGGTTTGACGGAAAGATCCGCTGGAACCGTCTGTTCAAATTTGTAGATTCAATCAAATAAACTTGTGCGAAACGGACGTTGGCTAGTCTGGCTGAAAGCAATCGGCGGCGCACTGGTCGCCGTATTGCTGGTTAAGACTCTGTTTGTCACCTCTTGTTTCATTCCTTCCTCCGGGATGGAGAACAGTCTCTATCAGGGGGAAGGCGTGCTGGTGGGCAAATGGAGTTACGGTCTTCGTCTGCCTTTCCCGTCGTTGCTGGGTTATCACCGCCTGGGAGCTTCTCCGGTGGAGCGGGGAGACATCGTACTGTTCAATAATCCCAACCCGGCCGATTCGGAAACGGGAATTGAGTGGCGTGAGGTTTTTATCAGCCGTTGTGTCGGGCTGCCGGGAGATACCCTTTCGCTCAACCGTGCACTGACCGTCACCGGAAATCAGGCCTTGAGCCCGGACAGCAAGGCGCTCTATGTCTATCCGTCTTCTTCAGAAGATCTGATGCAGGCCGTTCTGGAAACTCTGGGACTGCTGCCCGGCAATACACTGGTGAGCTATACGTCTGATGGCGGTTATGTCCGCAGTTTCAGCCATTACGAGTTCTATCTGGTTTCCCAGAAGTTGGAAGGCCGGATTCCTGTTGTTCCGCTCGACAGCCGTATCTCTCAGGAAACACATCCGTTTGTCGTACCCCGCAAGCAGGTTCCGGTAAAGTTTATCCCTGGAATGCTGTGCTTCTCTGCAATACCATTGTACGTCATGAGCATAAGCAGGCCGGTGTGCAGGGAGACACACTTTATGTGGAAGGCCGTCCGGTGGGAGAATATACCTTCAGCAAGGACTATTACTGGATGGCTTCCAACGATCCGGTCAATCTTTCCGATTCTCGTTTGTTTGGCTTTGTGCCCGAAGATCACCTGATCGGGCGTGCCCTGCGGATATGGTATCCGGCAAGAAAGGGACGTTTCCTGCAGCGGGTGCAATAGTTGTGGCATTAAATTGAAGGAAGAAATAGTTATGAAGAAAGAAGTGATATTGGGGTCCGCTTATCTGGGACCGGTGGAGTATTATACCAAACTCTTTGCTTACGATACGGTCCGTGTGGAGCGTTATGACCATTATATGAAGCAGACCTATCGCAACCGTTGTGTCATTGCTTCGGCCGACGGCCCGCTGGCGCTGACCATTCCGACGGAGAAGGGAGATGATGCCAAGTGTCTGATGAAGGATATCCGCATTTCCGATCACGGCAACTGGAGACATGTACACTGGAATGCCTTTGTGGCAGCTATCGTCACAGCCCTTTCTTTGATTACTATGCCGATGAGTTTCACCGTTTCTTTGAGGAGCGTTACACCTGGCTGTATGATTTCAATGCTGAGCTGTGCAGCTGGGTATGTGAGCAGATTGATCTTCAGCCCCGGATTATCCCTACGGACGATTATCTGCCGGTATCGGAAACGGCCGATGATTTCCGTGAACGGATCCATCCCAAGCGGCTGCCGCAGGAAGCCGATCTGGACTTTGTTCCGAAAGCCTATTATCAGGTATTCGATGCCCGGCTGGGTTTTCTTCCTAATCTCAGTATTGTCGATTTATTGTTTAATATGGGACCCGAAAGCCTGCTGGTGTTGCGTGATAGTACGGTCGGTTCATCCCAATCTTCCCGTTGATTTTGTATTATGAAAAGGACATTCCGGTGAGTTTGTCCTTTCGTTTCTGGAGTTTCATGCAGACGAATCAAGTGTATTCTCTGCATGAAACTTTTGTTTCGTCTGGGTGGAACAAAAAGTTTCTCTAGGTGGAACTTTTTTTTTCTCTGCATGAAACACTTGTTTCCTTTCGGGAAAACTGCTGTTTCGTCGAAACAAATTCTGCCGGACGAGCCGAAGAATAGGTCCCTTCGTGCAGACGTTTCCAGCAGGGTTTCCGTACATCTTTTGCAAAAAGAAATCCGCCTGAGTGCGGATTGCGCTCAGGCGGATGATAAATTGACGTCAGGATGACGGATTATTGCGGTACGATGGTGAATCCCCACTTGTATTCCTGATTAGCAGGAATCAGGTATTGAGGATCAGGAATGGCACCCCAGCTGTCGTAACCTCCCACACCCATCTGCTTCATGTCGATACATACTTCCACAAAATTGCGCGGAGTGATGTCGTTGATGTGCGTCTGGCGCGGTTTGATGTTGCGGGCCGTTGCCACATCATGCTTCCGTTCTTCTTCGTTGCGGTTCTGCCACTGATAGTCGCGGTGAGTAGCTTCTTCACCGTCAAAGTCTTCTACCGAGTTGCGCAGGGCATTGAAACCGATAGTCTTGTCAGCATAGATAGTCAGGCCTTTTCCACCTTTGCGGCTGAGAGTCAGCCAGCGGGTATCGGTGTGATGACCGTTTTCCTGCGGACGGACGTAAGGGAAGTACATGGCATCTGCCGTGTTCTTGTAGAGCCTACCAGAGTTCCGTTGTTGCGGTCAATGTAGTTTTCTTCCGGTCCGCGTCCGAAATAAGTTACCTGGTTCATATTGGCAGGCAGGCGGAAACGTACGCCGATACGCGGAACCACCAGTTTGGAACTTTCCTTGCGCAATGCTTCGTTGCCCGGAGTAAAGGTAGCCAGACGGGTTGCTTCCGATACTTCTGTTTCAGCAGCAGCCATTTCGGTAGAAGTGAATGTATAGTCAGCTTTCACAACGCCCGACGGATGGATGCGGTAAGTGGCAATGTAGAGGTTGCCGGCAGCCAGCAGATAAGAAGCCTTCAGTACGGCATCTTCTCCGTCCATGGTCAGCGTGGCATCTACTACCTTGAAGTTACGGCTGGATTCTTTCCAGATCTGCAGGCGTTTGGGTTCCTGGCTTCCGTAGTCATTGTCGTTCGGTGCGCGCCAGAAGTTCGGCTGGATACCGAAGCCTTCATTGAAATATTCCGTACCTTTTACCTTGTAGGAAGTTACCAGACCGCTGGATTTGTCGAAAGTAAAGTTGACGCGTGATGAGTGTGCAGTCAGCAGATTGCCTTCTGTTGTACACTGCAGTTTCGGGCCTCCTTCCGCAAAGGTTCTGGGTTGCGGATCAATCGGCAGGCGGAACTGATCGTGCGCGATTTCCCATCCGGCAGGAATCAGGATTTCCGGTTCGACGGTTGTTGCGCTGAATTCCACAAAGTATTCCGTACCTGTTTTCGGTTTCAGACCGTCTACATTTACGTTTACTTCCTGGCTGCCCTGCGGTTCGATGTCCAGAGAAACTTTGTGGGTACGGATCACCTTATTGTTCTCCTTCACGGTATAGGTAATCATGTACTTCTTCAGATTGGTGAAGTAGAAACGGTTGGTTACCCGGAATTTTCCGGTTGCCGCATCGATGGCTTCGAAGCCTACATTCTGATGTGCATACTTCACTTCGCTCATGGCCGGATGCGGAGTACGGTCCGGGCTGACGATACCGTTGCAACAGAAGTTTCCGTCGCTCGGCATGTTGGTACCGAAGTCGCCGCCGTATGCCCAGTATTCGCGTCCGTTTTCATCTTTCACCTGAATACCCTGGTCTACCCAGTCCCAGATGTATCCGCCCTGCAGGTTCGGATATTTGTAGATAGCCTTCCACTGATCCCAGAGACTTCCTGTAGAGTTACCCATAGCGTGAGCATATTCAGAAGGAGCTACCGGGCGGTCACTTCCGATACGTCCGATTTTTTCCAGCCAGGATGCATCCGGATATTGCGGAACATACATGTCTGAGTTCCATTCCCACTGGGCACGCTCGTAGTTGACCGGTCGGTTCATGACATCCTTGTCTGCCTGTTTCAGCCACAGGTAAGTCTGATAGAAGTTATATCCGTTTCCGGCTTCGTTACCCAGTGACCAGAAAGTGAGGCAAGGATAGTTCTTGTTACGTTCAAACATATTCTGAGTGCGATACATGTGCGGTTTCAGCCATTCCGGATTGTTGCCCAGTGTACCGCCTTTTCTCAGGTCGTAGTACATACCGTGGCTTTCGATGTTGGCTTCATCGTACACATACAGTCCGTATTCGTCGCACAGTTCATAGAAGCGGCGGTCCTGCGGATAATGGCACAGACGTACGGTATTGAGGTTGTTGCGCTTCATCAGTTCGAAATCCTTGCGCATCAGCTCTTCGTTGACATAGTGTCCCGTCAGCGGGTTGTGCTCGTGGATGTTGACTCCTTTCAGTTTGATCGGTTGTCCGTTGACCATCAGAACGGTGTAATTGTTGCCGTTTGCTGATTTCTGGTCGATCTGTTTGATTTCGATGCGGCGGAAACCTACATGATAAGGAATCACTTCACTGACCTGACCGTTTTCGCGGACCGTCATCAGCACCTTGTAAAGGTTAGGAGCTTCCGAAGTCCAGGTCTTGACAGCCGGCAGCGTCTTGTCGAAAGTAACGGTTGCAGGCTTGTTGCTCTGTACGTTCACTTTCTTTTCTTCCGTAGCTACGTTTTACCGTCGGCATCCAGCAGTTCATAGCTGACTTCCAGATTGGCGGTAGCGTACGGTGGTTCTTCAGGTCGATGGCCAGACGGAAGATACCGTCTTTGTATGTATCATCCAGGGTAGAAGTGATGCGGAAATCCTGTACGGAAGCCTTCGGCTGTGAATACAGGAATACATCACGTTCGATACCACTCAGGCGCCAGAAGTCCTGACATTCCAGGTAAGATCCCGTACTCCAGCGGAAAATTTTCAGTGTCAGTACGTTTTCTCCCGGTTTCAGCCAGTCGTTGACGAGGTATTCGGCCGGATTCTTTGAATCTTCGTTGTAGCCACTTCCTTGCCGTTCAGATAAACATAGCATCCGGATTTTGCACCGGCTATGTGGAGATAGATGTCGCGTCCGTTCCAGTCTTCGGGAACAGTGATGGTACGGCGATAAACACCTACCGGTGTATTTTCCGGCAACTGTGGCGGTTTGGGATTGAGCGGCTGGAACTCATAACCGTGATTGGTATAGATTGCCGTTCCGAAACCCTGTACTTCCCAGTTTCCCGGTACCGTGATGTTCTGCCATCCCTGCTCAGAAGGAGAAGCTTCGGTGACGTCAGCCGGAAGCTGTTTGTAGGAATCTGTGTAATAAAACTTCCAGGTTCCGTTCAGCAGCTGGTAGTAAGGACTTTTTTCGTAATCTCCCGTTAGTGCCTGCGTCTTGTTGGCATAAGTCATGAAGGCCGAACGGGGTTCTTCCCGGTTAACGGAAACCACCTGGATATCTTTCCAGTAGGGAAGAGATTCATCTGCCTGGACAGTCTGGGGAACAGCGATGGTTGCCAGTCCGGCCAGTGAGAAACAAAGGTTAGAAAAGTCTTTTTTCATGAATATAGATTGATTAATATTAATATTTGGGAACAAATGTACAAATTTTCACAGATTGCCGGGTGTGTCAGGTTCATAAAAAACACTAAGATATATCGGAGAACCGGAATAAAGTTGTACTTTTGCGTCTGATACAAAGATTAATAGAGGAAAAAATGAATAATCTGCCTACAGTAACTAAAAATTTGCTTATTATCAATGTGCTTTGCTTCTTCGGAATGCTGGTAGCAAAACGATATGGCATCGATGTCGAAAATCTGCTGGGACTTCACTTCTTTTTGGCTTCAGACTTCAATCTGAGCCAGCTGATTTCATATATGTTCATGCACGCCAATTTCCAACATATCTTTTTCAATATGTTTGCCGTGTGGATGTTCGGACGTGTGCTGGAGCAGGTATGGGGACCCAAGCGGTTTCTTACTTATTATTTGATTTGCGGAATTGGTGCCGGTCTGATTCAGGAGCTGGTGCAATATCTGGAATACGCCTTTACCTTGTCCAATTATGACAGCGTCAATCTGGGAATTGCCGGAGGAATTATTCCGATGGAAGAATACCTGAATATGATGACGACGGTGGGAGCTTCAGGAGCCGTTTACGGTATTCTGCTGGCGTTCGGAATGTTGTTCCCCAACAGCCAGATGTTTATTTTCCCGCTCCCGTTCCCGATCAAGGCGAAGTATTTTGTGATCGGTTATGCTGTACTGGAGTTGTTCCTGGGACTGGGCGGAGGTGACGGAGTTGCTCACTTTGCTCATCTGGGCGGTATGCTCTTTGGACTGATCCTGATTATCTATTGGAGGAAAAAGAATGGCAATCAACAGTTTTATAGCTAATCTGAAAGAAAATTTCCGTCGGGGAGACATTGTCACGCAGTTGCTGTACATCAATGTCGGAATGTTTATCCTGACTGCACTGACGGGCATTGTACTGATACTTTTCCGTCTGCCGCCTGTTCCCTGGCTGAACTGGCTGGAACTGCCGGCATGGATTGAGGCATTTATCCGCCAGCCCTGGTCGCTGCTGACCTATATGTTCATGCATGCAGGTGTATTTCATCTCCTGTTCAACATGTTGTGGCTGTACTGGTTCGGCCGTTTGTTCCTGAATTTCTTTTCGGCCCGTCATCTGCGGGGACTGTATATTCTGGGCGGATTGTGCGGCGGACTGCTGTATATTCTGGCATATAATGTATTTCCTTATTTCTCGGATGCCGTATATTCTTCCTACCTGCTGGGTGCATCGGCTTCGGTGCTGGCCATAGTTGTGGCGACGGCTGTCCGTGAACCTGAATATACGGTACAGTTTATGTTTATTGGTGCCGTTCGTTTGAAGTATGTGGCTTTGTTTATGGTGGCCCTTGATCTGCTTTTCATGACCTCTGAAAACGCCGGCGGACATATTGCGCATCTGGGAGGCGCACTGGCCGGATGGTGGTTTGCTTCCGGTCTGAGCTGCGGACACGATGTAACGAAGTGGATCAATGCCGTATTCGATTTTCTGGGCGGGAAATGGAAACCGGCTCCCCGGAAACCGAAAATGAACGTACATTACAGTGACAAGCAAAAAGATTATGATTATAATGCCCGTAAGAAGCAG
>ENA-OQAA01001715-OQAA01001715.1-human-gut-metagenome-genome-assembly--contig:-NODE-1715-length-10260-cov-2.270502_pt1 | contig 10260 bp, 19 predicted proteins | sample MGYA00242489_ERZ504515 | MGnify/ENA primary metagenome ERZ504515 (study PRJEB26092, sample SAMD00036237) | human gut metagenome | host: Homo sapiens | study: EMG produced TPA metagenomics assembly of...
GAACAGGCCGCCCTCATCCGACAGGCCTGTGCGATCGCCTGAGAGGCGGTCACAATGCGGGAATGGTCTCTCGTGCTGAAAAATTTCATCGTTATCGCTCCTTTTTGCCAGAAGGCCCATCACCTGGCCTCGTCGTACGGCAGCGGCCCAGAGCCATTTTTCTGCCTTTTCCCACCGGTACTTCCTGCTATTTCGCGCAAAAAGCACCCTTTATAATATGTACCATCCAGCGCCCGCTGTCAAGAGGGATGACTTCGGCCACGTCGAAACGCACCGGCTCGTCGCTCTGATGGGTGCTTTGGAGATACCATGCGGCGGATGCGATGATACGGCGCTGCTTGGCGGCGTTGACCGCCGCAGCGGGGGTATCCAGAGAGTCTTTGGCGCGGGTCTTTACCTCGCAGAACACCAGTGTTCCGTCCGGTTCCCGCAGGATGAGGTCTATCTCCCCCATCCGGGTGTGATAGTTGTGGGTGATGAGGGCCGCACCCTGCTTCTCGTAGAAACGCGCGGCGGCTGCCTCTCCCCTGCGGCCTGTCCCGGCCCGGTCCATCACTTGCCCTCGGGCCAGTAGCCCTGCTTTTTGAGGAAGCTGCGGCGGTAGAACGGCTGAATGCCGTACTGGGCAATGAGCTCGTAGTGGAGCTTGGTGCCGTAGCCTTGTGCTTTGCCAGCTGATACTGGGGATACTGCTTGTCCAGCTCCAGCATATAGCGGTCACGGCTGACTTTGGCCAGAATGGACGCTGCGCCGATGCTGGCGCTGGTGGCGTCGCCCTTCACCACCGGCTGTGCGGGCATGGTCAGCCCGTCCGGGATGCGGTTGCCGTCCACAAGGACGAGGTTCGGCACGATGTCCAGCCCCTCCACGGCCTGACGCATCCGCCCATGGTGGCATTCAGGATATTGTCGCGGTCGATGATGTCGGGGCCGACGAAGACGATCTTGTAAGCCAATGCCTTTTCGACGATTTGGTCGAAAAGAGCTTCCCGCTTTTTCTCGCTCAGCTTCTTGGAGTCGTTGATGCCGTAGACCGGAGCCTCGGGGTCAAGGATGCAGGCGGCCACACAGACCGGGCCGCACAGCGGGCCGCGGCCCGCCTCGTCTACGCCCGCAAAACAGCCGTACTGTGCCCGGATGTCGGCATCGTAGGCGTAGAGCGGCGCGGAGATCTCCTCATCCGTCCGGCGCTTCATTCCTCGTCCTCCTCGCAAAGTCGGCCATGTCGTCCCGCTGGGGCGGGCGCTCAAGGGAGATGCGGCCCCACTTGCAGGCGCGGAACTCATCCACCAGCATCACGGCACAGCGCTCGGTATTCACCTCGCCGCCCCGCACCAGCAGACCGCGCTTGCGGCCGATGGCTTCCATCAGCTCGTAGGGCGGCAGAGCCAGCGTCTCGGCATCCAGCTTGTAGCGCTGGGCCACGAGGTCGGGATAGTTGCGGCGCACCTCATCCAGAAGGTTCATGGCCAGCTCCTCGACATCAAGGATGTCATCCTTGATGGAGCCGATGAAGGCCAGATTCGAGGCGATGGTCTTGGAATCAAACTTCTTCCAGAGCACACCGGGCATATCCAGCAGGTCGAACTTTTCGGTGCTGACCCACTGCTTGCCCTTGGTCACGCCGGGACGGTCAGCCGCCTTGGCGCGGGCAGAGCCTGCAAAGGTATTGATGAAGGTGGATTTGCCCACATTGGGGATGCCGCAGAGCATGACCTGCGTCTTGGCACCGGCCATGCCGCGGTTCTGGCGGCGTGCCAGCAGGCCGGACAGTTCCTTTTCGATCGCGGCCTTGACGGCGTTCGCGCCGCCTTTCTGCTTGGCGCTGATGGCGACACAGCCCGCATCCGCCTCGTGGAAGTAGCGTATCCACTCTTCCGTCACGGCGGGGTCGGCGAGGTCCGCTTTGTTCAGCGCATAGAGCTTGGGCTTGCGGGCCGTGATGCGCTCGATCTCCGGGTTGAGGCTGGACAGCGGGATGCGGGCGTCCAGCAGTACAAGGCTTGCGTCAACGTGCTGGATCTCCTGCTCCATCATCCGCAGCGTCTTGGCCATATGGCCCGGGAACCACTGGATGGCATATTGGTTTGCAAACGGGTGTCCTGATTGTTCATTTTACTACTCCAAAATCCGAAAAGGGCAAAAAGCAGAGCAGCACTTTGCCCAGTATATCCTGTTCATCGATGCAGCCGACATAGCTCGAGCGGCTGTCCAGCGAGGCGTTGCGGTTGTCGCCCATCACGAACACCGTCCCCTCAGGCACAGTGTACGGGAACTCCACATCATAGCCCAGATAGGTCGGCTCTGCGATGTAATCCTCTTCCAGCACCTTTCCATTGACCTCTACCGTTCCGGTGGCATAGTCGATGGAGATGGTGTCGCCGCCTTTGGCGATGACACGCTTGACCAGAGGGCGGCCATAGCTGGTGTAGCTGTCCACGATGACCACATCGCCCCGCTGAGGCTCATAGCCTGCGCCCCAGACGACGAGCTTATCGCCGTTTTCCAGCGTAGGCACCATCGACTCGCCGTCCACCTGAATGATACGGAAGAAAAAGGAAAACACCAGCACCAGCACCAGCGCCGCCGAAATAAGCGCTTCGTACCATTCCAGCAGGCCCTGCCCACGGACAGCAGGCTGTGACTGTTCCATATCCGATGCACCTCTTTATCCGGGCTTCTGCCCGTTTTTATTTTCTCTGTCTCTGCGCCAAAAGCGCCGTATAACAGAAAAAAGGGGACAAACGAGTTGTCCCCTTTTCTCCCGCTTTGAAACGGGGAATCATCAAATATCGCTCTTGACCTTGGCAGCCTTGCCGGTACGACCACGCAGGTAGAACAGCTTTGCGCGGCGGACCTTGCCCTTACGGACAACAGTGACCTTCTCGACGAAGGGGCTGTTGATGGGGAAGACACGCTCGATGCCGACGCCGTAGGAAACGCGGCGAACGGTAAAGGTCTCTGCGACGCCGCCGTGCTTCTTAGCAATGACGGTACCCTCGAAAGCCTGGATACGCTCGCGCTCGCCTTCCTTGATACGAACATCAACGCGGACGGTATCGCCGACGTTGAACTGGGGCTTCTCAGCCTTGATGCTGCCTTCAGAAATAATCTTCAGTGCGTCCATTTTGAATTCCTCCATTTGTTTTTAGACGTTCATACACGGCGAACTGCCGTCAGAGGACCGCCCGTTTAATGATATGTGTCATTAACCCCGCTGTGGTCTCAGCGGACACTAACGCCTTAATAGGATAGCACAAACCGCCCATAAAAGCAAGCGTTTCGGGCAAATTTATGCAAAAATTTTCGCTCTGGCTTTGATGGACCGTTCTTACTCGAACTTCCGCTTGTCTGCCGTCAGAAATTCGGTGCGCAGGATAGAGCGTTCGCCGCCGGGACCCCGAATTTTGCTTCCAGCGCCGCCGTCAGCAGCGAGGGGTTCAGGTTCAGGTCCTGCGAGGCGGGCAGGCAGACCGCAAAGCTTACGCTCTCCCCTTCCGTCTCAAGCTCGAGAGTGGGGACATATTCCTTCATCTCGACCATCCTGACGCCGCGCTTGCTCTTTTTCTCCACCGGCACACTGTCGAGGGTGTTATACTGTGCAAGCTTTTCCGCGGCGTCCGCCGGGTAGCGGATGCGATAGCAGGCGTAGGCAATGGCGTCAGCTTCATCTTCACCGGCTCCACGCAGTAGACCTCGATTCCGGCAGGCATGATGGCGTTCAGCGCCGTCTGCCACTGGGCAAAATCGGGGTTTTCGGCCTCGGTCTTGACATCCACACACTCGCACTGGCTCTCCTGCCCCAGCGAGAGCGGGCAGGCAAAGGTCATATAGATGTGGGGATTGAAGCCCAGCGTATGCCACACCGGCAGGCCGCTGCGCTTGAGCACCCGCTGCATCACCCGCTGCATATCCAGCAGGGAGATGTAGGAGGCTTCGTTCATCTTCTTAAACGAGATCCTTACTGTAATCAAAGCACGGTCCTCCTAACAGATGGTTTGCGCCGCAGCCGTGGCAGGCACGGTTGCAGGGCTGAGTGGTCTGGGCCGCGAGGGCCTTGTTGTACTCCCGCACCAGATATTCGTGGGTGACGCCGTAGTCCATGTGGCTCCACGGGGTCACTTCGTCCAGACCGATCGCGCGCTGGCAGTAGAACTTGGGGTCAATGCCCATGTCCTCGAAGACCTGCATCCAGGTGTCGTACTTGAAGCACTCTTCCCAGCCGTCAAAATAGCAGCCGCGCTTGTAGGCTCGAGGATGACGGGAGCCAAGCGGCGGTCGCCCTTGGCAAAGACGCCCTCGAGGAAGCTGGTGGTGCTGTCGTGGTAGTTGACCTTGATCTTGCGGCTGTGGACGCTTTCGAGCAGGTGCTTCTGCTTGGCCTGCAGCATCTCTTCGGTATCCATCGGGACGAACTGGAAGGGGGTGTGGGGCTTCGGCACGAAGCAGGCGCAGCTGATGGTCACCTGCACGCCGCGGCCCTTGGCGTGCTTGGGATTGGAGTAGAACAAATCGACTACTTTCTGAGCGGTCTCGGCGATGCCCTCGATGTCCTCCATCGTCTCGGTGGGCAGGCCCATCATGAAGTAGAGCTTGACGGAAGTGTAGCCGTTGGCGAAAGCCAGCGAGCAGGTCTTTTCGATCTCATCCCAGGTGACGTTCTTATTGATGACGTCGCGCAGGCGCTGGTCCCGGCCTCAGCGGCAAAGGTCAGGCCGCTCTTGCGCACCTTGGTGGTTTTTTCAATGAGGCTCTGGGAGAAGTTGTCCATCCGCAGAGAGGGCAGCGACAGGCTGACGTGCTCTTTCGGCGCCCACTCGTTCAAATCGTCCAGCAGCTCTTCGAGCTGGCTGTGGTCAGAGGTGGACAAGCTGGAAAGACTCAGCTCCTCGTAGCCGGTGTTGGCGCAGAGGTCCTGTGCGGCCTTGTTCAGCAGGCTGGCGTCGCGCTGGCGCATGGGGCGGTAGAGGAAGCCTGCCTGACAGAACCGACAGCCGCGCACACAGCCGCGCAGCACCTCGATGCTGGCGCGGTCCTGAATGGCACCCACCATCGGGACGACGAAGTTGGTCGGGGGCGCAAAGTCGTTCAGGTTCTTGATGATGGCCTTGGTGATGACCGCGGGATGCCCGGCTCGTTGGGAGTGATGGACTTAACGCGGCCATCCTCGTAGTATTCGATGTCGTAGAAAGCCGGGATATAGACGCCGGGGATCCTGGCAATGCGGAGCAGCAGCTCTTTCTTGGAGACGCCGCCCTCTTTCTTGGCCTTTTCGATTTCGGCGCAGATGCCGGGCAGCTGGTTTTCGCCCTCGCCCAGCTGGACGACGTCGAAGAAGTCGGCGATGGGCTCGGAGTTGCAGGCACAGGGGCCGCCCGCCACGATGAGGGGCCAGCTCTCGTCGCGGTCTTTCGAGTAGAACGGGATGCCCGCCAGATCCAGCATGGCGAGGATGTTGGTGTAGGACAGCTCATATTGGAGCGTAAAGCCCACAGCGTCGAAAGCCGTGAGGGGGTCTTTGCTCTCCATCGTGTAGAGGGGAAGGCCCAGGCGCTCCATCTCAGCCTTCATATCCAGCCACGGCATAAAGGCGCGCTCACACCACCAGTTTTCGTGGCTGTTCAGCAGCTCGTAGAGGATTTTTTCGCCCAGAAAGGACATACCCACTTCGTAGGTGTCCGGGAAGCAGAACGCGAAGCGGACGTCTACCTCGTCTTTATTTTTATAGACGCTGCCGGGTTCGCCGCCGGTGTAACGGCCCGGCTTCTGCACCCGGGACAGCGCTTCTTTCAGTTTCGGATCAAACATCAAGTTCCTCCATTTAACAACACGGATTGCATATTTATATATTTTACCCTATTTGGGCGAAGATTGCAACAGACATCTCAGCATTTGAGCTCCATCCAGCGGTGGGACAGGCAGAAGGTTGAACGCCCCGGTGAGCAGATTGGCCGCAAGGAACGCACTGCCCCGGATGGTGGCACACTGCTCCATCCTCATTGCCCAGATGGCGGCCAAGAGCCATTCATGCCCGGCCCGGCGGCAGCGAGCAGAAAGGTCTGCCCCCGGGTGAGGGTCTGACCCCGGGTCCGCATACAGAAACCGGTCATGGTCACTTCGATGATGGGAAAGCGCCGGAACAGGAGCAGATAGACGAAGACATGACCCATTTCGTGGAGGATGGCAACACACAGGCCGATGCGCAGGAAGCCGCTGGCATCGAACCAGAGCAGCAGATACAGCGCCCCGCAGAGCAGCAGCGGGTCACGGAACACCAGCGGCCCCAGCCGGACGAGCCGCCTCATGGCAGGCCCAGCAGAGCCCCCGCATCATAGCGGACGCCCTGTTCCAGAAGCTCAAAATGAAGGTGCGCCCCGGTGGAGCGGCCCGTTTCCCCCGCTGTCCCCAGCGGCTGACCTGCCTGCACAACTTCTCCGGCCCGAACGAAGAGGTATTGCAGATGGGCGTAAAGCGTCTCCTGCCCGCCGCTGTGGCTCAGGCAGAGGTAGTTGCCGTAGGTCGCGCTCCGCCGGGCGGCAATGACGACGCATCCATCGCGGCCAGCACCAGCGTACCTTCCGAACATGCAAGGTCAGTGCCGCGATGGAACGCCTCTTCGCCGGTGATGGGGTCGGTGCGCCAGCCGTAGTCCGAGACCCGCCACGCCGTCGTACCCAGCGGGAAGCAGGCCGTCTGCGCAGGCCTCATCCGTTTCAGCGAACAGCCCTCGGGCGCGGCTTTTGCGGCACAGGCCCGCAGCGCGGCCATGCAGAACAGGACAGCGCAGAACACCGCAAAAATCACCCACTTTGTTCTATGCTGTCTTGTCCCCATCGGCGTCCCTCCTGTTTCCTGTACTGTATGCGGCAGGACAATATAAAATGCCGCCGGCCTTGCAGGCCAGCGGCATCGGGGATTATTTCAGGAAGTGCTCGAGCAGGCGGCCCAGCAGACCGGTGCGGCGGGGGCGGCTCTCGGTGACGACAATGGGCATCGGGGCGGGAACGGCCTTTTCCGGCTGTACTGGCTGTTTTTCCGGTTCTACGGGCTGAGGTGCCGCCTTTGCCGGTGCGGCAGGCTTTCCGGAGCCTTGACGGGCTGGGGCTTCGGCGTCTCAGCGACAGAAGCCGGTGCAGGCGCTTTGTCGCGGGCCGTCCAGTCGTCGCGGAGAAGGTCGTACATTCCCATCTGGCTGTTCACCAGCGGCTCGCCGGGGGCGGGCTTGACTTTCTGGTAGCTGCCGTCCGGCTGCATCTCACGGGCGTTGACGTTGTCGCTGAGCTGGAGGCGGAGGATACTGTCCAGCTTCTCCTTCAGCACGGGGTCTTCCACCCGGACGCCGACTTCCACGCGGCACTCGGTGTTGCGGGTGAGAAAGTCGCCGGATGCGATATAGATGCGGGTGTTCACGCCGTCATAGAAGCTGTAGATTCGGCCATGCTCGAGGTAGCGGCCCACGAGGCTGCGGATGTGGAGGTTTTCGGTCTTGCCCGGCACACCGGCGCGGACGCAGCAGATGCCGCGGACGATCATGTCGATGCGGACACCGGCACAGCTGGCTTCCTCAAGCTTTAAGATGATGTCACGGTCAGAGATGGAGTTGTTCTTCAAAATCATGGAAGCCGGGCGGCCCAGACGGCAGCGTTGATGACCCGGTCCATCTCATCCAGCAGCACGCTCTTGAAGCGGAGGGGTGCTACCAGCATCTTTTCGCTCTCCTCCGTCAGTTTCTGCACGGCAAGGTTCTGGAAGACGTTGGACGCTTCCTCGCCGATGCCAAGGTCGGCGGTGATGAAGGAGTAGTCGGTATAGAGCTCACTGGTCTTCTCGTTGTAGTTGCCGGTACCGATCTGGGTGATGTAGGAGTAGCCGTGGGCGCTCTTTTTGGTGATGAGAGTCAGCTTGGAGTGGACTTTGTAGTCGTCAAAGCCATAGATGACCGTGCATCCGGCCTCTTCGAGGTGCTTCGACCAGTCGATGTTGTTCTGTTCGTCAAAGCGGGCGCGCAGCTCCACCAGCGCCACAACTTCCTTGCCGTTCTCGGCGGCTTCCACGAGGCCTGTACGATTTGAGACTCGCGGGCCATGCGGTAGAGCGTCATCTTGATGGAGATGACGTCGGGGTCCTGCGCGGCCTTTTTCAGCATCGCAATAAAGGGGCGGATGGACTGGTACGGGTAGCTCAACAGCACATCGTGCTTTTCCACCTCGGCGGCAAGGTCGTAGTCCTGCGGAGGCAGCATAGGCCGGGCAGGCGTATAGAACAGCTCGGGGTGGCCGTCGGACTCCATGCGGGAGGTGAGCTTGTAGAAGAAACTCAGGTCAAGAGGGCTCTTCTGGACGAAGACCCGCTTGTGGGTCAGCTCGAGACGACTGCAGAGCAGCTGAGCGACCTGCGGTGCGGCGGGGATGACCTGCAGACGGACGGCGGCCAGCTTGCGGCGGCGCTTGAGCAGATCGGCATGATCTCGCGGTAGTCGATGTCATGGTCCATCATGCCCTCTTTCACGTCGATGTCGGCGTTGCGGGTGACCCGGAAGAGGCACTTTTCCTGCACATTTTCCTTTCCGAAGATGAGGCCGCATAATGGAGCACCAGCTCCTCCGTCAGGGCAAAGCAGGTCTCATTGTCCTTCCGGACGAAATGCATCCGCTCCATCTGGCTTGAGATGGGTACGATGCCGAGGGTGTGCTCCGAGGTGTGTTTTTCGTGAAGGAGAACGCCAAGATAGATCTCCTTATTGCGCAGGAACGGGAACGGGTGGCGGCTGTCCACGATCTGAGGACTGAGGATGGGGAAAAGCTCGCTCTGGAAATACTTCTTCCAGAAGTGCTCGTCCTCTTTGCTCAGCTTATCGAAATCCACCTTGCGGTAGCCGCAGGCGGCCAGATTTTCCAGCGCTTTGGCGTAGTATTTGTCGCAGTCCTCCTGGAGCTGAGCGGTCTTGGGCATGATGGCGGCAAGCTGCTCTTCCGCCGTCATGTTCGTCTTGTTTTCCCGCTTTTCCTTCTTGCCGCGCATGAGGTTGGCGCGCTCCTGAAGCGAGCGACGCGCACCATGAAGAACTCGTCCAGATTAGAGCCGTAGATGGCCAGAAACTTGAGCTGTTCGGCCAGCGGGACATTTTTATCCTTGCCCAGCACCAGCACGCGGCGGTTGAAGTCCAGCCAGCTCAATTCCCGGTTGATAAAAATGCTCTCTTCACTCATGATAACTCCTTTTTCCCGAGAAGGTCTCCCCTCTCAGCTCACATAGGCGAGGCCCTGCCATTCGTCTATCATATCCTGCGTAACGCCCGGCACCTGTGCCACCTCATCGAGGCTCTGGAACCGGCCATGGGCAAGACGATATTCCAGAATAGCTCTCGCTTTCTTCTCCCCGAGGCCGGGCAGTGTGGTCATAGCGTCTATCCCGGCGGTGTTGAGTCCACACGGAAGGACTCCCGCAGAGGCTCGACCACCGCTGACGAAGCCTGCGCCGGGGATGGCGGCACGGCATACCAGAACCCCAGACTGACAATGCAGACCGCCGCTGCTGCCGCCAGTGCAGAAAGCGGCGCTCACCAGGCTTAACATAGTTTCTCTCATTGTACTCGAAATCCTTCCAAAAAGAAAGTCTCCTGCGGAAAATTTGCAGGAGACTTTACACAATCTTTACGATGCGGCTTCGGCACTTCGCACAAGGCCATAGAAAAACTCTGCGGCTGCGCCGGTGTCGTGGTCGGTCAGGGTCGTCTGGCTGGCAGCAAGGCGCAGCTCCACCGGGGCATCTGCCGGAACAACGCTCTGCTTGGCCTGACGGACCAGCTCGAGCATCTGGCTGCACCCGGCGGCGACGGTGAGCTGGTCAGCCGTGCAGTTGACGGGCAGGCAGACCGCACCCAGCATTGCTTCCGCCGAGACGACACCCGGTGTCAGCACCATGACATCCATGCCGGTGCGCTCCGAGCGCAGCATGGCGGCATTGTCCCCCAGTGCCTTTTCCAGAAGGGCCTGAATGGGCAGCTGCTGACGGTCCTGATAGAGCAGGATGCGCAGCACGTCCTCGCCCTTGACATCGGCGGGACTGCACAGCGTAAAGGGGGTGAACTCCCGGCGCAGATGGCGCTCGAGGGCGGTGCTCATCCGCAGCACACGGTAGAGCCGTCGGCCATCTGCAGCGCAATGCCGAGGCCCACAGCTGCGGGCAGCTTTTTGAAGATGGATTCCTCACAGCCCGCGAAGCTGCACAGCGGCTGGCCGCTGCCCTCCGAGAACCGGTAG
>ENA-OQAA01001716-OQAA01001716.1-human-gut-metagenome-genome-assembly--contig:-NODE-1716-length-10260-cov-1.782197_pt1 | contig 10260 bp, 7 predicted proteins | sample MGYA00242489_ERZ504515 | MGnify/ENA primary metagenome ERZ504515 (study PRJEB26092, sample SAMD00036237) | human gut metagenome | host: Homo sapiens | study: EMG produced TPA metagenomics assembly of...
GGATTTTGTAGAATCAGATGGGAATGGAGGGGAAGTCATTACACAACGTTACGTCAACGGGCAAACCTGGAATAATGTATTGGCAGTAGGTGGTAAGACACCCCATGCCGGTGTCAGTTTTGATGATACCAATCTGTTGGTAATTGATAAAATGGCACTTGGAGATCCGTTTACTTACGTGGATACTAATAATCTGATACATTATTATGAGTCAAATAATTGGTTGGATTTACTTTATGGTACCACCTGGAGCACTCAGCACAATATCGGTATTCAGGGTTCCAGCGAACGTGCACGTTGGTCGGCATCTTTGGGATATGCTGATGACCGTTCTGTTATTATAGCTACAGACGACGGTATCAAAAAATACAATGCACGTATGAATGCGGACTATGATATTACTAAGTGGCTGGTATTCAATATGAATATTTCTTATAGCAATCGTTATAAAGACAGCCCGCTCGATGGGCTTGATGGTAACAACTCTGGTATGTATGATGCGCCTGCGGCACCGGCCTATACTCCTTCCGGAAATTATTATGATTTCTATGTTTGTGGGCGTTCTCCCTTATCGGCTATGCAGGCCGGTGGACGGGCAAAACAAGAATTTGAGACATTCCGTTATTCCAATACGTTGACAGCCCAGTTGACCAAGGACCTGAAAGCAACCGGTTCTATGTCGTTCATTAAGAATAATAATGTGCAAACTGAGTATAAGACAACATATTATGTAGGAGCGCCTTATGCCGTAAATATAGAAAAGAACGGAAATGGAGAGGTGATAGGATATGACGTGAATGAGCAGTTGAATGTAGTCAATGCAGGGACAAAGAGCTATGCGCAGGAACGTAGCCAGCGCACTTTCTATGAAAATTACTCCTTGCAACTGGATTACAATCATACATTCGGCAATGTGCATAATGTAGCTGCCATGGTTGGTGCCAATGCTGAGAAGAGAACCTACAAGAACGTGACGGCCAAACGTACGGATTGTTATACGACGGTTTGTTTGACCTGAATACCGGATCGGCAGGATCAACCAACCAAACAGTAACCGGCGGTTCTAATGCGCAAGGATATATATCCTATCTGACTCGTTTGAATTACAATTATGCAGGGAAATATATGATTGAGGCTTTGGGACGTCGCGACGGTACTTCTAAATTTCATGTAGACTACCGTTGGTGTAACTTTGGTGCCGCCAGTGTAGGATGGAGAATCTCTGAAGAGAATTTTGTGAAGAAGAATGTAAAATGGCTGGATAATCTGAAATTGCGTGCTTCTTATGGTGTCACAGGTGGTGCGGTGAGCGAATTGGGCAACTATGACTATCTGTCTGCCATCACGCTGAGTACTTACTACTTCAATGGTGGTCAGGAACAAATTGCTTATCTTTCTAAAATGACCGACTACTCACGTACCTGGGAGAAATTGCAAAATCTGAATATCGGTGTTGACTTTGCCCTGTTTGGTAACCGCCTGACCGGTAGCTTCGATTGGTATCAGAAGAAGAACAATAATATGCTGGTTTCCCTTACGTATCCGGATGTATTGGGAACAAATCCAGCAGCCACTAACGATGCAAAACTCCGTGTGAAAGGTTGGGAAGCCGTAATTGGTTGGAACGACCGTGCAGGAAAAGTGGATTATTGGGTAAGTGCTTCTTTGAGTGACGCCCGTTCCATGGTGGTGGATTATGCAGGAACGGATACTTGGACAGCGGGTCTGGTGAAAGTACGCGAAGGTTATCCGTTAAATTCATTGTTCGTTTACAAGACTGACGGTTATTTTACCTCGTATGATGAGATTGCTGATTACTACAAGCAATATGCCGGAAACAGTGCCTTGGCCAAAGTAGCGCAAAGCAGTGCAAGCACTCATCTGCGTCCGGGCGACCGTAAGAAGGTATTGATTCTTGATCCTGACAATGACACGACAAATGGAAAAGGGAATACCGGAGCTGGAGACGTTTATCACTATGGCGATTCGGACCCTCACTTTAACTTCGGTCTCAATGCGGGAGCTAGATGGAATAACTTCGATTTTTCTTTATTTGTGCAAGGAGTGGGAAAACGTAACATTCTGCGTGATACAGGTATGAACACATGTGCTTTCTATGTTAACTATACCAATATCCTGACCACTCACCTTGATACATGGGCTTGGGACAATCAGAATGCTGAGTATGCCCGTCTTTCTTTGCAGCAGGATAAGAATAAATGGAATGTAGACAACAATGATACTGCTATTCAGAACGCATGGTATGCCCGTCTTAAAAACATTACTGTCGGTTACACCATTCCTTCTTCCATCACAAGTAAATGGAAGATAGAGAAACTGAGATTTTATTTCTCGGGCGATAACGTAGCAGAAATCACAGGTCTGTCGGACGGATATGATCCGGAAAAGGGAACTAGTGCAAGAACCACCCTTCCTTTCAGCCGTAGTTGGACGCTTGGTGTTGATTTAACTTTCTAATTATTAACTGAAAAATTAAAGAACATGAAAAAGATATTATTTGCGATGACTGCAACCGCCATAGTGTTGTGCGCGACTTCTTGCTCGGATTATTTTCTGGATCTGACTCCTACAGACCAGCAAACTGAAGCCAACTACTACAAAAGTGCGAAGGAATTTGAAGTGGCAGCCAAAAGTACTTACAGCTTTTACGGATTCAAAGATATGTCGGAGACGGTCAACGGGACTAAATATACCAGAACCTTCTATGACATCATGGATAATAACTCCGACATCATCAGCGGGGTACATTCCATAGCGGCGCACGCAGGCTGCATCTACAACGATGCTTACTGGTCATTGTGCTATGCTAAAATCCGTAAGTGTAACGTTGTTATTGAAAAGGGTGATGAATATAGCGGTACGGATGATATCAGTGCCTCACTTGCCATAGCCCGCTTCTTTCGTGCCTACCAGTATTTCTATTTACTTCAGCGATTTGGCGGTGTCCCCATCGTTACAGAATCTCTTTCATCTACTTCCGGTGAACTGTATGCCCCTCGCAACTCGCGTTATGAGGTTGTGAAGTTGATATTGGACGATCTGGATTATGCGATTCTTCACCTTTCGGATGAGGCTGATTATGACGCAAAGTGAGCCGGCAAGGTGCACAGGCTTTCAAGGCACGGGTGCTGCTGTTCGAAGGTACATGGGAGAAATATGTAGGTGTCACCACTGATGGGAATGGAACTTCGGAGGGAGCCGGAAGTAGCAAACCTTCCGATTATCCAAGTGTGGAAAGCATGCTGACCGAAGCGGCTTCACTGGCCAATGAAATCATTGTATCCGGAAAGTATGAATTGTGGAATGCCAAAGGTACGGCGTATGAAAGTATTGCCTATAACTACCTTTTCAATTTGGAGGATGAGGATACGAATCCGATGGGTTTCAAGAAAGATAAGAATCATGAGTTTATTCTCCAGATTGCTTATAACCATGATGATAACCGCATTGCCAAAAATGTCACCAAGTCTTTGGGAGGTGATAATAACCAGGCTAGTGCCATCACCATCAAGATGATGAATATGTTCCCTTGCACCACGGATGGTTTGCCCTATCTGTATTCCAAGGACTACAACGGATATGATAAACTGACGGATATTTTCGATAACCGCGACTCGCGTCTGACCTCATGCGTCAAAAGGCCGGGAGATATCTATTATTTCATGGGATCGAACGGTGCGGATAGAACTACTTATGCCAAAGCCGATTATGTGACGGTTTTTGACTTCCCTTCGGCATGTACTCCTTATTATCCCATTGTTCTTAATGCCGGGTATACGGGCTTTCAGAATCGTAAGATGTGTTCGGAGCGCAAAGATTATAGAGATGAGGATGAAGGTTATAACTATCCTGTACTTCGTTTGGCAGAAGTTTATCTGATATATGCGGAAGCCAAATGTGAGCTGGGGAATGGTACCATCTCTGATGAAGATCTGAATAAATCCATCAATCTGCTGCATGATCGTGCCGGATCTGCCCGCATCAGTAATGCATCCGTGGCACAGGCCAAACGCCAATTATCTGGCCAATACCGGTAAAGCCGGAAATATGACGGTGCTTGAACTCATTCGCAATGAGCGGGCTGTAGAATTACGTAATGAGAATTTACGCCCTTATGATTTGCTGCGTTGGGGAATTGCCGAAGAAGCATTGAACAGTAACCGCTCGGGCATTGTGGTGAAGAATCCTGACGGAACAGATACGGAGCTGGTAACATTCAGCTATGAAGGAGGTGGAAATACTCAGGCCTTATATTCTTCGGCTGCTGCCGTATATGGTTTTGAAACATTGGAAGATGGCTCAAAGGCGCTGATTATCAACGATAAGTCTCAGTTCAATATGCAACGTAAAAATTATCTGTATCCGATTCCTCTGTCGCAGATTCAGTTGAACCCGGCTCTGTTGCAGAATCCTGGATATTGATAGAAGAGTAGTTTACCGCTAAAGAAGATATACATGGTAAATGCTTGACCGATAAAACAGAAATACTCAAAAAAGCAACGTCTCCTGAGTGCTTTTGAGTATTTCTGTTCATGTAATTGTATTAGTGCAAATAGAACATATATAGTATGAATGTTATTAGAAAAATCATTTTCCTGACTACGCTGTGTGGTGTGGTAAGTGGTCTGTGTGCCCAGAATATATCAATTTCTACCACTAAAACCTCCTTGGTACTTTCGGCTCCGGTCGGGGAGGAATTGAAATATATATATTATGGCAGTAAACTGTCGGAGGCGGATTTCCGGGCAATCAACAGTGCTGAGAAAGGTAATTTATCCGCTTATCCGGTCTATGGCTTGAATTGTCCGTCTGAAACTGCTCTGGCCGTACAGCACAGCGATGGCAGTATGGCGCTTCAGCTGGAAGTGGTGAACGTAGAAACCAGTCGGCAGAAAGATGCTGACCTGACAATCATATCCTTGAAAGACAAAGTATCCCCCTTTTATGTAAAGGTCTGCTATAAAGCCTATCAGGATGTGGATATCATAGAAACATGGACCGAACTCAGCCATCAGGAGAAAAAAAACGTGACACTCAATCAGTTTGCTTCCGCTTATCTGCCCATCCGGCGGGGAAATGTATGGTTGTCTCATCTTTACGGAGCCTGGGCCAATGAAGGGCGCTTGTTGCAAGAGCCTTTGGAGCCGGGGATGAAAGTCATAAAGAACAGAGATGGAGTACGCAATTCACATACGGCACATGCTGAGGTCATGTTTTCGCTTGATGGACAACCTGTTGAGAATAGCGGGCGTGTCATTGGTGCGGCATTGTGTTATAGTGGGAACTACAAATTGCGCATCGACACGGACGACAGTGAATACCATCATTTTTATGCCGGTATCAATGAAGACAATTCGACATATCACCTGAAACCGGGTGAAGTGTTCAGGACTCCTGAACTGGCTTTGACTTACAGTGATGAAGGATTGAGTGGGAGCAGCCGTAATTTTCACCGCTGGGCCAGACTACATAAACTGGCCAACGGGACAAAACTCCGCAAGATACTCCTGAACAGTTGGGAAGGAGTTTATTTCAAGATCAATGAGACTGGAATGAGTCAGATGATGTCAGATATCGCCTCTTTGGGCGGTGAATTGTTTGTGATGGACGATGGCTGGTTCGGTGACAAGTACCCACGCAGAACAGACCGGTCTTCTTTGGGAGATTGGGTCGTTGATAAGGAAAAACTGCCTTCGGGTATCGGGGGATTGATTGATGAGGCTAAGAAACAGGGCATTAATTTCGGCATCTGGATTGAACCGGAAATGGTGAATACCACCAGTGAACTGTATGAAAAACATCCGGACTGGGTGATCCGGGCTCCCGGGTATGAATTGGTTGCAGGCCGAGGTGGAACGCAGGTGGTGCTCGACTTGTCTAATCCCAAGGTGCAGGATTTTATTTTTGGTATAGTGGATAATCTGATGACAAAACATCCGGAGATAGATTACATCAAATGGGATGCGAATATGCCTATCATGAATCATGGCTCCGGTTATCTGGGTAAGGGAGAGCAGAGCCATCTGTATATAGCCTACCATCGGGGCTTCGAGTCAATCTGTAAGCGTATACGCAGCAAATATCCCGACCTGACCATCCAGCCTGCGCTCAGGGCGGTGGCAGGGCGAACTATGGAGTACTACCCTATTTTGACGAGTTCTGGGTGAGCGATAATACCGATGCTTTGCAACGTGTGTATATGCAGTGGGGAACTTCTTATTTCTTTCCGGCCATGGCAATGGCTTCGCATATCAGCGCTACCCTAATCATCAGACTTTCCGTACTATTCCACTGAAATTCCGTATTGATGTGGCTATGAGCGGACGTTTGGGAATGGAAATACAGCCCAAGGATATGACCGGTGAAGAAAAGGAACTTTGCAGGAAAGCCATAGCCGAGTATAAGGAAATACGTCCGGTAGTTCAATTGGGAGATATTTATAGGCTGGTATCACCTTATGATAAGTTGGGCGTAGCCTCGTTGATGTACACATCTCCGGAAAAAGATAAGGCTGTTTTTTATTGGTGGAAGACTGAACATTTCCGCAACCAACATTTACCGCGTGTGAAGATGGCGGGATTGAATCCGCAAGGTAACTATCGTATCCGTGAACTGAACCGCATTGATAATCAGCCGTTAATCTTTGAAGGACAGATATTCAGTGGAGCATACTTAATGGCAAACGGTCTGGAAATTCCTTACGATCATTTGGTGGATAGAAACAAGAAAAGTGATTATTCCAGCAGAATACTTTATCTGTTGGAAGTGAGCGTTTCAGATGTGAACAAATAACGTAAGTTTGGTACGCATCACTTTTTTGAAGCACCCTTCACACCGCTGCGTCCCTTTATTCATCGGGCATAGCGTGTGGAAGGGTGTTTTTTGTGGACTTATCTCGTTACGATCCGATCCCGGCTGACTCCATAATATCCTGCCGCCGGCACATATATCGGTTGTGTCTTTCTTCCTATATTTTCTATCTTTCCTTCCGCATTCAGCCGTTTCAGGTGCTCCGCTGCTTTAGACCGCATAAAGCCGCATATACGCTGGAAATCGGTACGTGTCATCAGTTGGTGTTCTGCAAAATACGCTTTCAGCCGCATATCTATCTCTACATCAGACAGTTTACCGGAGTGCCCGCTGTGCCTGAAGTTTTTTCAGTTTCACGTTGCCCACCTCGTCCTTCAGCGCACGGTCGGCACGGAACTTGATACCTTTCAATCTCACCTTTTCATTTTTCCGGTCCGTCTCCCTCGTGATTCCTTTTTCACTTTTCAGTGTGGGGTAGAAATAACCGATACCATCCAGGTGTACTTGCCGCCCTTCCGATAATTCCTCGCCCATCACATGAGAAAGCGCGTCGAGCACCGCCGACACATCAGTTTCAGTCAGCGAGCTGCGTTTCTGTATTTTTCGGCGGATTTCGTCGGTTCCTACTTTTCCATTGAGGGTGATGCGTGCATGGATTGTTGTTTTCTCAGTTTCGTCCGTTTCATTGTTCGGTACCGGAGTCTCATACCATTCAAAAAGTATTGCCATTGTTTGTCGTTTTACAATTGATGATGCAAATGTACCATATATATAAGGGAAGAGCAAATTTTGAACGGACCATTCATATCTTTGATTATATCAGCTGGCTGATTGCTATCAACAAGCTTGCTGACAGTAATCAGTAAGCCTGCCGACTATAATCAAACGCTGCGGATGCCTTATGCAAAAGACGATGATCCCATATGTGAAATCACAACAAGATATACCTGCTTTATTAGTGCTGATTAGTTGAACGGATTTCTCTGAAACGTTTGCAAACAGGCCTTTTATGATGCTAACTTCGTAGCATTAATCACTAAAATAGTAACAGAATTATGAAGACAAAATTAATGCGATTTATTACCTCTTTTTTTGAGAGTTGGAGAGAAGAAAAAAAAGTGCTGGCAAATCAGCCGGAATCTATTGTGGAGCACACGGATATTACCGTTGCGTGTTCCACAAACCATCCTGTTGCGGAACGTGTAAAGACCGTGCCGGTTAGTCTGACGGATCAGGTAAACCGCTTCCTGCAATCTACCTACGATTTTCGTTATAATTTGCTGACGGAAGAAACCGAATACCGTCCGGCAGATGGGAGAGGAGAGCCTTTTGCACCTGTGGGCAGACGGGAACTGAATTCTTTCTGCCTCGAAGCGCATGCACGGGGCATTGCCTGTTGGGATAAAGACATCAGTCGTTATCTTTATTCTACCAGTGTACCCGGTTATCATCCTTTCCTTCTGTATCTGGACGAACTTCCGGCCTGGGATGGCATTGATCGTCTTGAAGCATTGGCGCACCGTGTTTCTTCTGATCCATTGTGGATAAAACACTTCCATATATGGTTGCTTGCCCTTACTGCACAATGGCTGGGCATAACGGGAAAGCATGCCAATAGTGTGGCTCCTATCCTTATCAGTACGGAACAAGGCTGTTTGAAATCTACCTTTTGCAAGAGTTTAATGCCCGAAACCCTGTCACGTTACTATTCGGATGAAGTGGAGTTGACTTCAAAAGGAAACGTCACCCGTAAAATGTCGGAAATGGGTCTGCTGAATCTTGACGAGTTCGATAAATATCCCGCTTCTAAAATGCCGTTGCTGAAGAATCTGATGCAGATGGCGGAGCTGAACCTTTGTAAAGCCTATCAGAGAAACTATCGCAACCTGCCGCGTATCGCCTCTTTCATAGGCACAAGCAACCGTTCCGATTTATTATCCGATCCTACGGGGAGCCGGCGTTTTTCTTTGTGTGGAAGTGAAGGGGAAGATAGATTGTTCCCGCATTTGTGCACAAACAAATCTATGCCCAGTTGAAGCAAGAGCTTCTGAAGGGTGCCCGATATTGGTTTACGGCAGAAGAAGAACATGAATTGAAGGAGCATAATAAGATGTTTCAGCGTCGCAGCATAATGGAAGAGGTGCTTTATGCCTGTTTCCGCCCTGCCACAGCCGAAGATCGGGATGAAATAGTGCAACGCCTTTCCGCAGCAGATATTTCAAGGTTTTGAAAAGACAGAATCCAGCCGCCATGCGGGGAGTTAATTCGAATGCGTTTGCCCAGTTGTTGGCGCCATTGGGATTTTCCCGCTCACGTAGCCGTTATGGGAATTATTATGCGGTCATTTCTTTGTCCGAAAATATCCCTTCCACCCGCTAACCCCGATGAATCGGGCGTTTCAATAGTGTGGAAGGGTAGGGATACTCGCTATGAATATGGTAAAAGCTGGTTTGACTGAGGAAAACAAGAATAGATGCTCAACGGTTTTTAGAGAATCTTTTTTGATGAAATTCGAAACAAATGAATGCTTTTGTTGTTGAATGTGAAAAAAACGTATCTTTGCAACTGAACACGTGACATGTGATATCTTTCATGGTTTACATGTCCTCTTCCGGTACCAGTAAAATGTGGAAATTTGACTAAAAAACCGGATGAGCGTAGCCTGTATCAGTCTTGGTACGGGCTTACTCTTCCTGTTTTTAGAGGTATCCACATACCTACTGGTAGGGAAGAAGTAAGACCCCGTACTTTTATAATATAAACCATTATAGCCGTATAGGGTTGATTTGAAACTTATTTAATCAAACACTATATGGCTAATTGGCTTTCTATACAAGCAGCTGCCGAAAAATACGGCGTAACTGAGGGGGTAATCCGGGAATGGATTCGGCTCAATTATTTGACAATCTCTTCTTTAAAGAGGGATCCTTTTGAAGATCCGGATCCGCTGGTGGATGCTGACGAACTCGATAGAGCTCTTGAGTTAAAATCGATGCAATCCTATCCTGACGATGAAACTATTGAGCGAATTCCGAGAGGGCATTTAGATTGGATTTATCAGGAGAATTCCCGATTGGCAAAAAAGAATGATGATCTGCGGGAAGAGAATTATTTGCATGTTCAGTGGGAGGCTAAGCTAAAAGCTGATTTAGATAAAATGATAGAGCTTACCGAGCGTTTGAACTCGTTGCACCAGAAAATAGCGGAAGACTATAAGTCTACGCTCAGTAGCCGATTTGATATTTGGTCTTCTTTCTGGCATTTACTTTTCTCTAAAAAGAAATAAAGACCTAACTTGATAACTAATACCTCACCTAACCAGTATATATTGTTTTTTTAATCCTTTTCATCTTGTGAGTACGGAGTTCCGTGAGGAGCTCCGTCTCTTTTTTGTATACCTCCCTCTATTCTATCATTCTCTCCTTCCGG
>ENA-OQAA01001718-OQAA01001718.1-human-gut-metagenome-genome-assembly--contig:-NODE-1718-length-10253-cov-1.577721_pt1 | contig 10253 bp, 13 predicted proteins | sample MGYA00242489_ERZ504515 | MGnify/ENA primary metagenome ERZ504515 (study PRJEB26092, sample SAMD00036237) | human gut metagenome | host: Homo sapiens | study: EMG produced TPA metagenomics assembly of...
ATAAAATTTGACCTTAAAGGAGAGAGCCTAAGAAAGAAGTATTAACTTTGCCAACAACACTGAATACTAACTGGGGACTGAACGGATATCACCGGAAATGCTGAACGGGTATCCGCCGGAATATGCAGAGTAGTACAATCCGCCAAATCGAGTAGTACGATTCGGCCTCAACGTACTACTCGATGAGACGGAAACGTGCGGTCGATTCGGTCTCAACGACCGCACGATTCCGGCCCATCTTCCAGACACCTTCAGAGGGTCTTCAGAAAGCCTTCGGGCTTTTAAAAAAACGTTTCGATGTTTCAGACAAAACGCTTCGGCGTTCTACTTAAAACGTTTCAGCGTTTTTTCAAACGAAAACTGCCCTGCACCAACCTTTCTTTTCAGGCTGTTACAGGGCAGACTTATTACAAGTAAATCCAGATATCTTTATTTTTTTGACACAACCGAGCAGGCTCCGGAAGTAATTTGCAAAGCTTCCGGATGTTCCTTGATATAGGACTCAATGTGACGGACACGCTTTTCTTCCAGAATTTCATCAACCGCAATCAGAATACCGGTTTCTTCCACATCTCCGAAGCCGTCATTGATAGCCGTACCAAACATACGCATCGTCGGCGACAGGCTCATGTAGGCATTTACCAGCGGCGGAATATTGTAGCCCAGTTTGCGGACTTCCGTATTCAGCACCTTGTAGTCTTCCTTGAACGTATCATAACAGAAAAGCTTTTCCAGTTCCGAGGTTTCCGTTTCTATCTGAAGAGGTTCCATCGGAGTTATCAGGTTGTCTTTGTCCGAGAAATGCTTCTTGAGGAAATACAGGATCATGTCGCGTCCGCGGTGACTGTAGCTGGGATACATGGTCATCTTTCCATAGAAATACTTCACATTCGGCTTAATGACCGTCAGGGCTCCCAGTCCATCCCACAAGTTGTCGAGTGCAAACAAACCTTTGAACCGGCACGAGTGGACTGATATTCCAGTGTCACAAAAGAGCGTCCGAGCTCAATCGTCGTAGGAAGATACTCTTTCAGAAACTTTTCTGAGAAATTAAACATGTGTGCCGTAGCCAGTACAGGCTTACCCTGTGCATCAAATTCAACTTCATCTCCCAGTATATACCGATATCCCCCTAAAATTTCTTCCGCATCCGGATTCCAGACAATCAGCTGATGATATGGATTTTCCATCAAATCATATTCATCCAAGTCCAGTGCTTTTCCCGTACCGCCACCGGCTGCACGGAATGCAATCTCACGCAAACGTCCGATCTCCTTCAATACATTCGGAGCATTTTTCCACGTAACGATATAGATCTCGTTATGGCTCTTGTTCGTGAACCGCAGGCGTTTGTCTTCCGTAAGTTCCGACTTCAACACTTCCTTGTTAATCGGTGCAATAATATCTTCCATATATTTCTGTTAATAGCTTTTTCTCAAAGTTTATATACCAGTTCGCGCACATAGTCGGCCCATTCGGCAGCATTCCTTGACTTGTTGAAGGTTTGCCAGGGAATAGGCTTCCCGAAAGTCACCTTAAAGGTCTTGTGACGGTTCTTGTACATCTCATCGACCAGAAACAGCATTGCTACATTGAATTTCACTCCCAAAAACTTGCAGAGGTTCGCCAGATTGTAGAAGAAGTTAGAGTTTCTTCCTTCGAAATGAATAGGAACTACCATTCGCTCGGTCTCTACGCTCTTTACGATAAATGTCTTCTTCCAGGGCAAATCTTTGATAACTCCATGCTGACGGCGCGAACACAAACCGGCCGGAAACATAATGATATGATCATCCGAACGGAAACCGGCTTCCACCATTCTGGGGAAATCCCGCGACTGGGAACCCGTCTTGTTGATCGGAATGCAAAGAGGCGCAAGCCATGCAAGTTCATCAACAGATCGTTGACCAGATACTTGATGCGGCCTCCATAGTGTTTCCCCAACACATAGCCTAGCGCAACTCCGTCCTGACCTCCCAGCGGATGATTGGAAACGAATGTACACAAGCCTTCAGACGGCAGGTTTTCAATGCCTTCCACTTCCAGCTTGATGTCCAGATATTCCATGCAAGCTTCCAGAAAGTCTACCCCCGACTTGTCAGCCGTACGGGTCAGAAAGGCATTTACCTCATCCTGATGGACAATGCGCTTGAGAAAGGACACGACAAAACGGGGAATCTTTTTGGCCTTTTCCCCTGCCTTATCCTTCAGGACCTTATCTATGTCAATTAAAAAAATAGAATTTTCAGCCATCTTCGCACATTTTTACTGTGCAAAAGTAACGTATCTTTTGAAAAGTCACTCATTTATTCTAGAAAAATGTTACAATTCACCTTAAAAAAGATACAAAGCTTTCCTTCCGGATGAGAAATAATACACTTATGTAACACGGCAGAAACAGCCGTAAACAGGTCATTTATCGCTTTAACGACCTGTTGATAACTTCTTGAAAGTTTTTTATTTATTTATAGTTAGTATTTGTCGGGAAATATCTAATTTTACGCCTTGATTAATATAATAAGGTATTCCTAGCAAAAAACGGACTGATGAACGAGACTGAACAAACATATCACATTCCTGTATTACTGGAAGAAAGCATTGACGGAATGAACATCCAGCCGGGTGGTATCTATGTAGACATGACATTCGGCGGAGGAGGACACTCTAAAGAAATCCTGCGGCGCATGGACAAGGACAGCCGGCTGTTCAGCTTTGACCAGGACGAAGACGCCGAACGCAATATTGTGAATGACGAACGCTTCACATTCGTACGAAGCAACTTCCGATACCTCCACAACTTCCTGCGCTATTATGGTGTGGAAAAGGTGGATGCCATCCTGGCCGACCTGGGCGTTTCGTCGCATCACTTTGACGATTCGGAACGGGGATTCTCGTTCCGGTTCGACGGCAATCTGGACATGCGCATGAACAAACGGGCAGGTATCACTGCCGCAGACATCGTGAACACGTACGAAGAAGAGCGGCTGGCCGACTTATTCTACCTGTACGGCGAACTGAAGAACAGCCGGAAGCTGGCTGCAACCCTCGTAAAAGCACGCAGCAGCAAGAAGATCGTTACCATCGGAGACTTTCTGGATATCGTCAAACCGCTCTACGGACGCGAAAGAGAAAAGAAGGAACTGGCAAAGGTCTTTCAGGCACTGCGCATCGAAGTGAACCAGGAAATGGAAGCCTTGAAGAAATGCTTTATGCGGCAACTGAGGCTCTGAAGCCGGGCGGCCGCCTGTCGGTCATCACTTATCATTCACTGGAGGACCGCATCGTGAAGAATGTCATGAAAACCGGCAACGCCGAAGGCAAATCCGTTCAGGCTTCTACGGCAACGTGCAGTCTCCTTTCAGACTGGTAAACAACAAGGTAATCGTTCCGACTGAGGAAGAAATCATACGCAACCCGCGTTCACGCAGTGCCAAACTAAGAATCGCTGAAAAGAAATAAAGACCGATGATTATGGAACAACAAGACGAGAAACGACAAGAAACTTCACATATCACCCTGCGAAGTATATTGGGTGGAGACATCCTGGCTCACGACTGGCTGAAGAGACAAGCCAAACTGCTTGTGCTCATCGTCATCCTGACGTTCCTGTATATCGACAACCGTTATGCCTGCCAGCAGGAGCTGATTGAGATCGACAAGCTGAAGAAAGAACTGACCGACATCAAATATGATGCCCTGACCATTTCTTCTGAACTGACAGAGAAGAGCAGACAGTCGCGCATTGAAGAATTTATATCCAAGGAGGGTACTCCGCTGGAAACCGCAGCCACCCCCCCTATCTGATTAAAGAAAAGTAAGCATGATACCTGAACAGAAAAAAGTTATGTTGCGCTATACGACTCTCGTGCTGTTCTTTGCACTGATGTCCGTATGCATTATTGTAAGCGGGAACGTCATCATGTTTGCCGAAAGACAATACATGGAAAGATGTAGCCGACCGCTTCGTCAAGGAAAATGTGGCCATCCCGCCTACCCGGGGAAACATCATCTCTGCCGATGGCAAACTGATGGCCAGCAGCCTGCCCGAATATAAAATCTACATGGACTTCAAGGCCGGAGGCTATAAGAAGGATACCATGCTGATGAACCACCTGCAGGAAATCTGCGAAGGGCTTCACCAGATATTTCCGGATAAAAGCGCCCAGGAGTTCAGACGGCACATTCTCAAGGAAGAAAACAAAAGAGCCGCAACTATCTGCTGTATCCCAAACGCATCTCTTACATCGAATACAAGGAAGTAAAGAAGCTTCCGGTATTCTGCCTCGGCAAGTATCAGAGCGGCTTCCATGAACTCAGCTTCAACCAGCGGAAGAAACCTTTCGGTTCGCTGGCCATGCGTACACTGGGAGACATGTATCCGGACATGGCACAAGGAGCCAAGAATGGTCTGGAGCTGGCGTATGACTCTTTGTTAAAAGGAGAAAACGGAATCACGCATCGCCAGAAGGTGATGAACAAATACCTGAATATCGTCGACAAGCCGGCAGTGGATGGCTATGACATCATTACGACAATCGATGTCAATATGCAGGATATTGCAGAAAAGGCTTTGGTGGATCAGCTGAAGAACCTTGAAGCACAATCCGGTGTGGCAGTCGTCATGGAAGTGGCAACCGGAGAAGTGAAAGCCAACGTGAACATGACCCGGGCCAGCGACGGAAATTATTACGAAATGAGAAACCTCGCCATCAGCAACCTGATGAACCCGGTTCAACCTTCAAGACGGCATCCATCATGGTAGCCATGGAGGATAAATACATCACTCCTGATTATGTAGTCGATACCGGGAATGGTATTGTCAACATGCATGGCAGCAACATGAAAGACTGGAACTGGCATCATGGAGGCTACGGTCCGCTTGATGTAACTCACATTCTGGAATATTCTTCCAACGTGGGTGTTTCAACGATCATCGATAAATTTTACGGGAAAGATCCCCAGAAGTTTATTGACGGCTTGAGAAGAATGGACATTGATACTCCGCTCCACTTAGGCATTGCCGGTGAAGCCAGCCCGCGTATTCTGGTCCCAAGGAACGTTCTTACTTTGCCCGGACCACTTTACCCTGGATGAGTATCGGATATGAAACGATGTTCCCGCCGATCTACATCCTGAACTTCTATAATGCCATTGCCAATAATGGTGTCATGGTAAAGCCTAAGTTCGTAAAAGCCATTGCACGCGACGGAGACATTGTCGAAGAGTTCGAAACAGAAGTGGTCAATCCCAAGATTTGTTCGGACACTACCTGATGTATATCCGGGAAATTCTGAAGAAAGTGGTTTCTGAAGGTCTGGCCAAACAGGCCGGAAGCAAGCAGTTCTCCGTTTCAGGAAAAACCGGAACGGCACAGATTTCCCAAGGTAAGGCGGGATATAAAAGCGGTAAGACCAAATATCTGGTCAGCTTCTGCGGTTATTTCCCATCCGAAAATCCGAAATACAGCTGCATCGTTTCCATCGAAGGTCCTAACGGATATCCGTCCGGAGGTGTACAGGCCGGAAGCGTGTTCAGCCGCATTGCCGAACGGATCTATGCAAAGCATCTGTACAAGGATCTGGCCCGAAGCCAAGGATTCTACTGCCATATTCATCCCCGACGTGAAAAACGGTGATCTGAAAGAGGCTGCCTTTATCCTGCAGCAACTGAATATCGCCAGCAACGGAAGCAGTATTCCGCAAGGAAAGAATCCGGTTTGGGGAAAGGCAACACATACTGCGAACGAGGCAGAACTGAAGAAGATGACAACAAACAAAAAGCTTGTCCCCAACGTAAAAGGCATGGGAGCTAAAGATGCCGTATACTTATTGGAGAGTTACGGGCTGAGAGTAAAACTTTCAGGTCTGGGAAAAGTCAGTGCACAAAGTATCCAGCCGGGAAGTTACATACATAAAGGACAAACCATATCATTAACACTAACAAACTGAGAATACAATGAAACTGGGAAATATACTGCAGGCCATTACTACAGGAATGGTCAAAGGCAATTTGGATAAAGAAATAAGCGGAATCCAGATGGACTCCCGTCAGATTAAAGAAGGTGACCTTTTTGTCGCCGTCAAGGGTACACAGACTGACGGACATGCTTACATCGGAAAAGCAATCGAAAAGGGTGCGACAGCCGTAGTATGTGAAACGCTGCCCGAAACCTTGTCAGAGACTGTAACCTATATACAGGTTAACGACTCGGAAGATGCGGTTGGCCGTCTGGCTACAACTTTTTATGGAGATCCGACCTCGAAGCTGGATCTGATCGGAGTAACCGGAACAAACGGAAAAACGACAATCGCCACCTTATTGTATAATATGTTCCGCAAATTCGGCTACAAAGCCGGACTGATCTCCACGGTTTGCAATTACATTGACGGCGAAGCAATCCCTACAGATCACCACTACCCCCGACCCCATCACACTGAATCAGCTGCTGGGACGGATGGCGGATGAAGGTTGCAAGTATGCATTTATGGAGGTAAGCTCTCATGCTGTTGCCCAAAAGCGGATCGGAGGCCTGAAATTTGCAGGAGGTATCTTCACCAACCTGACACGCGACCACCTGGACTATCACAAGACTTTTGAGAATTATCTGAAAGCAAAGAAGGCATTCTTTGACGGTCTTCCCAAAACAGCTTTTGCCCTGACAAATGCCGACGACCGCAACGGACTGGTCATGACGCAGAATACAAAAGCTAAAGTGGCAACCTATTCGCTCCGCTCACTGGCAGATTTCAAGGGTAAGGTGCTGGAAGATGGTTTCGAAGGAATGTTGCTGGATATCAACAACCGGGAAGTAAACGTCCAGTTCATCGGACGCTTTAATGCTTCTAACCTGCTGGCTGTATATAGTGCTGCATGTCTGCTGGGAAAACAACCGGAAGATGTTCTGCTCTTGCTGAGCACACTGCGTCCTGTTTCCGGACGTTTTGACTCACTCCGTTCAACGAAGGGTTATACTGCGATCGTAGATTATGCACACACTCCCGATGCCTTGACGAATGTTCTGAATACAATTCATGAAGTTCTGAACGGCAGAGGAAAAGTCATCACCGTCGTAGGAGCCGGAGGAAACCGCGACAAGGGCAAACGCCCGATTATGGCTCAGGAAGCTGTTCGCCTCAGCGACAGAGTCATCATTACTTCCGACAATCCGCGCTTTGAAGAACCGCAGGATATCATTAATGACATGCTGGCCGGCCTCAAGAGCAATGATATGAATAAGGTGCTTTCCATTACAGACCGCAAAGAGGCTATCCGCACAGCCTGCATGCTGCTCAAGCCGGAGACGTGATCCTGGTTGCAGGAAAAGGACACGAAAACTATCAGGACATCAAAGGTGTAAAACATCATTTTGATGACAAGGAAGTTTTGAGTGAAATTTTTAAGAATGAAAACAATCAAGAATAAATCAGACCAAGATGCTATACTATTATTCAGATACCTTGAACAATATGACTTCCCGGGAGCACGTATGTTTGGCTACGTGTCTTTCCGCTCATTAATGGCAGTCATTCTTTCTCTGCTGATTTCTGCAATCTTTGGTGAATATTTCATCAAACTGTTGAAGCGGAAGCAGATTACGGAAACACAGCGGGATGCTTCTATCGATCCGTTTAATACGAACAAGATCGGGGTTCCGACCATGGGAGGAATCATTATCATTGTTGCGATCCTGATTCCCTGCCTTCTTTTGGGAAGACTTCACAACATTTATATGCTGCTGATGCTAATCACCACCGTCTGGCTGGGTACGCTTGGCTTCCTGGATGATTATATCAAGGTATTCAAGAAAGACAAGGAAGGGCTTCACGGCAAATTCAAAATCATTGGTCAGGTCGGACTGGGACTGATTGTCGGCCTAACGCTTTACCTCAGCCCGGATGTAGTGATTCGGGAAAATGTGGAAATCCAGCGAGACGGACATGTGGTGGATGTGATCCATAAATCACACGATGAGAAATCTACCAAGACAACGATTCCGTTCTTTAAAAACAACAATCTGGACTATGCTGATTTTGTCGGATTCATGGGAGAACATGCACAGACAGCCGGGTGGATTGTCTTTGTACTGATTACGATCTTTGTGGTAACAGCTGTTTCGAACGGCGCCAACCTGAACGATGGTATGGACGGCATGGCAGCTGGTAATTCAGCAATTATAGGAGTAACGCTCGGTATCCTGGCATATGTCTCGAGTCACATTGAATATGCAGGTTATCTGAATATCATGTATATCCCGGGAAGTGAAGACTGGTAATCTTCATCTGTGCTTTCATCGGAGCCCTGATCGGTTTCCTGTGGTACAATGCTTTCCCGGCTCAAGTATTTATGGGTGACACCGGAAGTCTGACTATCGGCGGTATTATCGCTGTATTCGCCATTATCATCCACAAGGAACTCCTGATTCCTATTTTATGTGGTATATTTCTGGTGGAAAACCTGTCCGTCATCCTGCAGGTTAAATATTTCCAGCGGGGAAAAACGGAAAGGACGTAAGCAACGCGTATTCAAACGTGCTCCGATTCACGACCATTCCGTACGACTCTGGCCCAGTTGGATCCAAACTGCACTTACCTGATCAAGAATCCGGCAAGTGTATTCCATGAGTCAAAAATTACGGTCCGCTTTTGGATTGTAAGTATTGTGTTAGCAGCTATTACGATTATAACTTTAAAGATAAGATAAGATCATGGCAAAGAGAATTGTCATATTAGGAGCTGGTGAAAGCGGCGCGGGAGCTGCCGTACTGGCAAAGAAACAAGGCTTCGATACCTTTGTATCAGACATGTCCCAAATCAAGGACAAGTATAAGAAGATGTTGGATGAAAGAGACATTCCATGGGAAGAAGGCCATCACACGGAAAGTCTTATCCTGAATGCCGATGAAGTTATCAAGAGTCCCGGCATTCCCAATGATGCACCTCTGATTCTGAAACTGAAAGAACAAGGTACACCCATTATCTCAGAAATTGAATTTGCCGGCCGATATACGCAGGCAAAGATGATTTGTATCACAGGCAGTAATGGCAAGACGACGACAACCTCACTGATTTATCACATCTTTAAAAAGGCAGGACTGAACGTCGGACTGGCCGGCAATATCGGACAGAGCCTTGCTTTTCAGGTGGCAGAATGCAATTATGACTATTATGTCATTGAATTAAGCAGTTTCCAACTGGATAACATGTACAAATTCCATGCTAATATCGCCGTGCTGATGAACATTACGCCCGATCATCTGGACCGTTACGGATATCAGATGCAAAACTATGTAGATGCCAAGTTCCGCATTATCCAGAACCAGACCGATGCTGATGCATTTATCTTCTGGAATGACGACCCGGTTATCCAACGGGAATTGCACAAATACGGCATACACGGCCATTATTATCCATTCGCAGAAAAAAGAGAAGAAGGACTGGCTGCTTTCGTGGAAGAAAACAAGGTCTATTTCACGGAACCGATAGCTTTCAATATGGAACAGGAAGAATTGGCTCTTACGGGTACACATAACCTGTTCAATTCCATGGCTGCTGGAATCTCTGCCAATATCGCAGGTATACGGAAAGAATGTATCCGTGAAGCGTTGAACGACTTCAAGGGAGTGGAGCACCGCCTGGAAAAAGTTTGCCGCGTACGAGGAGTAGAATACATCAACGACTCCAAAGCAACAAATGTCAACTCTTGCTGGTATGCCCTGCAAAGCATGAAGACCAAAACGGTTCTCATTCTGGGAGGAAAGGACAAGGGTAACGACTATAATGAAATAGCTGATCTGGTTCGGGAAAAATGTTCCGGTCTGATCTTCATGGGACTGCATAATGAGAAACTGCACGACTTCTTCGACGGTTTCGGATTGCCGATTGTTGACGTACAAAGCATGAAAGATGCAGTCGATGCAGCCTACCAGATGGCTAAGAAAGGTGAAACCGTCCTGCTTAGCCCCTGCTGCGCAAGTTTCGACCTGTTCAAAAGTTATGAGGACAGAGGCGACCAGTTTAAAAAATACGTAAGAGAACTCTAATAAACCAGAGATGGACCTGTTAAAGAATTTATTCAAGGGAGATAAGGTTATTTGGATCATATTCCTTTTTCTCTGCCTGATATCCATTGTAGAAGTATTCAGTGCATCAAGTACACTGACCTACAAGAGTGGTGATATTGGGGACCTATACGTTCCATGATGATTACTGTCTCTTTATTGGGCAATTCGGTGTTTGGATTATTCATAATATCCC
>ENA-OQAA01001719-OQAA01001719.1-human-gut-metagenome-genome-assembly--contig:-NODE-1719-length-10242-cov-1.225012_pt1 | contig 10242 bp, 15 predicted proteins | sample MGYA00242489_ERZ504515 | MGnify/ENA primary metagenome ERZ504515 (study PRJEB26092, sample SAMD00036237) | human gut metagenome | host: Homo sapiens | study: EMG produced TPA metagenomics assembly of...
CTAATTTTACTAAACCCTTAAAAAGATCTTAACTTTTAGCGGCAGGATTTTAAAAAGAATGTAAAAAACAATATCAACTCTTATATATCATGAAACGACTTTTAGTAAGTATTGCTATCGTATTTATCTCCATACTGACCGTAGCGGGACAAAATCACTCTTTCAACTTATCCGGCAAATGGAATTTCCGGATAGACCGGAAAGATACCGGCGTCAAGGAACAATGGTTCAAAAAATCCCTCGACGATTCTATCAACCTGCCCGGCTCCATGCCCGAAAAACTGAAAGGAGATGAAGTGACCGTTCGTACCCAATGGACCGGAAGCTCTACGACAGTTCTTACTACTTCAACCCATATATGGAAAAATACAGGATAGAGGGACAAGTAAAGCTACCCTTCTTTCTGACTCCCGACAAACATTATGTAGGTGTGGCCTGGTATCAAAAGAAAGTGACAATTCCGGCTGACTGGAAAGGAGAAAGAATCACTCTTTTTCTGGAACGTCCGCACATCGAAACTACTGTATGGGTAAATCAGCAGGAGCTTGGTATGCAAAACAGTCTTTGTGTTCCCCATGTCTATGACCTGACTGCTGCAACCACCCCCGGAAAAACGTACCTGATTACCATCCGTATCGATAATAGAATCAAAGAAATCAACGTAGGTCCCGATTCTCACAGCATCACCGACCAGACACAAGGTAACTGGAACGGTATCGTCGGACGAATCGAATTACAAGCTACTCCCAAAATCCATTTAGAAGACATTCAGGTATATCCCGATTTGAGCAATCAGAAAGCGCTGGTTCGCATGAATATACAGTCTGCTTCTTCCACCAAGGGAGAGATCACCCTTTCCGCCGAGAGCTTTAACACGGACATTCAGCACAAAGTGGCTCCCGTACATCAAAAGTTTCAACATCCGTCCGGGAGATAATCCGGTGGAAATGGAACTTCCGATGGGAAAAGAGTTTCTGACGTGGGATGAATTCAGTCCGGCACTTTATAAACTGACGGCAAAATTGACCAACGGCAAGCAAACTGACACGCAACAAGTACAGTTTGGTATGCGTGATTTCAAGATAGAAGGGAAATGGTTCTATGTAAATGGTCGCAAAACGATGCTTCGCGGTACGGTGGAAAACTGTGATTTTCCATTGACAGGCTATGCGCCGATGGATGTAGCTTCTTGGGAACGGGTGTTCCGCATTTGTCGTAACTATGGCCTGAATCACATGCGCTTCCACTCCTTCTGTCCGCCGGAAGCAGCTTTCATCGCTGCCGATCTGGTCGGTTTCTATCTGCAACCGGAAGGACCGAGCTGGCCGAACCACGGTCCGAGACTGGGTAACGGACAACCGATTGACAAATACCTGATGGACGAAACCATTGCACTGACCAAGGAATATGGGAATTACGCTTCTTACTGCATGCTGGCTTGCGGCAATGAGCCTTCCGGTCGTTGGGTGGCATGGGTCAGCAAGTTCGTGGATTATTGGAAAGCAACCGATCCGCGTCGTGTATACACAGGAGCCTCCGTTGGAAACAGCTGGCAATGGCAACCTCACAATGAGTATCATGTGAAAGCCGGCGCACGCGGACTTAGTTGGCAGGTGCGCAACCGGAAAGTGAATCGGATTATCGTGCAAGAATCGACACGGTGAAACAACCGTATGTATCACACGAAACAGGTCAATGGTGCGTATTCCCGAATTTCAATGAGATCCGTAAATATACCGGAGTCAACAAAGCGAAGAACTTTGAAATCTTCCGGGATATTCTGAACGATAACCACATGGGAAGCCAGAGTCACGACTTTATGATGGCTTCGGGCAAATTGCAGGCACTCTGCTACAAACATGAGATTGAAAAGACCTTGCGTACTCCGGACTATGCGGGATTCCAGTTGCTGGCTCTCAATGATTATTCCGGTCAGGGAACTGCATTAGTCGGTGTACTGGACGTGTTCTTTGAAGAAAAAGGATATATCAACGCAGAACAGTTCAGACGCTTTTGCAGTCCGACCGTACCTTTGGCGCGTATTCCTAAATTTGTATATGCCAATAATGAAACATTCCATGCCGACATTGAAGTATCTCATTTCGGAGCTGCTCCCTTGAAAAGTGCAAAAACAGTAATATACCATTAAGGATAAATTCGGAAAAGTATATGCTCATGGAACTGTCGGCACCCATCACATTCCCATCGGAAATCTTTATTCTCTGGGTAGTGTAGATATGACTCTGGAAGCAATCGATACACCGCAGAAACTAAATCTGGAAGTACGTATCGAAGGCAGTGATGCCGTAAACGACTGGGATTTCTGGTATATCCGGCACAAGTGGAACTGGTACAAGGAACAGTATATACCACCGACACCTTGGATGCCAAAGCATTGGCAGTGTTGCAAGACGGAGGAAATGTGCTGATTACGGCTGCCGGAAAGATACAATACGGCAAAGAGGTCAAACAATACTTCACTCCCGTATTCTGGAATACTTCCTGGTTCAAGATGCGTCCGCCGCACACAACCGGTATTTTCCTGAATGAATATCACCCTCTTTTCCGCGAATTCCCTACCGAATATCATAGTAACCTTCAATGGTGGGAACTGCTGAACAAAGCGCAGGTGATGCAATTCACCGACTTCCCGGCAACATTCCAACCAACGGTTCAAAGTATTGATACCTGGTTTATCAGCGGAAAATCGGCATGTTGTTCGAAGCCAAGGTCTTGAACGGTAAATTGATGATGACCAGTATGGACATTACTTCCCAACCGGAAAAACGAATCGTTGCCCGCCAGATGCATAAAGCAATCCTGGATTATATGAATTCGGATGCTTTCCGTCCGGCAGAAAAGATAGCTCCGGAGCTGATACAGGCATTATTCACCAAAGTGGCGGGAGATGTGAAATCTTATACCAAAGATTCACCTGACGAACTCAAACCGAAAATTAACTAAATGGGAAATTATCAGGCACACCCTGCATCCCATCAAATCATATACATTAATATTATTTACATGAAAACTACGATCATAGGCTTGCTACTCTTGGCTACGGCAAATATCCATGCACAGGAGAAAGCCCAAACATAACCCAGTGGCAGATGCTCCCCGCTACAGTGAGGAGACGGGATATGGATATGATCTCGTCGCTACTCCCGAAAAAGGCAGTAAGGCACCCTTCTTCTTTTCTGTCCGTGTGCCGGACGGTAACTACCAAGTAACCGTTCGCCTGGGAAGCAAGAAACAGGCAGGAATGACCACTGTAAGAGGCGAGTCACGCCGACTATTCATTGATAATCTTGCGACCCAAAAGGGACAATTCGTAGATGAAACATTTATCATCAACAAACGCAATCCCCGCATTTCCGAAAAAGAATCTGTACGAATCAAACCCCGAGAAAAGGCCAAACTGAACTGGGACGATAAACTGACGCTGGAATTTAACGGCGATGCACCCGTATGCCAGAGTATCAGCATCGAGCCTGCCGATCCGTCGGTGATTACCGTTTTTCTATGCGGTAACAGTACCGTAGTCGACCAGGACAACGAGCCATGGGCAGCTGGGGACAAATGATACCTCATTTTTTCGGTACGGACGTTTGTATCGCCAATTATGCGGAATCGGGCGAATCAGCCAATACGTTTATAGCCGCAGGACGTTTGAAAAAAGCATTGAGCCAAATAAAGAAAGGAGATTATCTTTCATGGAATTCGGGCATAACGACCAAAAGCAAAAAGGGCCGGGTAAAGGAGCCTATTACTCTTTTATGACCAGCCTGAAAACATTTATTGATGAAGCCCGTGCGCGGGGAGCATACCCTGTACTGGTCACTCCCACCCAACGCCGGAGTTTCGACGCAACCGGACATATCCGTGACACACACGAAGATTATCCGGAAGCCATGCGCTGGCTGGCAGCTAAAGAAAATGTTCCGTTGATCGATCTCAACGAAATGACCCGTACACTTTATGAAGCTTTGGGAACAGAAACGTCAAAACGTGCTTTCGTACACTATCCGGCAGGCACTTATCCGGGACAGACCAAAGCTTTTGAGGATAACACCCACTTCAATCCATACGGAGCCTATCAAATAGCCCAATGTGTGATTGAAGGAATGAAGAAAGCCGTACCGGAACTGGCTAAACACCTGAAAATAGACCCGTCCTATAATCCGGCACAGCCGGACGATGTGAATGGTTTCCACTGGAACGAATCACCATTCACAGAAATAGAGAAACCGGACGGAAATTAGGAGATAAGTATTAGGTATTAAGAATTAAGAATTAGGCATTAGATAAATATGAAAACCAAAGGTATCTTTCCCCTGCTCCTATTGGCAGGCACACTTTTGACAGCAGCTTGCGCCACCCCAACGGGCAAACAGGCAGGAAACAACAGCTTTGAATGGGGGCAGGTTCCGCAGCAACCGGATTTGTCGTGGGCCGACAGTGTAGGCAGCCGGCAAATGCCCGGAAACAATGTAATTTTATCCGCTAATTCTTTTGGCGCAGTAGCAGACAGCACGGTGCTTAGCACGGAAGCTATCCAAAAAGCAATTGACAGTTGTGCCGTCAGCGGTGGAGGAACGGTAGTTCTCCAGCCGGGATATTATCAGACTGGCGCACTGTTCATAAAAAGCGGTGTCAACCTGCAACTGGACAAAGGGGTGACTTTACTGGCCAGCCGTTACATTCATCATATCCCGAATTCCGTTCGCGGATTGCAGGAATCGAGATGACATGGCCCGCGGCAGTTATCAACATTGTCAATGAAAAGAACGCTTCCGTCAGCGGAGAAGGAACGCTGGACTGCCGGGGGAAAAGTATTTTGGGATAAATATTGGGAAATGCGGAAAGAATACGAAGCAAAAGGATTGCGCTGGATTGTAGATTACGACTGCAAACGGGTACGGGGCATCCTCATAGAACGCAGCTCGGACATTACATTGAAGGGATTTACCCTGATGCGTACCGGTTTTTGGGGATGTCAGATTCTTTACTCCGATTATTGCACGATAGACGGATTGACCATCAACAACAATATAGGTGGACACGGTCCGAGCACGGACGGTATCGACATTGATTCTTCCTGCAATATATTGGTCGAGAACTGCGATGTAGACTGTAATGATGATAATATCTGCATCAAATCGGGACGGGATGCAGACGGACTGCGGGTGAACCTTCCTACGGAAAATGTGGTCATACGCAATTGCATCGCCCGCAAAGGTGCCGGACTTATCACCTGCGGAAGCGAAACTTCCGGTAGCATACGGAATGTATTGGGATATAATCTGGAAGCAATCGGCACCTCCGCCGTGCTGCGGTTGAAAAGTGCATGAACCGTGAGGAACAATCGAAAACATTTATATGACCGAAGTAAAAGCGGAAAACGTCCGTCACGTGCTGGCGGCGGACTTGAACTGGAACCCCAGTTACAGTTACAGCACTTTACCCAAAGAGTATGAAGGGAAAGAAATCCCGGAACACTGGAGAATCATGCTGACTCCGGTTACGCCTCCCGAAAAAGGTTATCCGCGTTCCGCAATGTCTACGTATCAAAGGTAAAAGCGGAAAATGTGGACGAATTTATCTCCGCTTCGGGATGGAATGACTCGTTACGTCTGGAAAATTTCTATCTTTATGCCATCGAAGCGCAGACCGACAAACCGGGCAAAATCTGCTATACGAAGAATTTCAACTTGTCTGAAATCACATTAAAGACAGAAGAAAAGAATGTCATTGAACTAAAAGAGAATGAACAAAGTAATATCAACTTCAACTATGTTAAGACATCTCCTGACCATCGTACTGCTGGTAATCTTGCTCATTGATGCGCAAGCACAAGCACTGACGCCACCTGCCGGCACTTTCCGGTTAGGCATATCAAAAGGAAATGAAAGCCACTGGCTAAAGCCTAAAGAAAAGATACAGGGAGTATCCTTCCAATGGAAAGCACTACCCGATAGTCGTGGATTTATCCTGGAAGTAGAAGTCGCCTCTGCTCCGGAAGCCGATGCCCTATTTTGGAGTTTCGGCGATTGCAACCGGATTCGGACATCAATGTATTCAGCGTGGAGGGACAAGCCTTCACTTGCTACTACGGAGAAAGTATGCAATTACGGACGCTGCAGGCTGTCACTCCTACCGATGATATTCGCTTGAGTGACGGACATAAGGATGCAACTCCCTGATGCTTTACGAATCAGGCAAACGAACCGACCGCCCTGTACTGGCCGGACGTTGCAGTCTCTCCCCGGCTTCTTCCCGAAACGAAGGAAGCAAGCCTTTCCGGCTTTACTTCTGTTTCTACGAACAGAATGAAAAAACGGATTACAAACTACTATATGTTACCGGATATTTTTGCCAAATCGACAAAAAATGAAAAGGAATCTATTTATTATTCAGTCTGTTAATAGGTTGCATCTATCTACATGCAGCCATTTATAATGTAATGGACTTCGGAGCCAAAGCGGATGGGAAAACAATTGATTCGCCTGCCATCAATCGTGCGATTGAAGCGGCCGCACAGGCCGGAGGAGGCACAGTATATCTACCTGCGGGAGAATATGCTTGTTATTCCATCCGGTTAAAAAGTAACATTCATATCTATTTGGAACAGGGTACCCGTATCATTGCCGCCTTTCCCGGAAAAGAGGAAGGATATGATACCGCCGAACCGAATGAACATAATAAGTATCAGGATTTCGGTCACAGCCATTGGAAAAACTCTTTAATTTGGGGAATCGGACTGGAGAATATTACGATCAGTGGTCCCGGCTTAATCTACGGCAAAGGCTTGACCCGTGAAGAGAGTCGCCTACCGGGGGTAGGCAATAAGGCTATCAGCCTGAAAGATTGCAGAAATGTGACCCTGAAAGATTTATCCATGCTGCATTGCGGGCATTTCGCCCTGTTGGCTACCGGAGTGGATCATCTGACGATTCTGAATCTGAAAGTAGACACCAACCGGGACGGCTTCGATATTGATTGCTGCCGGAACGTACGTATCAGCCAATGCACGGTGAACTCCCCCTGATGATGTCATTCGATTGAATGACCTCTTATGGATTAGGACGCTTCCAAGATACGGAAAATGTGACGATCAGTGATTGTTATGTCAGCGGCTTTGACAAAGGCAGTGTAATGGACGGCACTTGGCAGTTGGACGAACCACAGGCTCCCGATCATGGTTTCCGTACGGGACGCATCAAACTCGGCACAGAAAGTAGTGGAGGTTTCCGCAATATTGCGATTACGAACTGTATCTTTGAACATTGCCGTGGATTGGCATTGGAAACGGTAGACGGAGGACATCTGGAAGATATTGTAATCAGTAATATTACAATGAGAAATATAGTCAACGCACCTATTTTCCTCCGGTTGGGTGCACGTATGCGCAGTCCTGAAGGCACTCCTGTGGGCACCATGAAACGTATTCTTATCAGCGATATCAATGTATGGAGTGCCGACAGCCGGTATGCTTCTATCATCAGCGGCGTACCGGGAGCCTGTATCGAGGATGTGACTTTGCGTAATATTCACCTCTATTATAAAGGTGGATACAGCGAAGAAGATGGTAAACGAGTTCCGCCCGAACAGGAAAAAGTATATCCCGAACCGTGGATGTTCGGCACGATTCCCGCCAAAGGATTTTATATTCGCCATGCACGGAACATAACCTTCGACGGTGTTCGTTTCCACTTTGAACAGCCGGACGGACGGCCACTCTTTGTTACCGATGATACAGAAAACATAGAATATTATAATACGCCGAAAGAATGATGAATAAAAGACAATGGATAGTCCTTTGCCTGCTTGCCGCAGGTGGAGTAATGCAAGCACAGCAATGGCCGGATGCTCCGGTGGAAGCACGTCCCGGTGCCAGATGGTGGTGGCTGGGAAGTGCCGTAGACGAAAAGAACCTGACATACAATCTGGAAGAATATGCACGCACCGGAATGGGGGCGGTAGAAATTACTCCCATCTATGGTGTGCAGGGCAATGATGCGAACGAGATTCAATTTCTCTCTCCCCGCTGGATGGAAGTTCTCAAACATACACAGGCGGAAGGAAAGCGTACCGGTATCGAGATTGACATGAATACCGGAACCGGATGGCCTTTCGGCGGACCGGAAGTCAGTATTGAAGATGCAGCCACTAAGGCTATCTTCCAGACATACAACCTAGAGGGAGGCAAAGAGATTGAACAAGATATCAACGTGACCGACCCTAAACAGCAGGCTTATTCCGTACTAAGCCGGGTGATGGCTTACGATGAGAAAGGTAAATGTATCAACCTGACCGCCCACGTAAAAAAGACAAGCTACAAATGGAAAGCACCTGCGGGCAAATGGAAAATCGTAGCTCTTTATATTGGTAAGACACGACAGAAAGTGAAACGTGCCGCTCCCGGAGGTGAGGGATATGTAATGAACCATCTCTCAAAGAAAGCTGTAAAGAACTATCTTTCCCGTTTTGACCGTGCTTTCAAAAGCAGCAAGACGAGCTATCCCCATACATTCTTCAACGACTCTTACGAAGTGTATCAGGCAGATTGGACAGACGATTTCCTGGAACAATTCGCCCGTCGCCGGGGATACAAACTGGAAGAACATTTCCCCGAATTTCTGAACGAAAGTCGTCCGGAAGTCAGCAGACGTATCGTATCCGTAGTTAACCGGGAAATCGATTTCCGATTTGTAATTGGTAAACTTTACCTGCCAGTGGACGGACTGCACATAAGAACGGCAGTATCACCCGCAACCAGGCACATGGTTCGCCCGGCAATCTGATTGATATTTATGCTGCCGTGGATATTCCCGAATGTGAGGTTTCGGACTGTCGCAATTCCATATCGAAGGATTGCGTCAGGATTCTTTAACTAAAAAGAATGATTCAGACCTGTCTATGCTGAAATATGCTTCTTCAGGTGCTCATATTGCAGGAAAGACGTACACTTCTTCCGAAACATTCACGTGGCTGACGGAGCATTTCCGCACTTCTTTATCGCAATGCAAACCGGATATGGATCTGATGTTTGTTTCCGGTGTCAATCACATGTTTTTCCACGGCACTCCGTATTCTCCGAAAGAAGCCGAATGGCCCGGATGGTTGTTCTACGCTTCTATCAATATGAGTCCGACAAACAGTATTTGGCGTGATGCTCCTTCATTCTTCAACTATATCACCCGTTGCCAGAGTTTTCTGCAAATGGGACGGCCGGATAATGATTTCCTGATTTATCTTCCGGTATATGATATGTGGAATGAGCAGCCGGGACGATTGTTATTATTCACGATACACCACATGGATAAACTGGCTCCTAAGTTTATCGACGCTATCCATCGCATCAACAACAGCGGGTATGACGGGGATTATATTTCCGATAACTTTATTCGCAGTACACGTTTCAAAGACGGACAGTTGGTTACTTCGGGCGGAACGGGCTACAAAGCGTTGGTAGTGCCTGCTGCGCACCTAATGCCGAGTGATGTATTGGCACATCTTTATGAACTTGCCAAACAGGGAGCTACTATCGTATTCCTCGAAAATTATCCGACAGATGTACCGGGATACGGTCAGTTAGAACAAAAACGCCAAAGTTACCAGCGTACGCTCGGGCAACTTCCGGCTGTTTCTTTCTCGGAAACAACCGTAACTCCAATCGGAAAGGGGAAGATTATCACAGGAACGGATTATGCACGCACATTGGCCAGCTGCAATATTTCTCCCGAAGAAATGAAAACCAAATTCGGACTACAAGCGATCCGGAGAGTGAATGATACGGGACACCACTATTTCATCTCTTCCTTGCAAAACAAAGGAGTGAACGGTTGGATCACATTGGGAACGAATGCAGCCGCAGCCGCTCTCTTCAATCCCATGACCGGAGAATGTGGTGAAGCTAAAGTAAGACAGGCAGACGGAAAAACACAAGTCTATCTACAATTAAAATCCGGTGAATCGATCATTCTGCAAACATATCAACAACCTTTGCAGGCATCCAAACCGTGGAAGTATGTCAAAGAGCAACCTTTCAGTCTTCGTCTGGATCATGGTTGGAAGTTACACTTCGCCGAAAGCAAACCGGAAATTCAAGGGACATTTGATATAGATCGCCCCTGTTCATGGACCATATCGATCATCCGGCAGCCCAAACGAACATGGGAACCGGTGTTTATTCCTTAGACATCGAATTGCCGGCTTTGCAGGCTGACGACTGGATTCTTG
>ENA-OQAA01001720-OQAA01001720.1-human-gut-metagenome-genome-assembly--contig:-NODE-1720-length-10238-cov-1.348729_pt1 | contig 10238 bp, 8 predicted proteins | sample MGYA00242489_ERZ504515 | MGnify/ENA primary metagenome ERZ504515 (study PRJEB26092, sample SAMD00036237) | human gut metagenome | host: Homo sapiens | study: EMG produced TPA metagenomics assembly of...
TTTTTCGCCGACTTTACCAATCCAAAAACCTGACGTAGCTATCTCTTCGATATTTGCAGTCGATAACTCGTCTATCTTTGCTTTGTTATTATAACCAAATTTACAATTCTTTGCTAACAGATTATATCCACTGACTTTGTTAGTGTACGGATTCTTAGTATTGTTTTCCGTATTACCAACTAACAATGCAGCAAATCCCGAATTATTATAAGTTACTCCAGTCACGTTATAAAATTCCATATTCGATGCCAGTATACTGCCATCCATAGCTCCGACAAGCCCACCGGTATATCGTCCAAGAATATTCACATTTTCTTCCTTACAATTTTGGAATGTGGCTGTTCTGTTCGGGTTGACATATCCAATAAATCCACCGATCCAGTTCATATCTGTCTTAATATTGAGATTCTCTTCACTGCTGTCACGAATCGTCACATCGACAGCTGAGTAGCCTACGAAACCACCAGTAAATTGCTGACCATTGATGACCGAATCCGACGTAATCACTACTTCTGAAATCGTCAGTGGTCTTTCGTGATATCCAATAATTCCTCCCGTGCAGGCACTTGAAGATTTCTGGTTGGAATTAATCTCTAGTGTAATCTTCATAGAAGCAAGAACATTTCGTCACTTCGAACTTACCATCTTTTCTTCCTGATGCCAACAAACCACCAAGATCTCGCAGATTCTTACCTGAAACACTCAAATTCTGTGCTCTTACATTCTCTACTTTTACGGAACTGTAATCATTCGCACCCACAAGACCACCAGCAGCAGCTGTAGAAAAGCTTTGCGCATGTGTAGTAACCGATAACTGATTCACATTTTTCACATTTTCAGAACCGCCTTCATTTCCAGTAATCGTCAACTGACCATGCCCTACATTCCAGCCTACTAATCCACCTGTACTTCCATCGTAATTAACCCATTTTGTTACATTTTCGTTCTGAATCGTCCAGTTGTTGATAAAGGATACATTCCTTCTCTTTTCACTATATCCATCGATATAACCAATGGCTCCACCCGTCATAGTCCCACCATACACGTTTATGTCTTCCAGATGAAGACCATCAAAGGATACCGTACCAGCGGAATTGGCCGTTCTTGCAGCAAAACCGCCCACACCAATATGCATATCCTTGTCTCCTTTTTTCACATGCGTTAACGTACCCTTTTCATCAAATAATCCAAGCTTAATGTTTCCTGATATCTTAAGATGATTTACCTTACATCCATCTGTAAAGTGAAAATCCACAAACAGTCCGGCACCCTGATTTTTCCACACACCATTGCTGTATTCCGTATGATAATCATTCTGATTCATATTTAATGTAATCACCGTGTCTGCATTCCGATCAGCATTTATGCTCTTAATTACCAGATTGCGGCGATATACTTCAGGAATACTGCAGTCACTATGCCAAACATTCTTATTATTTCCATAGCTGGAACCGATTCCCCGGAAACCATTTCCGTAGTCGCTCATATTTATGCTGTCTGTTGCAAACGTGAGCATAACCGGAATATTGGTATCAGCCGAAGTACTTTTCCCAGCCAAACGAGCAGCTGTTGTTCCTATGGTATAATTCTTCACCAGATAGGACACGCGATTCTTTGCCGTATCGCTGCCTGCAGCACTTGCAACTCCGCCCCAATAGCTTCATCCGTAAGATTCGCAGCACCTGTCACTGTTCCAATTCCTTCATAGGATGCAGTACGTGGTTTACCATATTGATAAGCATCTACGACTTTGTCCACATCGGTGTAACTGCCACCTGAGTCCATCGCCCCTGCGCCGCTGTTTACAATCGCGGAAAGCAGCCACAATCCCTGGGCAGAGATTACAGTAACATTCAGGCTTCCACTTGCTTCGCTTACCTGAAGGTCATTTGTTCCTGCTGTCAAAGTCGGAATGGTATAGTTTTTATCCGTGTTATTTACAGTGCATCCTTCCGCACAGGCATAGCCATCCAGTACACGACCAACATATGGATTGCGATAAAAATAATTTCCACCGTTTGATGCTGATTTTCCATCGGCTGTGCCATCTGCCTTTACCATATTCACTGTTTTATTGGCCGCTGCCGCATCTGCGCACGCAGTCGTAAAGGTATTGGATGTTCCATCCATATTTCTAAATACCACACCACCGCCAGTCTTTTCGTAGTCCGTTTCTTCTGTGACATGGGTTGCACCGCCGACCAGACCTACATAGCCGCCTGCGGCAATCATCTGTGGATAAGTTCCACTAAACGTCACGGAATTCACATCATACTTTACTGACACATGATCAATGATCGTATCCCCGCCCATGCAGTAACCAACTACACCGCCAAAGAATGGATTTTTGGTAGTTCCTGGCAAAGTATCTGCCTGCATCTGAATAGTTGCCGATGTATAATCAACTTTCAGATCTTTTACTACACTTCCGCGGCTGTATGCAATTAATCCACCAAAGCTATCCTTATTGCTGTTCGTGCCAATAATTTTCACCTCAGTACTATTCGTACCAACGATTACTCCGCTAAATGGATTATCTTTCGTGCCAAGTCCTGAAAAGCTTTCAGCTGAAAGTGTGATATCCTTATCAATCTTATAATAAGCGTTTAACAGATATTTCGTTGCAGTATCATTGTCAATTTTTTCGCTTCCCTCTGTGCTATTTGTCCAGACGTTATTTTCCCATGTATATATAATATCATTTCCTGTCGCATCACTAGTTGTTTCACCTTGTAAATGGTAACTCTCAGCTGTCTGCTTTTTATCAGTCAATACCTTTGAATTAAACACAGCCTGAAATTGCTTAATGCTCTCTGGCTTTTCAATATAGCTGCCAATGAGCTTAGCTGATGCGCATCTTCAATAATATAAGGATCACCATATGTTCCACAGCCTTTTAAAAAGACCGCTAGTCTTTTGATTTATATCAAGTTCGTACTGGTTAGCATTAATGTTCTGCTGTGTATGTACATAACGGATAAAATTGGTGTCTTTATATCTTTCCTTTACATAATCTTCATTTACTTCGTTACGTTGTTGTTCATCTGTTATATAAATTTCCCCATCATAATACTGATACTGCTTATCTGGGTTACGTCCAATGCTTCCTGCATTTGTAAGCTCTACACCGTATGTAACCATTTTGTCAGTACTATTAAAGTTATATGTACCAGAACCTCTGAAGAATACATAAAAGATTCAAGAAGTGTTGCATTTGTAAAAATGGTATGTGTTGTATTATATTCTACTGTAACCTTACCATTATTATGTACAGAAGTAGCGTTAGCTGTACCCGCATCAACACGACCATCCAGTGCAATATTTGAGAATGAAAGTGTCAGCTTTGTTGCAATGTTATTTCCTACATAACCAATAAGACTCGTTGCTGCATAGACAGTTTTATCTGAATTGTTTTCTTGTCGTATAGCCTTTTGTCTGTAGAAAGTGTATCCACTGTTAATTTGACTGCATTCTCCATTTGATTGATCAGAAGCGGTTGCATATGTCCACAGTATCTTTCTCTACACCTGTCACACGTATTCCTGCCAGCGTCATCTTGTTCAGCGTAATTTCAACTATGTAGTTACTGGATCTCCTACCACGCTTCCATAAATCAACGCACCTGAATTATATGTCTGCCGTTCTTTTTTCTATAGAGCTTTCCTTTCACGTCACTCTAAGAAAGGAGTGTCTTCACTGCTATATTTCGATAAGCATTGTAAAATAGTCCATGCTGCATCAAATAATGCTGATGTTCTGAATCATACAACGTTTTATTTCCAGTTTCTTTTTCATTCATTCCATCATAATCAAAGTTCAAACTCGTAGTAGTATTCCCTTGGTTAGTTCCCAGATTTACTGCTCCAATCGGTGTAACAGGATAATATGAATAGCCTGTCAGATCAATTTTACCCGTTATTGTAATATCCGTTTTTTCACCCCGTCTGAAGCACCCTCTGATATTTGGTGCTGCATACTGAGCCACACTCCATAAAACCAGATTTTCCGGTGTTGAAACACTATCGAGATTCAAATCTTGATTATCTTTTCTATAGCTGTCCAAATTGTAATAATATCTTGTCTGGCCATTTTTATAATTTGTTTTATTTATCTGGCCAGTGTAAGTATTTAACTTTTCACCTATATCAATCTTCGCTGCTTTTCCATCGCTTCCACGTACTGCCAATGAAACTACTGCATTGCTATTTCCAGCATCATTAAACTTTGTGATGCCAACAAGTTCATCAAAATACGCAGAATCGTCAATATTAAGTGTTACTGCACCGCTGTTAATCTTATAAGCAGCATCAGCTGCCTCTCCCCATGTACCTGCCTCCAGATACAGTGCAGACTCTACATTTTCACTTTGTGCCACTTTGATCAGACCGGTTCCAACCAACAGACCACTTGGCGTATCCTGCGTTGATTTTCCGGTAAATGTTGTTGTACTTTCCTTTTTTTCAAATATGATGCTGTTCGCAGCGGTTGCATTCCAGTATCCGGTTGCCTGATATACCAGACCGCCAAACTGGGCATTTGCATTCAAGGTGGCTCCGAAAATCGTGACTCCGCTTTCGCTGGCTGTAGTATTGTCCACAGATGCAGCAAAAACCACATTCGTATTCTTCCACTGATAGCCAAGAAGTCCACCACTGGTTTTGTCTGCACCATTAGTATTAATTTTTTCTTCGTTCACCTGAAGATTTGATATCTTAATCGTTGTGTCTACTGATGTGTAAGAATTACTGTTATCTTTCTGTGTTTCGCCCCTGCTGACTGCGATCAGACCACCGACTTTAGCATTGGAAGTAGATTTTGATGTGATGGAACCGCTTAATGTACAAGCGTCAACCGACACTTCACAGCCTCCCATTACTTCCGCCGCAAGACCACCAATTCTCTGATTCTCGGTAGTACGTTCATCCGTAAGCGTGGACTCACTTCCCCATGTACAATTCTGAAAGGTCAATGCCTTACTTTCACATCTTCCCAGGAAGCCTGCCTGCCAGACGTGGAGCTTTTTTGCTGAAACAGCTTCTTCTGCAACAGATACTTTGGTATTAACAGTCACATTTTTAAAAGCTGTAATCCCGCCTGCCAAACCGATTGCCGCTGAGACGAATGCCGGATATCTGATATCATCTGATTTTTCTTCCTCATTTACATTCTGAGGAACTCTGCAGGCAACAGTTCCCGCAATTGTAAGATTCTGAATTGTCACATCACCAGTAGTGAACGGAATCAGCGCCAGACTATAATGTGCATCTCTCTGATCACTCCTCTTTGCGTAAAGCTGCCCTGCTGCGTTAGGCGTACTATTTTCTTTTGAAATACCATTACCATAAATTGATCCTATGTCTAATGTAATCGTGTGACTACCGCCATTAAAAGTTCCTGTAAATGTCTGTGCTTTTTCATATTTCTCAGTACTGTCCTTACCAATACCTAAAATACCAGTGCCAGTAAGGTCTATATCTCCATTGAGAGTTACACTCTGTTTACTCTCTGTATTCATTTTATATTTAAATTGCAAAGCTGAGTTTGCATCATTTGTATATGCACTTGAAAGATCAAATGCCAGCACATATGCCGCAAAAGCATTTGCACTACTTATATTTTCACCAGTTCCATTATTTACTGTAACTGTATGTGCTTTCTGATCAAAAGTTAATGCTCCATCATTAGCACTATCATTAGCTTCCGTCAAGTTAGTGCCAAAACGCACAACTGCCCCCCAGTTACCTATATCAGAGCCGCTTCTATCTGTGCCATTATAACGGATAAGACTCCATCCAGCTCCATTCTCAGATAAAGCATTTCCATTACCAAGAGCATACACTAAACCATTACCATTGTTTCCTACTATCTGACCAACGTGATTATAGGCAGTTGTAATTTTCTGTCCACTTAAATCGGTCGTTCCATGCAGACGCAGCACACCTTTTACAAGATGTCCCACAAGACCACCACGTCCCTCAACATCATTAGCTGTATTTGTACTATATCCTGCAAGATCAAGCCTTCAGCTGTTCTAAGTGTCACATTTCCTACATTAAGAAAACCATCTTTCATTTTTCCTACAAGGCCACCAAGCTTGCCTTTACCATTTAACTTCATATCGCTTATGGAAGCATATACATTTTCTATTGCCACATAGCTGTTGCCACTAATTTCGCCAATAACACCACCGTAGGAAGATTCATTATTAAGTTTTTCTCCTCCTGTTGTAGCAATAGCAGTTTTCTCTATTGTAAGTGTATTTTTCATATTTGATGACTGATAGCTTCCAATCAATCCACCATAATTAGTTACAACATTTGCATTAGACACCTCTGTTGTGATTGTCTTTGTATTGTTATCAAAATTTTCTGTATTGCCTGAAATAGAGACAGAAATACCAGCAGTATCTGCTGTATTTGTAATTTTAAGTTCACCAAATAAACCACCGGCATTTTTGCCGCCAGTAATCGTACTCTTCGTAAATTGATATGAAGAAAGGTCAAAGTTTTTCTCTGCTTTTGCAATAGAATATGATCCAATAAGTCCACCTGCTGCTTTGTCACTGCCTGATGATAGCGTAATTGAATCAGCAAATTGAAAATTATTGGTACCTTGTTCACTTACCTTTACGGTAACATTTCCATCTACAGAAGATCCAACAATACCTCCTGCATTTCCAGATGAAGAAGCAACTGATGATACAGATGTACCTGCAACAGTTAAACTGGCATCTGCTTCCATATGACCTACAAAGCCGCCTGCATCCTTGTCAGATTCAGTTGCCTCAACACTAATTTTCCCAGCACCTTGATCACTTGTAAAAGTTGCCGTCAGAGAAGAACCTGCCTGCATCGTATTACAAAATAAGCCAACATGATCTGTACCGCTTATCTTTAGATCACCTGTAAACTGGTTTGTAAATGTGATGTCAGCACTCGTTCCTTCTTCCATTGTACCGATCAGACCACCGATGACTGGATTTGATATCTTGTCTGAATTCAGATCTCTCAGTACGATATTACATATTAAAGCAGAGTTTTCCTGTGTGCTATCACCGCTTTTAGCTTCAATGTTTTAGCTAAAAGCGGTTCTTTTGTACTAGACTCTTTTTCAGCAATGCTAAATGGAATCGTACTTTTAAAGGTTGCTTTTGTCGAAAGCGCATTAAAGAGAGAACGGGATGTTGCTATAGAATACTGTGTGGCAGCGGTTCCCTGATCCAGCCTAAACGTGCCCGCGTAAGGATTATCGTCACTTCCCAGACCTAGGAAACTATACTCTGTTCCAGATATATCAGTTGTTCCATCCGTACTAGTTTTTCCACCCACCTTTACTGGTTTCGTAAGATCCCAGCCTGTTGTTGTTATTAACTCAATCGCATAATCAGCATAGTCTTCTGGTTTTACATTTGACAGTAAAATTAAGCCCTCTCCATCTGTTACTTCAATTTTATTATCTTTTACATTTATTTTTCCAGATAATTGATCTGCTGCATCAAGCTTTAAAATAGGCGTTGTGGTATCTGTATTCTCCACTGCAACCAATTGAAGTGATAACTGCACCTCTTCCTTTGATGGTTCTTGTGCTGCACTATCTTCCTGACTAACTGTTTGGGCAGTTTCAATATCATATGACTGAACCTCTGATTTCTCGTCTGATATATTCTCTGCTGCAGACTCAGTACTGTAATCTTCCTGCACATTATATTCCTCTGTGACATTTTCAGCCTGCACAGAAAAGGCATCGTGCATGCCATACAAATGGCCATTCCAGCTGCCGCCACACGTTTTTTCCAACTTTTATTTTTACATACCTGTTGTCTCATATTTGTCTATCCTATCTATATTTGTAAAAATAATGCCAGTCTATCATATATCCTAATTCCCTGATTATTCTGTTACTGTTTCATTTTGCTCTTTAAAATCAACAGTAACTAATTTTCAAGAGCCTCCCAATCTTCTGGCGCACTCCATTTTTCTGGATTTTTATAAAACTGAAACTGAATCGCAGTTGTTGATCCATCAACATTAAAAGTATAAGAACCATTCTGCTGCTTATCATTCGTGGCCCATTTACTAAGCAGCAGTCTATCATTCCATGTAACAGTCACTGTTCCAGCACCATTTCCAGATATCTCATAATTAAAAGCATCATAATCATCTGGTTTTCGCTCTGTTTGTGAGTCAATAAAATGACCTGTCCAGTTTTTGTTTACTTCATAATCCGCAAAAGAAAGTATTGCCGCTAACTTCTGAAAATTAACAGCTTCTTTTGAAGATTTTCCCGGCTCTGCAATAATTTTAATTTTTATCTTATCCTTCAAAAATGTTGGAATCTCTATTTTATATTCATTTGTCTTGGCATCTCCTGTATCTAGCGTCTGATTACCCAAATCGCACCTTCCATCAGCACTAAAAGGTGTGCCTCTCATCTTTATGCTCGTGCAGCTTTCTGGAAGAGAGCCTCCATCCATTGAGATTAGCTCTGCTGTCATTGTATAAGAGATTGGTCTAGGATTGTACAAAGACTCATCGCCCCACACATAATTGCAAACCTGTACTGTAAATGTATAATTATTATCATTCCTGCAAGTGAAATTCTCTTGACTGGAATGCTAGTATCGCTTAAATTCATCAGCGTCAAATAATTTGAACCAAACATGGTATCACTTTGCGTTCCTGTCGATACAACTCGTTTGACGCTGTTAAAGTTAGTATACGCAGCAAAGCTTCCATATATCGCAAGCAGCATTGCTACTACTAAAAGAAGAATCGCTGCCGCTTTGCTTTGCCTGATCCATTTTCCTTTTTTAAACTCCATCTTTTTGACCTTTCTTTGCAATCGCAGTCAGGCACAAAAAGCATCAAAAGCCTTTATATCTCTTGATTTTCTTATGTTTCTGACATGATATCATGGTATCACATTGAACACGTATTTTCAAGGATTTAAAAGCAAAAACAAAAAGAAAACAGCGTGCAGAAAACATCTCATTTTCTGCACACCATTATTCTGGCTTACTAATTTTCTGATTCAAAATCATTGGCACTTCATTATAAATTTAACTCTTTCCATTTGATCCAAAATTGATTTCTTAATTGGCTCATTTAGATAAACAGGATTTAATTTTTCTTTGCATATGCCAAATACGTATCCTTTGTTGCTTCAATCAACACTGCCGTAAAAAAAGCGCTCCCAGCTGAAATATTCACTGCTCTCTACAAATTCAGACGGATCATTGACCAACTTCTCCACCTGACTGTTTTTAAGAACACCAGCTTTCAAAATCATCCACTCAAATGACTCTGGCAAATACAGTACTACATTTCTTCTGTTTTCTATCAAACGTAATACACGATGTATTTCTGACCCAAATGCCGCCCCATCTGCAATTACAAGTATTTTTTCATCCTTATGCTTATTCAAGTAATGGAACACATTCGATTTTCCATTCATTGATTCACAGCCTAATTTATTTTCCCTACATACATTGTCAAAAACTGATATCCTGAATTGCTGTCTTCTGTGATTACAATTTCTGGGTTGATATTTCTCTCATACGTATTAGCGCCATATAATTGATAAAATTCGTGATAGCTCTGCTTTAAAGTCCCATATTTTCCAGATGTTTTTATTCCGTAAATTTCCTCAACACTATATGGCAATGAAGGCAACGACTCTCGTGTTACAATTACATAATAGTTATCCGTTTTTTGAATCTCATCAGCAAATTCTGTTGTTTTAATAAATTCATTTCCTTCATCAATAAACACAATGCTATCCGTTATTCCTGACAATTGTTCTTTCCACAAAGCACCTTCCAAGACAAAACATTTCTTATCGCATACAAGTTCAACTGGAGTACCAGATGGATTATTGACAAATTCTCTAATCATATCTATCATAGTCGTCTTTCCAGTTGCACTATCTCCTTGAATAATTGTCAGATTCCTATGCAGTTCAAAATCATATTTTAAGCGTTTCGTAGACACAACAACTCTGTATTTCCCTTTCATATCACAAATCCTCCATCAGACAAATTCTCCAGCTATCGACACAAGCTCTTCCATAGAATGTACAATTTGGTCTGTATTTGCGATATGAATCTTAAACTTCTCGTCTCCAAATCCATTAAATGGTGTAAATTAATTGTCCGGTCTTCTGTTTCTGCAATTTTTAACAACCATTTAGCACAATTGTCACCACAAGTAGATGCATTAATATTTTATCTTTTTCAAACT
>ENA-OQAA01001721-OQAA01001721.1-human-gut-metagenome-genome-assembly--contig:-NODE-1721-length-10235-cov-1.294915_pt1 | contig 10235 bp, 12 predicted proteins | sample MGYA00242489_ERZ504515 | MGnify/ENA primary metagenome ERZ504515 (study PRJEB26092, sample SAMD00036237) | human gut metagenome | host: Homo sapiens | study: EMG produced TPA metagenomics assembly of...
GGCAACCAGACTGTCATTGAACACCTCAACAACGTATTGACCAGCGAGAATAATACCAACCGCCTCAACCAGGGACATCTCCAGGCTATCGCCGTGAGCGGTTACCGCCCGTTGCTGGAACTGGAAGGGAAGTTACTGCTGGCAGCCAAACTGCAGGAAGGTCTCCGTCAAGCTATCGTGGAAACGATGGACGAAGGATGCCCCGAAAGTTATCTCCATCTGTTCTCGGTGATCTGCGACAACGGCCTGCAACGATTTGCTCCGTGAAACGCGGCATTGCAGTCTGTACGGGTATCGGAGAACAAGACAGCAGCGAGCGTATCACCAACAAATATGTGGAACTGATCCGCCGTTTTCTGAACGACCGGGAACAAGCACGCAAAGCACGCAAAGCCCTCCAAAGCAAAGATACGGTCGAACTTTATCTGGCTCTATGGAGTATCGGATTCTATAATACGGAAGAAATTCAGGCAACTTGTTCCGGGAATAATTAAAGACGGTGCCAAATATCAGGTGCAGACCTTACTTTACTTTTTACGCTGTACGCAATACTCCGGCATGAACCACCGTATCAGTAAAGATGCTTTTGAAAAATGGTATAACGAACCGTCGGTAGTGGCGGCTATCCTGCCACTGTATCTGTCCGGACTCTATCTTAGCCGGTACGGAGGACATAAGGACGCCCCGTCGCTCCATGATTATTTTGATAGCAAAGAAGAAGCGATCCGTCATTATGACTATCTGAAGAACATCTATCAGTCCATCTCTGCCAAAGAGATTTATTCTCCTTATGTATTCCCTTGGGAAAGCACAGAACTCACCCGTTCGGAAATCGTTCTCAAAATGGCATATATCACCTGGATGACCAATAACTCTGCATTGAAAGACGATCTTTGCAGCTATCTGCCCTCTCTGGATACTTATATGCGGGCAGGCTATATCGGTGTTGTATTAGCTCCACCGACCAGTCCGCTACAGGAAGAATATGTACTGCAATCACTGGGCGACCGTTCGCAAGATGTGCGTGAAGAAGCATATAAAGCATTGTCCGAGATGACCTTGTCGCCCGAACAAAACCAGAAAGTAGAAGAGTTACTGCGCTTCAAATACAGCGAAATGCGTATCCATGCTATCAATCTGCTGATGAAACAGCCCAAAGAACAGCTAGCCGGCAGCATCCGCCGCTTGCTAACAGACAAGGTTGCCGAACGCCGCCTGGCAGGATTGGACATGATGAAGACCATACACAACGTAGAATTCCTGCAAGATATCTATCAGGAATTGATCCCGACAGTTAAAGAGATTCAGAAGCCGAACCCGAAAGGAAAAAGTATTGATAGAATCTCTGATTGGCAATGGAACAGAAGAGAGCGTCACACAACATTATACCAAAGATAACGGTTTCGGTCTGTACGACCCGGCTCTTGAAATCAATCTGCCGGAGATTACCCAAAGATAAAGGATTCAACGTGAAAAAAGCATTTGAATTCATTTGCTTCGGAAGGGCCAAACTCGTATTTAAAAAACTAAGCAAATACATCGAAATCTATAAGAACGAAGAGTTCAAGAATGGGTACGGAGAAGCACGCCTGGTAGGCAACAGTGTCCTGATAAACTGGAGCAACTACGGAGGATTGAGCGGACTCGGTTTCCCGGAACTGTGGAAGGCCTTCTACGAAGAAGAGATCGGAAGCTATGACAAATTACTGATGATGAGTTTCATGCTTGCATCGACAGGCGCTCCTAAAGACGATGACGACTACGATGAAGAGGATGAAGAAGACATCAAGGCAGACCAGAAATCAAGTAATACTTTTGAGCCGCTTGCCAACCGGATGTATGCCGGCATCACTTACCGCGGATTGCAAAAAGACCTCCGCAAGATGCCGTACTATGAACAGATGAGTGACATCATCGAAGCACTGGCATACGAATACAAAGATGAACCGTCTATCAACGACTGGCCGTCAATATGCTACTCCAACTATTGCCTTTGCTAAATACCAAAAACATCTTCCGCCAGTACACCAGTAAGCATGCATGGCTTCGGGACAAACTGGAATACGGAGAAAAACAGATCGTTTATCCGATACATAACAACAAATTCGTGAACTTCTGGCTCGAAATGCCTCAAAAGCCCATGAATGATGATCTCTTTATCCGTTACTTCACAGTGCGATATCAGCTTTATAAGCTCACCAACTACATGGAGCACACACCCGAACTGGAAGAAACGGACTCTTATCTCCATGCCACGGACTTCGCCCGTGCCTGGATGCTGGGAATCATCCGACAGAGGAAGTATACCGTGAAATGATGGGACGCACCAGCTCTCCCAGCCAGATCAAAGCAATCACCATGGTGTTGAACGACAACGTTCGTTTCAACAAGGAAAAGAAAGAATACGCCGATATCAAAAACATCGACTTCTCCCTCTTCCGTTCCCTCGCCCAAAAGGTGGTAGACCGGATTCTTGAAATTGAATTAAAACGTGGAGACTCCGAGACACAAGTCACCTCCCTTGCAGAAGAACTAAGCTACGTCTATGGAGCTAAAACATTTATCCGTATTCTGCAAGCATTCGGCAAAGATACTTTCATACGTGACAGTTACAACTGGGGCAGTACCAAACGGGGTGTATTGAGCAGTCTGCTCCATGCTTGCCATCCCCTGCCTACGGACACCAGCGAGAATCTGAAGAAACTGGCGAAGCAGGCCGAAATCAGCGACGAGCGACTGGTAGAAGCCGCCATGTTCGCCCCACAATGGATTGAACTGACCGAAAAGGCAATAGGATGGAAAGGACTGACAAGTGCAGCCTATTATTTCCACGCCCACACCAACGAAACGTGTGACGACAAGAAGAAAGCGATTATCGCCCGCTACACCCCCATCGACGTGGATGACCTGCGGAAGGTGCTTTTGACATCGACTGGTTCAAAGATGCATTTAAGACAATTGGCAAGCAACGTTTCGAAGTGGTCTACAATGCCGCCAAATATATTTCATGCAGCAACAGCCATACCCGTGCCCGTAAGTTTGCCGATGCTACCAACGGTGCAGTGAAGGCGGCAGATATAAAGAAAGAAATAATAGCCAAGCGCAACAAAGACTTATTGATGAGCTACGGCTCATCCCATTGGGACGGAAGCCGGATAAAGAACTGCTGGATCGTTATCAATACCTGCAAAAGTTCCTGAAAGAGAGCAAGGAATTCGGTGCTCAAAGACAGGAAAGCGAAAAGAAAGCGGTAAACATCGCCCTGCAAAACCTGGCACGCAACTCCGGTTACGGAGACGTTACCCGCCTGACCTGGAGTATGGAAACCGAACTGATTAAAGAACTTCTTCCCTACCTGTCCCCCAAAGAGATAGACGGCGTAGAAGTGTATGTACAAATCAACGAGGAAGGCAAATCGGAGATTAAGCAAATCAAAGACGGCAAAGAAACTCAACAGCATGCCTGCCAAGCTGAAAAAGCATCCGTATATAGAAGAACTGAAAGCGGTACACAAAAAGCTGAAAGACCAGTACACCCGTTCGCGCATCATGCTGGAACAGGCGATGGAAGACTGTACCCGTTTTGAAGAAAACGAATTGCGCAAGCTGATGCAGATCCTGTTATCTGGCCATTACTGAAACATCTCGTCTTCATCTGCAACGGACAGACGGGCTTCTACACCGATGGATTGCTGATTACAGTGAATGCCGTTTGCCTCCCGTTAAAACCGAAAGACGAGTTACGCATCGCGCATCCCACAGACCTGTATACAAGCGGAGACTGGCATGCTTATCAAAAATTCCTGTTCGATAAATCAATCCGCCAACCTTTCAAACAGGTATTCCGCGAACTTTACGTTCCGACTCCGGAAGAAGTAGAAGCCACTCAATCCCGTCGCTATGCCGGCAATCAGATTCAACCGCAGAAAACGGTTGCCGTACTGAAAGGGCGCCGTTGGGTAGCCGATTATGAAGACGGCCTTCAAAAGATATATTACAAAGAGAATATCATCGCCACCATCTATGCATGGCAGACTGGTTCTCTCCTGCCGACATCGAAGCTCCGACATTGGAATATGTCTGCTTCCATAGCCGCAAAGACTACAAGTTGATGAAAATCTCGGAGATTCCTCCTGTCATCTTCTCCGAAGTAATGAGAGACGTAGACCTGGCAGTAAGCGTAGCTCATGCCGGAAGCGTTGACCCGGAAACCAGCCACTCTACCATCGAGATGCGCAGCGTACTGGTGGAACTGACGATGCCGTTGTTTCATTTCAAGAACGTGACAATAAAAGGAAGTTTTGCTCACATCGAAGGTAAACTGGGTAAGTACAATATTCATCTGGCAGCGGTGTGATCCATCAGGAGGGTGGTGCACAGATAGCCGTTCTTCCGGTACATTCGCAAAATCGCGGACGCTGTTCCTGCCTTTCGTAGATGAAGATCCGAAGACTGCCGAGATACTGACTAAGATTATCTTCTTTGCAGAAGACGATAAGATAAAAGATCCGAGCATCCTGAACCAAATCAAATAGTAAAGAGATGGCAGAAAATTTAATCATCCACACAGGAAGCAAGGAAGAAAAGTATCGGGAGTTACTTCCGCAACTGCATGCTTTGGTAAGTACGGAAGCAGATCTCATTGCCAATCTTGCCAACATGGCAGCAGCCTTAAAGCAGACTTTCGGTTTCTTCTGGGTAGGCTTTTACCTTGTGAAAGAGGAAGAACTCGTACTGGGTCCGTTTCAAGGCCCCATTGCCTGCACTCGCATCCGCTTTGGCAGAGGAGTTTGCGGAACCGCTTGGAAAGAAGCCCGTACACTGATTGTTCCTGATGTAGAGCAGTTTCCCGGACACATAGCCTGTAGTTCGGACTCGAAATCGGAAATAGTAGTACCGATCCTCAAGCAGGGGAAAGTTGTCGGGGTGCTGGATATCGACAGTGATACATTGGATAGCTTCGACACTATCGACGCACGCTATCTGGAAGAGATTTGCACGTATATTGTATTATAAAATAACGGCATAAACATCCTGAAAAAACGGAGGCTCTGATTGAATGAATCAGAGCCTCCGTTTACTATAAATAGAGCCTCTGTTCGAATCAAACAGAGGCTCTATTTTTTTACCAGTCCATATCTTCTATTTCCCGTTCCCGGTACAGCAAAAGTTGTTTGCGAAGCGAACGCATTTCGTGCCTCATATCTTCCATCCTTTCCAGCAAATGATGAATGGCATCGATACCTTCCATGTTGATGGACAAGTCATAGTACATTCTGCTATAACGTTCCACGTTCGGGAGTTCCGACAAAAGCAGATAATGTTCGCCGCCTTCGGTATGCACGTTAATCAAACCGCCCTCTTCCAACATTTCGATGAATGAAGGCTCAATATGACATTTGTGACAGTATTCACTGACAATTATTAATTCGGTCTGCATAGTACTCATTCATTTTAGTTCATACTCTGTAATTGACGGAACAACTCTTTCTGTTTGTCGGTCAAGTTCGTAGGAATCTTGACAGAATAGGTCACAATCAAGTCACCGAATTGTCCTTCCTTCTTATAAACCGGGAATCCTTTACCTTTCAGACGGACTTTCGTACCGTTCTGCGTTTCCGGTTTTATCTTCAGTTTCACTTTACCGTCCAGCGTGTCGACTACTTTCTCGCCTCCCAATACGGCAGAGTAAAGATCTACCTCCACATCTACGTACAGATCGTCGCCCAGGCGTTTGAACACCGGGTCTTCGGCTATAACGAACGTAATGTACAAGTCACCCGCAGGTCCTCCGTTGACACCCTCGGCTCCGTAGCCTTTCAGTTTGATAACCTGTCCGTCGGCTACACCGGCAGGGATGGTGATACGCACCTGTTTACCATTTACAGTCAATATCTGCTTATGCGTTTGAGCAGCATCACGAAGGGAAAGATGAAGTTCGGCATTAAAGTCCTGTCCGCGGAATCCCGCAGAGCCTTGTCCTCTTCCTCCCCGATGTCCGAACATGGATTCGAAGAAATCTGAAAATCCACTGGCATTGCCACTGGAAAATCCCTCTCCATCGGAACTATACCAATAACTTCCGTTACCGTCGGAGAAACCCTGACCCGCACCGCCGAATCCGCCGAAACCTCCTGCACCGCCAAAGCCTCCGGCTTGTTGCTGTGCACGTTTCTGCGCTTCGAATTCATCGGCATGCTTCCAATGTTCTCCGTACTCATCATACTTTTTACGTTTCTCGGGGTCACTCAGTACTTCATTGGCTTCGTTGATTTCCTGAAATTTATCCTTTGCACTAGGGTCATTAGGATTCAAATCAGGGTGATATTTCCGGGCCAACTTACGAAAAGCCTTTTTGATATCATCCTGAGAAGCACTTTTGTCTACTCCAAGAATCTTGTAATAATCTATATAGCCATGTTTTATGAATTTAATCGTTCATACATCATACGGCAAATAACACGCCAATCCCATTTTTGGATGCAAAATTAACAAGGATTAATACCTAATATTTAATACTTGATATTCCTCTTTTCCAGCATCTGGAAGTCTTGCTTCTTCATGCCCAAATCATCCAACGGACGGGGATCATTGTGATCGTTCAGATAAACCTCGGTTTAGGATCGTAGTGCGGAGCGATCGCAACCTGCGAATATCGCGGTAAGGAGTTTCTATTCCTCCTAAAGACAGCATAGTCGGGAAGAAAGAGCTGCTGGAAGAAATATTCTTATCCTTATTTTCAATAGCGGTATTCCAACGTTCGGGATACGTTTCGCGGTAGTCATCGGACATCCAAATCAGGAATGGCACATGAAGTTGATAATAAGAAGGTACGGGAGAAGCGTGGAGGAACAGATGACGGGAATCGTCGAAAATGTCCTCTCCATGATCGGAAGTGTAGAGCATGGCGGCATCTACCTGCTGTTTTTCCAACATACGGATAAGTCGTGACAGAAAATCATCCGTGTAACGGATAGAGTTGTCATAGGCATTCACCAGGTTATCCCGGTATTTTCTCTCTGCTTCCATCGGATAATCGGGCGTAAAGAAAGCATCTTCCGACGGGTAACGTTCGCGATAGTTAAAGTGGGAACCGTAGGTGTGAAGTACGATGAATTGTTTCGTTGCACCTTTCGCCAGTTCCTGCTCCACCAATTTCAGAAGTTCGTCGTCAGAAGGATTGTAGGTAGAACTGACCGAATCTTCTTTTATAAAATCATACGTATCGGCTTCCATTCCGAAGAAGTCGATAAATGAATGGTTGTAACGTTGGTTGGAGAAAAAAGCCGTCCGGAATCCTGCCTCTTTGAAAGCGGTGATGATTCCTTTTTGATGATAGATAGAGTCGTAGTTACAAGCGGTAGCGTCCGACATCAGCATGGGGACACTTTTATGTGTCGTATTCGACTCTGTCAACACTTTCGGGAAAGCAATCAGGCCCGTTTGCCGGGATAAAAGTGGGTTCGTTTCACGTTCGTAACCATACAATTGCCAGTTTAGGGCACGAGAGGTTTCTCCTATGACCATTACATATACTTCCCGTTTTCCCTCCGGATGAGTAGGCCGGGCATGGAAAGTAAAGTCTTTGGATGTACGGTGGTAGTCCTGTGTCAGAGCTGTTCTTTGAAAGGCAAGACCTACGTTGTAGCATACGTTTAGCGGGTATAAATCAGATTTCAACTCATATCCCGAATCCTGAACATAGGCTCCAACAAGACTAAGAAGGGAGATGCCAAAGACCAGGAAGGCTCTCTTCCGTTCCCTGCGAATGAACTCTACCGTAAGTTTCCGTTTACGTATAATTGAAATCGCCCCTAATATCAGGGCAGGTACATAGAGTATGATTACAGCAATAATGGCAGGTGTGAGATTATCGAGCAATTCCAATGCCTCACTCGAATTGGTGGTGACCAGATTCAGAAACATATCGACAGCGATAATGGACTGGCCGAATAAATAAAGCAACACGATCTGAAAGGCTCCGAAGAACAGAAACAGGAATAAAATCCACAGCATCTTGCCGCAATTCCTCGACAAAGTCATCAACAGGTAATAGCAACCGAAAGGTAACAACACATTGGCGACTTTTGCCATAAATGGTAAAGGTTCTGTAAAACAGAGTACCATATTAGGTACTATCAAGATAAACAGGAACAGATAAAACAGATGTTCCTGATTTTCCAACCAATTCTTTATATTCTTAAAAAGCTTCATTGATGTTAAAAATAAATCCGGTCTGGTGTTTGCCAAACCCTAAATCCAAACGTACATTTACTCTCTTCTTAAACTCCCAACGATAACCGAAACCATAATTAGGCAGAATATGCTTCGGAGTAAACTCGGAGAGTCGTGGAAAAATCGTTCCCGCGCCTGCCCATACAGCCACTCCATTCCGCTTCCATACGTGTTGGCGGAGTTCTATCTGTGCATCCATAGCACACTTGTCCCGATAGCGTCCTTCGTAATATCCACGCATGGAGTAGGAACTTCCCAGCGTTGCCATCAAGCCCCAGGGGGTATCTCCATAAGTAAGCAATGTGTGGAATTGCCCTGCCAGTACTCCACCCTTCCATATCGGTTGATAATAGCTGGTAGTGAGTTCTGTGCTGCTAAACGCATATTTATTACCGAGAAAAGCCGGACTGAACCTTTGGTCTATCCGCAAGTAATAGCCATGGTATGCATTGGTCAGGAAGTCACGAGAATCATAAAGGAGGGAAAGTCCCAGGCTGGTATTGGTAGTTCGCGCGGCCATTCCTTCCCATAGTTCCGGTTTCTCAAAATTCCGCCCGTCGATATAATCGAATACGGCCATCGGTCCGATGTAGAAGTTCTTTGCCAGCCGGAACATAAAATCGACTTTCACCTGTGCCTGAAAACGTTTATAATCACTTTCGTTATCAGAGTTCGCTCCATTGTCATATCCCCGTCCCCAATACAGGCTGGGGAAAGAATAGAAATACAGATTGTAATTCAACCGGTATTTATCTTGCGGGAACAGATGATTTCCACGAACTCCTAACAGATAGAAGCCGACCGTCGACACATCTCCGTAAAGAGAGACATTGGAAGGAGGAAGAAGCGAATCAATCCGATCGGTGCGATATAACCCGGCTGCCACCAGTCCGAGTCCGAACTTGGTAATCACTGGAATAGTGAGGGCCGCCTATCACACTGAAATCAAAACTTTTTATTCTTTTTTTCCTTATTGGCATCATTGAAGTAATCAAGAAACTTCTTAAAGAAGCTGCGCTTCGCCGGAACAGAATCTTCAATAGTTACAGATATAGAATCCTCCGGCAGTTCAATTTTTGTAGAATGCAGCTGCGCGCCAATGGGGTTTGTGTCAATAACAAAATCGCGAATATGATTAGCCTGTTCTGTCTAGTATTCATAATCATAAGAAGTAGAAAACTTTGCGGACAAAGTTAGTTTCAAACTTCTTATAAAAACAGATATTCAGGCGCTTTTGTTGTTCCGGATTTCCTTTTTAACGTTTTAAAAGTCTTATAAACTCGTCTACATCCTCCTCTGTGGTATCAAAAGAAGTTACCAGACGGATTTCATTCTTCTCTTCGTTCCAAAAATAAAAGAAGTAAGACTCCAGCATCCGGTCGATAACCGGGCGGGGCATGGTGAGGAATAACTGGTTACTTTCGGCTCTTTGAGTAAAAGTTACTTCGGGCAGTTTCTTCAATTCAGCGTAAAGTTTGGTACCATTGCATTGGCATGGTTGCATTCTTCAGCCAGAGGTCGTCTGTGAGGTATGCCGTAAACTGGCAAGAGAGGTAACGCATCTTCGACGCTAATTGGGCGGATTGTTTACGGATGAAGCGGGCTTCCGACTGCAAGTCTTTATTAAATACAATCACGCACTCTCCCATCATCAGTCCGTTCTTCGTTCCGCCAAAACTAAGAATATCGACTCCGCAGTCTACTGTCAGTTCCTTTAAGGAAGATTCAAAGCGGCACAGGCGTTGGCTATTCTGGCTCCATCCATGTGTACATACATACCATTCAGATGGGCAAAGTCTGTCAGACGTTTCAATTCTTCGGGAGTATAGATGGTGCCAAGTTCGGTACATTGGGAGATGTAGAGGGCTCTGGGTTGTGAATGGTGCTGATCGCCGAAACCATGCAGATAAGGTTGCATCAATTCCGGGGTAAGTTTACCGTCAGGAGTGGCAATCGGGCGAATCTGACAACCTGTCATTTTCACGGGGGAGCCGCATTCAT
>ENA-OQAA01001722-OQAA01001722.1-human-gut-metagenome-genome-assembly--contig:-NODE-1722-length-10228-cov-2.555193_pt1 | contig 10228 bp, 16 predicted proteins | sample MGYA00242489_ERZ504515 | MGnify/ENA primary metagenome ERZ504515 (study PRJEB26092, sample SAMD00036237) | human gut metagenome | host: Homo sapiens | study: EMG produced TPA metagenomics assembly of...
CTGATGATTATGCTTCCTTAATTCCCGGTCTTCTATCCGTTTCAGCACATCGTTATCATCCGGCTGGTAAAACAGGCGCGTTTATTGTACACTTCCTGCATGGCTGCTTCATAGCTGTTCTTGATGTCGCGATGTTTCAACACATTCAGTGCACGGGTATAAACCGCCCGGTACAGAAAAGCTTGTATCTGCTCGCCCACTGTCACACTGTCTTTTCTGTGCCAGAGCTCCACAAACACTTCCTGCACCACATCCTCGGCATCTTCCTCCCCTACCATGCGCGCTGCATAAAACAGCAGATTCGCATAGTATTTCCGGAAAAGTTGCCTGTACACTATGTCAAACTCATCTTCCATATATTATTTCAAGGTAAGCTCAATACCATGCTTTTCCGGGTTCACTTCCCATTTCGAACTCCAGAATACTGCCGTTCATTATCTGCTCATGCGTAATATAACTTTTGTCATAAGGCTTTCCGTCGAGCTTCACCGACCGGATATACCTATTCTTCCCGCTCACCCCATGAGCAAGAACCGTAAAGGTTTTGCCATTGGACAACCGCATCCTTACCTCCGGATACAGCGGCGTACCTATTTCATACTCACCGCCAACCGGATTTACAGGATAGAATCCCATGGCGCTGAATACATACCAGGCAGACATCTGCCCGCAATCCTCATTACCGCACAAGCCGGCGGGCGTATTCTTATACAGCTCACGCATCACCTCCGACGCATACTTCTGGGTTTTCCAGGGTTGCCCCACTTTGTTGAACAGATAAATAACATGATGGCTCGGTTCATTGCCATGCGCATACTGCCCTATCATACCGGTACTGAAAATAGGAAGCTCCTCATCATCGGCAGGGCGGTACGTGAACATACTGTCAAGCTTCTGCGCAAAGCGCTCCTTCCCGCCGGTCAGGGCTATCAGCCCGTCAATATCCTGCTGCACCGACCAGAAATACTGCCAACCGTTGCTTTCGCAAATATGCGGCGTATAATCATCCGGCGAGAAACCGTCTATAAAAGCTCCCCTGTCATCACGCGGCTGCATGAAAGATGTCTGCGGATTATATACATTCTTATAATTCTGCGAACGTTTTGTAGAATTCATCCGCTACCTGCCGCTCACCCAGCTTCTCGGCCAAGCGGGCTATACAGTAATCATCGTAAGCATACTCCAGGGTTTTGGAGAGCGACCAGTTCTCTGCATTATAGCTATCCGTCACGTTGTAAGGCACATATCCATGCTTCTTATAAAGGCCGATACCCCGATAATCATCCATATTGGCTGTAGCCACGCAAGCCTCCAAAGCCTTCTTAGCATCAAAATCCCCTATACCTTTCAGACAGGCATCCACAATGACCGGTACGGAGTGATAGCCTATCATCATATCCGTTTCACTGCCATAAAAATTCCATACCGGCAGGCGACCGTTCTGCTCATAAAAGGCAAGGAAGGATTTCACCATGTCGTTCACACGCGCCGGTTCTATATAAGTATAAAGCGGATGAGAGGCACGGTACGTATCCCATAAGGAGAAAGTGCTGTAATTCGTCCATCCGTCGGCTTTATGTACCTGCCTGTCGGGCCCGTAATAAGAACCGTCCACATCGGCATAGATGGTAGGAGCCAGCATCGAGTGGTAAAGGGCCGTGTAAAACTTCACCTTTTCATCGCGATTGCCGCACTCGATTTCTATCCGTGACAAATGCCCGTTCCAGTTTTTGCGTGCGGCAGCAAGGTATTTATCGAAATCATCATCAGTACTTCCGCCGCCAGATTACGTGCTGCCCCTTCCATGCTTACCCCCGAAATGGCCGTGCTCACAAGGAGCTGTTCTCCCTTTGTTGTCTTAAAGTCAAAACGTGCCATGACCGAAGTCCCGATTCTTTTTCCATCTTTCAGACTGCTGCCGAATCCAGCCGCATCGTCTACAAAGGGGCGGGAAAAGCGTGTACGGAAAAAGATGCGCTGACCGCGCGCCCATCCGTCAGAAAAACGATAGCCCTGAATAGTAACGGAATCCACTTTCTCTACATAGGAATCTTCCGTAAAGTCCCAGTTCATGGCTTTCCTCAAATTCAGGATAACGGCTGCATCAGCCTGGGGAAAGGTATAGCGCTGAATGCCGCAACGCTCGGTTGCGGTAAGCTCTACGTTGATATCGTAATCTTTCAGGAGCACGCGATAGTAACCTGCGCTTGCGGACTCATCGGCATGCGAGAACCGGGAATGGATGCCCAACGGTTCTTCAGCTCCTTATAAGGAAGAGTTACCGGCATGAAGGAAATGTCATACAAATCGCCCGCCCCTGTACCCGAAAGATGGGTGTGACTGAAACCGGCAATCGTACTGTCGGGATAAAAATATCCCGAAATGCGGTCCCAACCGGGAAGCCCGTTGTCGGGACTGAGTTGCACCATGCCGAAGGGAACCTGTGCACCGGGATATGTATTCCCGGTAAAATCTGTACCGATAAACGGATTTACATAGTCTGCATAACATTCGTCTGCGACTTTCAAAGCGTCCCGCTGCATACAAGAGGATAGCAACAGGACAGGCAAGACTGTACAAATGGATCTCAATATTTTCATAATATGATACGGTTAACATATTCAAACTGCCTATTAAAACAACTCAACATGAAATAACACTTATTTCCATAAGTATGTCCGAATACAAATATAAGAAAAACATGTATATTTTCACACTTTTTGCATATTTTTTCGTCCGCACCCCCAAAACGGATAAAGAAAGTTTTCTACAAGATAAAGCATTCGGAACTCATGTTTTTTATTTATGTTTGCGTAAAAAAAAACAAATGAACTATACAACTTACCTCTTTGACTTCGATTACACGCTTGCCGATTCTTCACGCGGCATCGTCACCTGTTTCCGCAACGTGCTGAACCGCCACGGCTATACCCACCCGACCGACAACGACATCAAACGCACCATCGGCAAAACGCTGGAAGAATCTTTTTCCATTCTTTCCGGCGTAACCGATACCCGCCAGTTGGCTGAGTTCAAAAAAGAATATATAAAAGAGGCAGATACGCACATGACCGTCAATACCGTGCTTTTCCTTGAAACCAAGTCGGTACTGGCAGCCTTGAAAGATTCAGGCGCCCGCATCGGAATTATATCCACCAAATTCCGTTACCGCATCAAGGAGTTGCTGGACCAGCATTTTCCCGAAGACTTTCTTGACATCATCATCGGCGGAGAAGATGTGCAAACGCCCAAACCATCGCCGGAAGGTCTGCTGCTTGCCATCAGGCAACTCCATGTCACCAAGGCCGAAACACTGTACATCGGTGACAGTACGGTAGATGCAGAAACCGCACAAAAGGCCGGAGTGGATTTTGCAGGTATCACGCACGGCATGACCACCGCCGAAGAACTGAAGAAATACCCGCACAAGAAAATAATGAGCAGCCTGGAAGAATTGTTAGAACGGGAACCATTGCCCGCCGCTGCATCCCCAAGGAACATCAGTGTACGTCGCATTGCGCTTCTGCTGCTCCTCTTTGCTGCATTCGCCGCTTTCTTTTGCTTTCTCATCTTTATATAATGCTTAAGGAAATACCTTGCCACAATTAAATCGTTCCGCTATGGAGAAAGTTTGTTCTGCCATGGTGGAACAAAATTTCCTCCACGGTGGAACAGAATGTTCTCCACGATGGAACGAATAAGCCTTCGCATCTCCACCGCTTAACGGCACTCCCGGAACATCCCGGCTTATGGAGAAGCATTTGTTTAAGCACGAAATATTAATTGTCTAAAAAAAGAGAAAGAAAGATTTGTCCGTTCCAAATAAAAGAGGTAATTTTGTGCCCGATTATTCCGCACCGGGTTTAATTAAGTGTATTCTAAGTGATTAGAGACCACCCGACGGAGCTAACTTATACATTATATATAAGAAATGTACGCAATTGTAGAAATCAACGGCCAGCAATTCAAAGCAGAAGTTGGCAAGAAACTGTTTGTACACCACATGCAAAACGCTGAAGCCGGTGCAACAGTAGAATTCGAGAAAGTTCTTTTGGTAGACAAAGACGGCAACATCACTGTAGGTGCTCCTACTGTAGAAGGCGCAAAGATAGTTTGCGAAGTTGTTTCCGGTTTGGTAAAAGGTGACAAGGTTCTTGTTTTTCCACAAGAAAAGAAGAAAAGGATATCGCAAACTGAACGGTCACCGTCAGCAATTCACAGAGTTAACAATTAAGGAAGTAGTAGCTTAATCAAATTAAAACAGTAAGAAGAAATGGCACATAAAAAAGGTGTCGGTAGTTCTAAGAACGGCCGCGAATCACAGAGCAAGAGATTAGGCGTTAAGATATTTGGTGGCGAAGCTTGCAAGGCAGGTAACATCATCGTTCGTCAAAGAGGTACTGAATTCCATCCGGGTAACAACATCGGTATGGGTAAAGACCACACTCTTTTCGCCTTGGTAGACGGAACTGTACAGTTCAAAGTAGGTAGAGAAGACAGAAGATTCGTTTCTGTTATTCCTGCCGAAAATGCAGAAGCATAAGTTTCCGGACAAAAAATAAAGCGAAGGGATGCAATCAGACAGATTGCATCCCTTTCTTTTTAAGCGCAAAAATAAGCAAGTTTCTTTTTTGTAATACTTTTGATTTGCACTATCTTTGCCCTCACAAATCCGGAATATCATAAAAACAAGTATAAGATATGCTTACCATTAAACAAATTACAGACAATACCGACGCGGTAATCCGCGGACTGGAGAAAAAGCACTTCAAAAACGCCAAAGAAACCATTGAGCAAGTGCTGGAAACCAACAACAAACGACGCAATACCCAAACAATCTTAGATAAGAACCTGTCGGAAGTCAATTCCCTGTCCAAATCTATCGGAATGCTGATGAAAGAGGGCAAGAAAGACGAGGCAGAGACTGCCAAAAACCGTGTAGCCGAATTGAAAGAAGCCAACAAGGCATTGCAGGAAGAAATGGACCAAGCTGCAACCGACCTGCAGAACCTGCTCTATACAATTCCCAATGTTCCTTACGACAGCGTACCCGAAGGTGTAGGCGCCGACGACAATGTGGTTGAAAAAATGGGCGGTATGGAAACCGAACTTCCCAAAGATGCGCTTCCACACTGGAACTGGCCAAGAAATACGACCTGATAGACTTTGACCTGGGTGTTAAAATCACGGGTGCGGGCTTTCCTGTATATAAAGGAAAAGGCGCACAGCTCCAACGTGCGCTCATCAACTTCTTCCTGGACGAGGCACGCAAATCGGGCTATACGGAAATAATGCCGCCGACAGTGGTCAATGCCGCTTCCGGTTACGGTACCGGCCAGCTACCCGACAAAGAGGGTCAGATGTACCATTGCGAAGTGGACGATTTATATCTGATTCCGACTGCCGAAGTTCCCGTAACGAATATCTATCGCGATGTAATTCTCGACGAGAAACAGCTTCCTATCAAAAACTGCGCTTATACGCAATGTTTCCGTCGCGAAGCAGGCTCATACGGTAAAGACGTGCGCGGTTGAACCGTCTGCACGAATTCTCCAAAGTAGAATTGGTGCGCATCGACAAGCCGGAACATTCCAAAGAGTCTCATCAGGAAATGCTGAACCACGTGGAAGGACTGCTCCAGAAACTGGAACTGCCCTATCGCATCCTGCGTCTGTGTGGTGGCGACATGAGTTTTACAGCTGCCCTTTGCTTCGACTTCGAGGTGTACTCCGAAGCACAGAAACGCTGGCTGGAAGTAAGTTCGGTATCCAACTTCGACACTTATCAGGCCAACCGCCTGAAATGCCGCTACCGTACAGCGAAAAAGAAAACAGAGCTTTGCCACACACTGAACGGTTCTGCACTGGCATTGCCGCGTATCGTAGCAGCGCTATTGGAAAACAACCAGACACCGGAAGGTATCCGCATTCCGAAAGCACTGGTTCCCTATACAGGATTTGAGATGATTGACTAAGGAAACATCATTTCCTCATTCAAAATAATAAAAGGTGCGTCAGAATATAAAATTCCTATTATTCTGACGCACCTTTCATACAGAGCAGAAGGCTGAAAGCCTTATATCTTACAGGAATGTGTGTCAAAACTAAAATCCCCATAATTGCCCCCTCACTCCTCAAGTCCCTCTTCCTTTAAAAGGTCATTCTCTATCCTCAAAACCCTTTCATCCCTTCCCTCTGACTCTTTTTTCCCCTGCACATTCTTTGTTATTAACAAATAACCCGTATCTTTGCATAATCTATCATTCTGAAAGAAATCGCGTAATTACACCAACAAAATTATAAGATAATGAATAAAATCATTAGCAAAGAACATTTCTCTGAAAAGGTCTTCAAATTAGTAATTGAAGCACCGTTAATTGCTAAATCGCGCAAGGCAGGACACTTTGTAATAGTACGTGTAGGCGAAAAAGGCGAGCGCATGCCGCTGACCATTGCCGCTGCCGACCCTGTAAAGGAACTATCACTTTGGTTGTACAGGAAGTAGGTCTCTCATCTACCGCTTGTGTGAGCTGAATGAAGGTGATTATATAACCGATGTTGTCGGTCCGCTGGGACAAGCCACCCATATCGAGAACTTCGGAACTGTTGTTTGCGCCGGTGGCGGTGTGGGTGTAGCCCGATGCTTCCCATCGTGCAGGCATTGAAAGCTGCCGGTAACCGTGTGATTACAGTGCTGGCAGGACGCACCAAAGAGCTGATTATCCTTGAAAAAGAGATGCGCGAAAGCTCCGACGAGGTCATTATCATGACGGACGACGGTTCATACGGCCGTAAAGGTTTGGTTACGGAAGGTGTGGAAGATGTTATCAAACGCGAGAAAGTAGACAAATGCTTCTGTATCGGCCCGGCCATTATGATGAAATTCGTTTGTTTGCTGACGAAGAAATACGAAATACCCACCGATGTATCCTTGAATACCATCATGGTAGACGGAACCGGAATGTGCGGCGCCTGCCGTATCACCATCGGCGGTAAAACCAAATTTGTATGCGTAGACGGCCCGGAATTCGACGGTCACCAGGTAGATTTCGACGAAATGCTGAAACGCATGGGTGCATTCAAAAATATCGAACGCGAAGAAATGCATAAACTGGAAGAACCGCAAACTTGTCAGGCAACCGGCGAGAACACTCAGGCAGAAGATGAAAAAAACCGCAATGCCGCCTGGCGTCAAGAACTGCGCAAGTCCATGAAAGCCAAAGAGCGTACTGCCATTCCCCGCGTGGAAATGAACGAGTTGGATGCGGAATACCGTTCGCACAGCCGCAAGGAAGAAGTGAACCGGGGATTGACCGAGGAACAGGCCTGACAGAAGCCAAACGTTGTTTGGACTGCGCCAATCCGGGGTGCATGGAGGGTTGCCCCGTAGGTATAGACATACCCCGTTTCATCAAGAATATAGAACGCGGCGAGTTTCTGGAAGCAGCCAAAACATTGAAAGAAACCAGCGCATTGCCCGCTGTCTGCGGTCGTGTGTGTCCGCAGGAAAAACAATGCGAATCCAAGTGTATCCATTTGAAGATGAACGAAAAGCCGGTTGCCATCGGTTATCTGGAACGCTTCGCCGCAGATTACGAGCGGGAAAGCGGACAAATCTCCGTGCCGGAAATCAAAGAAAAGAACGGCATTAAGATTGCTGTAATCGGTTCGGGACCCGCCGGTCTGTCTTTCGCCGGAGATATGGCGAAATATGGTTACGATGTTACCGTATTCGAGGCACTGCACGAAATCGGCGGCGTATTGAAATACGGTATCCCCGAGTTCCGTCTGCCCAACAAGATTGTGGATGTAGAAATCGAGAACCTTGCCCAAATGGGTGTGAAGTTTATCAAGGACTGCATCATCGGCAAGACATTAAGCGTAGAACAACTGGAAGAAGAAGGGTTCAAAGGCATATTCGTCGCTTCCGGTGCCGGACTGCCGAACTTTATGAACATCCCCGGTGAAAACTCCATCAATATCCTATCGTCCAACGAATACCTGACGCGCGTCAACCTGATGGACGCCGCCAGCGAGGATTCCGATACGCCTGTGCCTTTCGGTAAATGCGTAGCCGTTATCGGTGGCGGTAACACGGCTATGGACTCCGTCCGCACAGCCCGCCGCCTGGGCGCCGAACGCGCTATGATTATCTACCGCCGCTCGGAAGAAGAAATGCCCGCACGTATCGAGGAAGTGAAACATGCCAAGGAAGAAGGTGTGGAATTCCTGACACTCCACAACCCGATAGAATACATTGCCGACGAGCAAGGAAAAGTAAAACAGGTGGTTCTTCAGAAAATGGAACTGGGCGAACCCGATGCATCCGGACGCCGCAGTCCTGTCCCCATTCCGGGAGCTACCGAAACGATTGACATAGACCTTGCTATTGTCAGCGTGGGTGTATCGCCTAATCCGATTGTTCCGAGTTCTATCAAAGGACTTGAATTGGGGCGCAAAGGTACGATTGCCGTAAACGACAACATGCAGTCGTCCATACCGACCATTTATGCCGGTGGCGACATTGTCCGCGGCGGCGCTACCGTAATCCTTGCTATGGGCGACGGGCGGAAAGCTGCCGCAGCAATGAATGAACAACTGAAGAACTAAAGAAACTTCACCATAAAAAGAAAGAAAGCGTATCGCAATGAACGATACGCTTTCTTTTTCTTTCTATCTGATACAGAACTTATTTCACCACCTTGTTTGTCACCGGATCGGGAAAAATCACCGTCGGCTTAAACGTCTTGGCCTCTTCAAAGTCCATCAATGCATACGACATGATAATAACAATGTCATCCGGTTGAACCCTACGGGCTGCCGCGCCGTTCAAACAGATTTTGCCCGAACCGCGCTCGCCTTTAATGATGTAAGTTTCAAAACGTTCACCGTTATTATTGTCGGCAATATAAACCTTCTCGCCGGCAATCATGTTAGCGGCATCCATCAAATCCTCGTCAATCGTGATGCTCCCCATATAATTGAGGTTGGCTTCCGTAACACGGGCGCAATGGATTTTAGACTTCAACACTTCAATCATCATAAGATTGGCTTTTTTTATGTTTATTATTCCTTATACTTGATATTGTCAATCAGGCGGACTTCTCCGCAGAACACCGTAATGCAACCCACGGCATACGAAGTATCTTCCCAATCGGCAATCTTCTGCAACGTGTTGCCGTCCACCAGTTCAAAGTATTCCAAACGCAAGCCGGGAGCGGCTGCAATGGCATCTTCCACAAACTTCTGTGTCTCAGCAACCGTATGCGAAGCCGCAAAGGTACGACTTTCAAATAAAGTCTGCGAAATTTTCAAGGCATTTTTGCGTTCCTCGTCAGACAGACGGGCATTGCGGCTACTCAGCGCCAAGCCGTCTTCCTCACGTACGATGGGACAACCTACAATCTCCAACGGATACTTCATCTGACGCACCATTCACGGATAATGGCCAATTGCTGAAAGTCCTTTTCTCCGAAATAGGCGCGATCCGGCTGCACCGCATCAAACAACTTGCTCACAATCTGGCACACACCGTTAAAGTGTCCCGGACGAAAGGCTCCCTCCATTACCGTATCCAAAGGTGCGTAGCTGAATTGGCGCGTATCCGGTTCCGGATACATCTCCTCCACTGCCGGAGCAAAAACAAACGCAGCCCCACATTCTTCCAGCAAACGACAATCAGCTTCCGGCGTACGGGGATATTTGATTAAATCATTTTGGTCATTAAACTGAGTAGGATTTACAAAAACACTTACTACAGCGGCATCATTCTCCGCCACACAACGTTTTACCAATGAAGCATGACCGGCATGCAAGGCCCCCATCGTAGGTACCAGACCGACCTTCTTACCCTGGGCTCTCATAGCCGAAAGTCCGGCCTGCAAGTCCTTGATAGTATGTACTATTTCCATTTTTATTGGTTATATAATAACTTAGTTGTTCGCAAAACGATGCAAAATAAGCTATTATTTACCACATAAAGAAGAAATATCATAAATTAATGCAAAAGTCATTCCATATCCAAAGCTGTATCCGACCCTTTTTATCACTGATATACAAACAGTTAACAATTCATAAGGAATTATAGATGAGCTCGTCTTGCTTTATTGCCCGATTTTTTTATATCTTTGCAGAATAATTGAGAACATTGTTATTATGACAAAGGCGAACAAGGTTTTATTTATAACCCAAGAAATTACCCCTTACGTTTCAGAATCCGAAATGTCCCT
>ENA-OQAA01001723-OQAA01001723.1-human-gut-metagenome-genome-assembly--contig:-NODE-1723-length-10223-cov-1.470781_pt1 | contig 10223 bp, 11 predicted proteins | sample MGYA00242489_ERZ504515 | MGnify/ENA primary metagenome ERZ504515 (study PRJEB26092, sample SAMD00036237) | human gut metagenome | host: Homo sapiens | study: EMG produced TPA metagenomics assembly of...
GCGATAGCGCAGATTCTGGAAGAATTTCCGCTCTATCATGATAGACTGTTTCTTCAGTTGCCGGGACAATATCATCATCGTAACCAATAAAACAGCTACACCCAACAATAAACCAACAGAGACTTCAAACAAGCCTGCTATCACAAAACATCACAAAAGATACAGCTATCAGAATACGTATAACGATTGTAGCTACCAACGGTGCACGATTTCCCCGACTATCCTTCCATAAAGTTACAAATTCAGCCGAATGATTCTTTTTTATCATAATAGCCCGCAAGAATGGAGCAATAAACAGAATAGTCAGGAAAGCGGCAAGCAGCTTCCCCCAGATTCCGGGTATATGTTCCAAAAGCAACGGAACAAGAAAGCGGAAAGCTAACGCAACAACCGCAATGCTCACTATGGAATAGACAATAGTGATTCGCGTCAAAGCCAAAATAAACTTCTTCCACAGGCTCTCATGATTCATAGTCTGTGAACCGGATGAGTAATGCAACAAGAAGTTTTTCCACTTTGCCGGCAAATGAGTATCAACGAAATTTGAAGCCGGCTCGGCAAAGCGAATCATATAGGGAGTAAGAAAGGTGGTAATAACCGAAACTGCCACCACAATAGGATACAGAAAATCACTCGTCACATGGAGCGATACCCCCAGCGATGCAATAATAAAAGCAAACTCACCAATCTGAGTTAAACTGAAACCGCATTGCATAGCCGTCTTCAAAGGCTGCCCGGCCAACAGCACACCCAACGTACCGAACAAGGACTGTCCCAGAATAACAGCCAGTGTTATTACAATGATAGGGAGTGCATATTCCACAATCATCGCAGGATCCACCATCATACCTACCGACACGAAGAATACGGCACCAAAAAGATCTTTCACCGGTTTCACCAACCGTTCTATACTCTCAGCCTCAACCGTTTCAGCAAGAATGGAACCCATGATAAAAGCTCCGAATGCAGCAGAAAAACCCGTATGAGCTGCCATAACCACCATACCGAAACAAAGTCCAAGGGAGACAATAAGCAGTGTTTCTTCACTCATCAACTTGCGGCATCGCTTCAGTAATTCGGGTATCAGGTAGATACCGACCACAAACCAAAGTATCAGGAAGAAGAGTAGTTTTCCGATACTTTCCAGCATTTCCGAACCTTCAAAATTATGCCTTACCGCCATGGTAGACAGCATCACCATCAAGACAATAGCAAGAATATCTTCCAATATCAGCACGCTAAGCACCAATCCGGTGAATTGCTTCTTACGCATTCCCAAATCATCGAACGCTTTATAAATAATGGTAGTGGAAGACATGGCAATCATACCTCCCAGGAAGATGCTGTCCATACGCTGCCAGCCAAAGCCCGTACCGACAGTTATTCCCAAAAGAATCATACAGAATATGATGGTACAGGCAGCAATGATAGCCGCTCCACCAACTTTTACAATTTTCTTGAAACTAAATTCCAGTCCCAGCGCGAACAGAAGGAATATTACACCGATGTCCGCCCAAGTCTGTATATTAGCCGTATCCATCACCGAGGGAGTATATGGCATATGCGGACTGGCCAGAAAGCCTGCCACCACATACCCCAGCACCAACGGCTGTTTCAGTTTCTTGAACAATAGCGTCATGATTCCTGCACAAATCAGTATCAACGCCAAATCGTTTATTAAAGTAGCCAAGTGTGACATATTATTTGTCCTTTCGTGTTTTTGCTTACAAAAGTAGCAATTTTTATAGCATTAATAATTGTAATGATAGAAACTTTTTTTCTTCCCGTATTGTTCAACGTATAATCAATCATTTTAAAACATATCATCATGGAAGAGAAAAAGAAGCCCGTGAAGAACGGAACAGGGAAAAGTTAGCCAATGGAGACTGGGTTATGGCAGAATTTTACGCAAGCTGGTGCCCGCATTGCAAACGCATGCAGCCTATTGTAGAAGAATTTAAAAAGGCAATGGAAGGAAACCTTGAAGTAGTGCAAGTGGATATCGACCAGGAAAGTGCCCTTGCTGATTTCTACACCATTGAAATGTATCCCACATTTATATTAATGAGAAAAGGTGAACAGCTTTGGAGACAATCGGGAGAATTGCCTTTGGAAAGGCTGGAAAAGGCAGTGAAAGAATTCAACTCCTGAAGAAAGCTTTTTTCTCACCTAAGCGAAGATTTTTTTTTCTCTCCTTGATGAGAAAGCTTTCTCGCTTAGGTGAGAAAAGATTGATATTAATACTCTTTTTCTCTCATAAACTCATCAGCTACATACAAATTGCCATACAGGTACAGACCTGTACTCTTATCATGTAAATCCGCACAGGTTTGACTGGCATAAAATAGCTCCAAAGCTCTTTCCGGAGCAATGTTCAGCCGCTTTGCCAACTCTGCCGAAATCTGCCCAATACGATTGCTTAATATCATCTCCTGAATTTCAGGAGATTTAATAGGATCATTCTGCCGATTCTGTTCCATGATATACTTTGGTCTTCATTGTCCGGCCTCCCAATTTGTTAGACATTCTATCATATTCTTCGTCACATTCTCGCGACTTTCAGTATGAAGCATCTCATAATTAGACCATATATAATTACGAATCATTCCGACACGTTTCATGCGCTCAAATATTTCATGATAGGATTTACCAATGCACCGGCTGTGCCTTCTATGCAAGATGCAACGAAAGCCAACTTGATTTCAGTCTGTGATAATTCTATAAGTTTTTCCATATCGTTTCTTCTCTACCAACGCAACATTAAGACGATTCAGCCCTTTATTTTTCATAAGACTTTCGTTTTAATATCTGCAAAAATAATATTTTTCAGCCGATATCATTCTAAAAGGAGAAGAAAACTATACAGTAGCCAGAAGCTATAAACGGCAAAATCCCCACAACTCTCTCGCTGCCGGGGATTAAGCTAATTAAACAACATTTTACCTCACGTAATTGAGAAGGGACAAATTCAAAAATTTAATACCAATCTTAATCGGTCGGGGCAGCCAGTACACTAAAGTTGTGGCTGTCCGCGGAGAGGTTTCCTAAACCTTCTTGAGGTTTATACGTAGTCATATTGTAAGTATATGCAAAGGGATCAACCTGTACACCTACATACATTGCGGGCAGAACAAAATAATCGACGCCGAATGTAATGGCACCACGGAGATTATAAGTCTCAGCAGTAGATTTGCCCATCGTTTCGTACTCGTCATATTTCATCTCGTTCAAACCGTATGCGAACCCACGCGTACACCTAAGTAAGGCATGAGGTTAGGGACCTTCTTGATTTTCAAGTATCGATCTACTCCCGCAAACACGTTGTAGGAGAATGATTGGGCGTCTGCCACGGCACGATAGTTGGGGATTTCTCCCATATTATCTTCGGCCGAGCCTGCATTGTCATCGATGGTGCCGGGAACAGCTGAATAACCGGGGTTATTCGTAAAGTTCAAGCCTCCACCCAGATTCAGTTTCCACAAGTCTTTGAAGAACCAGCCTCCTTCGAATCCAACCATCAGTTTTTTGTCCGACCAGTTGGTAGAAAGAGCCGCTGCTTCATAGTTCGTCAACGTGCCCGGTAGAGCCGTAACGCTTGCGTAGCTATTGTAGCCCACTGTTGCCGCAATCGTGAAATCGCCCTTCTTTGGAGTGAAGTCTTTAGAACAGCTTTTCTCCTGCGCATTCACAGCAAGACACATGATGGACATAACAGCTACTATTGAAAGTTTCTTTAGTCTCATACTATTCATTTTTACTTTTTAATGATTAGCAGTAAATGCGTCTCCATTATTCTTCTTCTTCGGCATCACCTCGTCCAAAGCGGCTTTGGCAGCAGCTACAGCAACTTCTCTTGCTTTGACTACCACTTCCTTGGCGGCTATCTTGACTTTCAGGTCGGCAATGGCGGCTTCTTTAGTCTGAATTTCAGAAAGATCGGTATTGTCTTTCTCCAGAGCTTCAATTCTGAGTTTGATAAGACTCGATTTGAGCATTGACAGCATTAGCACCCATCAAAATTTCATTATCATCCCGAACATTATCTCCATTTAAATCAACCCAAGTATTGAAAAGCAATGCATATACTGCCCAATAATCAGCATTTACTTTCAGATATGCTACATAAGCATCTTGCGTAACCTTCCAGGCTGCAACCTTTGCTTCGTAGGCTTTCACCCCTGCCTCATTACGGGCATCCATCTTCTTCTGCAATTCGGCTATGTTGGCATCATATTTCTGATACATATCCCAACCCTTCTTCAAAGCCTGAATTCGCATTGTGTAATTTTCAACACGCCCCTTATAATTAGTTATATTATTAGACAATATTTCTTCATTATTGATAGAATTTCTATAAAGACGGGTATATTCATCAATATCAGCCTGTTCTTTTGCAGCATCCAGTTTCGTTTTCAAGTATGCAGTAGAGTCAACGGCATTTCTGATCGGCTTCAGGATTTCTTTCCATCATTATCATAACCTATCACAGTGGTAGCCTTACCATTATATTGTGCCTGGTTATATTCCAATTGCTTTTTATAAAAATCGAGCGAACTCTCATTACCCTCTATTTGGTTATTCACATAAAGCTCTAACCGTACGAATATCTGTAGACAATTCTCCGAATTTGATATATATGGAATCACCATAAGATTGCACAAATTCGTTATCCTCATCTATTTTATAAGTATACCGCTTTGAAGTGAAATATTTATAACTCCGCGGCATATAACTGTAAAAACCCACATTAAAAGAAGTTTCATCCCCTTCTTCATTTTTCAAATATACCGTACCACGAGTCGTAACAAAACGATAGAAGTCATCTGCCTCAATAGCCTCATCCGCTGCATCAACAATGTTCAGATCCACTTTCACTTCATTTAATGCATAAGATTTAGCATAATAAGCATCAGCCAGCTTAGATCTCTCACCCGAAAGAGTATTATACTCATTGCGCAAAGCCGTTACATCTTCCGTATAATTAGTATACTTCTGATATTTCTCAATATACATCTTATACAAAGCAATGTTATTATTGTTCTCTGCAATTTGAGCGTCTTTGGCTTCCTTCAATGTAGTCAAACCATTCTCCAATGTAGCCAGACGGGTCTTCATGCTGATAAGAGAATTCTGGGCGGTAATCAAATTATCGACAGCTTCGCTATATGCCGTAGCTCTTTCCTGCAACTTTTGTCTTTCCGCTTCGATTTTGTCTTTCTCAGCCTGCGTTGTAGCATTATCCAGTTGCTTTTGAGCATCCAGCAATTCCTGTTCCGCCTTCTTCATAGCCAGCTGGGTTTCCAGCAAAGTAGCCTGATTTTCCTGCTCCATCCGTTCCATTTCGGCAGCGACTTTAGCGAGTTTCTCTTCGGCCAGTTTCTTGTCCACTTCCAGTTGTGCCATTTCTGCTTCCAGAGCGGCCTGCAACTTTTCATTTTCAATTTTTGCCGCTTCATTTTCTATTTCGGCGGCTTCTTTCTGCAATGCAATCAGTTCGGCCTGCTTCTTTTCCAATTCAGCTTCTGCCAATGCTTTGGCTGCCGCAGCCTGCTGCGCTGCAACTTCCGCGGCTTTCAGCTTGGCCTCAGCATTCGCCATCGTCACTTTGGCTTCAGCGGCAGCCTTCTCCATGGCTGCTATAGATTTCAGTTCGGCAGTCTTCGAATTGCGTACATTCGTAACCGACTGTGATTCATTATCGTCGACGCACGCTCCCAACGACAAGGCACCCAGGAGCACTGCTATTATCATAAGTTTCTTTTTCATAACTTCATGTTTTTAATATAATTTCTTTCTATTTTTCTGTTTATCAAATAGTTCATATACTTCTGTATTATTCTTCAGCAGGCATCAGCGCATCCAAGTCGGCTTTTGCATCGGCACTGCTATCTCCTTGGCCTTTACAACAATAGCTTGGGCATCAATCCTGAGATTCTGCTGCTTGATAGCACCTTCCGCAGTCTGAACAAATGAGAAGTCTTCATTTTCTTTCTGTAATCTTGCGATTTCACCTTCACAATCTGAAATAGTGCTTGCTAAAGCTTCAGCACCAGTTAAGCCATTTCCGTTCAAAATAGCACCGATAGCATCCAATTCAGTCTGTACATCGCTGTACGCCCAATAAGCAGTCCGTTCTGCTTTCCATGCAGTACCTTACCGGCATAGGCTTTCACATCTTCATCATTGCGGGCGGTAATCTTGGCCTGCAAAGCTGCTTCGTAAGTATCGTATTTGGCATACAGATCGTAGAAGGCGTTCAGGGCGGAAATAATGTTTGTATAATAATCGATATTCGATTCCCTATTTCCCATCTCCTCCTTTATCTTAAGCTCCACGGCTAAAGCATTCTCATATTGAGATTTATAAGTAGCTTTCTTGACAGCATCAGCTTCTTTTTTCATAAGCATTTTTCAGATAAGCCGTGCTATCTACCGCATTACGAGTAATTATAGTACTTTCTACTCTTTCAATCCATGATCCCCATGACTCATTATGAAGAAGATAATATGCTGTAGCTTTACCATTATAATCAGCCTGATATTTCTTCAATTCCTCAGCACTATTTTTCTTCCACTCATCATTCTGAGAAACGAGCTCATTTACAGCCAACTCAACACGACGCACATCTTCTGTCGGTTTATCAAATTTGCACACTAAAGAATCGCCATAATACGCTGTTCCCTTATGTTCGCCGGATTCGCAAATATACTTTTTACCATAGACTCCAAACCAACTCACACTCGGCATATAGCTACTAAGTTGATTCAAAGGATAATCATTGTAAACAGAATAAGTAACATCCTCCCCTTCTTTATTTTTCACCGTAATCTCACGATAGCCAATCCAACGGTAGAAAGCATCCTCATAAACAGCCTGTTGAGCCTCGTTTCTTGCTTTAAAATCCACTTCAGCATTATTCAGAGCCAGTGCCAAATCCAGATAACCATCAAACAGCAAATCCTGTTGTTTACTCAATTCTTCTTCCTTGTTTGTTAACGTCAGGATTTCCTCATCAGTTTTGTAATTAGTGTATTCTTTATACTTGGCAATACGCATCTGAAACATCGCAATCGTATTGTTATTTTCCGCGATAGCTTTCTCCTTAGCAGCTTGATTGGATATCAGACCGCTTTCCAATTCCACCAATGTAGCTTTATTATCAGCCAATGTATTCTGGGCTTCAATCAATGTCTGCACAGCAGCAAAATATTTATTGGACAGTCTTTTCAACTTACGTTGCTCGGCTTCCAACTTATCTTTTTCGGCCTGCGTGGCAGCGGCGGCGAGTTGTTTATTGTAATCCACCAAAGCTTTTTGAGCATTCGCCAACCTTTTCTGAAGCTTCAACAGCTCAATCTGATTGTTTTGCGCCATCAACTCCATGCGGGCGGCAACTTCAGCCAAATCCTTTTCCGCCTGTTTTTTAGTCACTTCCAGATTGGCCAATGCAGTTTCCAGTTCTACTTGCTTTCTCTGGTTCTCGATTTTTGCGGCATCATTCTCCAAACCGGCCGCTTCTTTCTGCAATTCAACCAATTCCGTCCGTTTCTTGATTGTTTCAGCTTCAGCATTCACTTTAGCGGCCGCCGCTTTTTGTGCGTCAGCCTTTGCAGTTATCAAAGCGGCTTCGGCGTCTGCCTGAATCTTCTGTGCTTCAGCCTCCGCATTGTTCATGTCGGCTCTCGCCTGCAACTGCTCAGCCTTTGCATTGCGCACATCCGTAACGGATTGCGTTTCATTGTCGTCAACGCAAGCTCCCAGCGACAAAACGCCCAGAAGCACTGCTACCATCATGAGTTTCTTCTTCATAATTATTAAAAATTAGTGTTAGTAAAATATTGTTGTTGTTGTAACTATGACATTTTCCTATGGGGAGGGATATCCGCATAATACCGGATACGGGACCGGAATCCGTGATTGATTTTTCCGTGCCCTATACATAGAATATAGTATATAGATATTATCGAACATGCATAAAGCTTAAAACTCCTGTTTATGCAAATATTTTCATCTGTACACTTATTAATTCCATTTTTGTTTGTCCTGTTCATTATTTAACGTTTATTGATGTATTTATCCACAAAGATATAAATAATATAGAAACAAACAATAGGAAAACAAATAATTTTTCGGAAAACAATAGGATTTAGTCGGTATCACATGAGGATTATCACGGAAAACCGTTATGGAGAAGGTCGGTTTTCTTAATAAATGTTTCCAAGAAAAAGGATAAAAACCACAACTAACGGACGCTTTAGTAAATTATTTAAAATATACGCAAGTAGTCATGTTACACTTTTTATTTTACATAAAAAGCTTTCAGAAAAGCAATTTACCATAATTAAAAAGTAATTATTTAATCACATCATAAGCCATTTAGTACAAGAAAAAGCCCATTTATCCAGAAAATCGGCATTATATCCTATTTTTAATACTTAAAGAAGAAAAAAGGAACAGAGGCAAATATTCATTTTCGTTTCTTTAAACACCGACACAAAATGATATGAAAAAGAAGCTTCAGATTTATCCAAGTTATAGAACGGAGCAGGCACAAGCCGGACAGCGCCAACACAGGGTTGGAACAAGGAGGGCCCTGCATAGAGAGGATTCATCATACACTTCCTTAGGATTCAGATACCTTTTGCTTGTTCTTATATAGCATTCTCATCGCATTCGGATTGATTATTTTGCATTGTCCACAATTGTAGAGCATGTGCTTCACAACTGTGGGTATCGTGCTCCACATATGTGAAGCATGTAATCCAGCATAGTGGTCACATCTAAAACATCGTTTATTAACTAAAGAAACATAGGCCATTAACTAAAGAAACACAAGCGGTTAGCTAAAGAAACACAAGTGACTGACTAAAGAGACAGGCGGCAAACGAAAGAGAACATGAGCGGTTTACGCAAAAAAATGCCATATTCGTCATCTTTTTGATGAGAAGAATCATAAATACAAGAGGGTTAGAAACAGTAGCTCATGCACGGAAATAGATTACAACACCAAGATTGCCAGCAACATACGCTTATTTTTATCAGTGCAAGCAAATTTACCTGCACTCTATTTTCATTTGCTGCCACCACCGCTGCATTGCCGATGAATAGGGAGATACAAGACATGAGTGCAAGCGTGCAAGTAAAAGTTGGTACAAACTCACTGTGAGAAAAAACGAGCCTGAGAATAAAGGCTGAAGACAAAGAAATGCCCGCCACCTACAATTTATTATTTAAATAATCCGTCAAACTATCCTCACGTTCCAAACCAAACTTTTTGCGCAACCGATAGCGTATAGTTTCAACGCCACGAACAGAGATATTCAGCAAAGGAGCAATCTCTTTAGTGGAAAGATTCATTTTCAGATAGGCACACATCATACGCTCATTATCTGAGAGATCGGGATGACGGGCATGAAGGCGTTTCATAAAGTTGTTATGAATCAAATCGAACTGATCTTCGATGCGTTTCAGCACCTCATCACTTTGGATGTTAGAGTCAATTTTACCATTTATAATCAGAAGGAGCTGCTTACCTTCACGGGCGCCCTCCCCTTTCAGAGAGGAAGCCACTTTGAAAATTTCCGATTTGATCTCCGTCAACATCTCGTTTTTACGGACAAAGTTTATCATCAAGTTAGCCATCTCCTGGCTTTTATGCTGCAAGTTCGTACTCCAGCTTTTCTTTTTCCAATTGTCATAATCTGTTTCTCTCGCCGGGATTTTTCAGCCTCAAACTCCTTCTCCATTTCATGCAATTCTTTATCTTTCTCCACAACTGCCTGTTGCTTCTTCCGTTTCACACGTACATCATCCCAGCGGTAAATATACCAGACGCCCAACAACATAAGGACGAAATAGAAGACATAGGCGGGCACACTGCGATACCAAGGCGGAAGAATACGGAAAGAAAGTTCATCCAATGAAGTAGTACCGTCCGGATAAATGGCTTTTACTTCAAAAGTATAATCACCTTCGGACAGATTACTATATTCCTTGGTATGCACAGTGGTATAGTCCGACCATGCTCCTTCATTCAAACGATACTGAAAACGAATATCATCTCCTCCAAAAGCCAAGAAAGAAAGACTATAATCGAACCGAACCGAATTGGATGTATAGTTAATAGCGAGGGACGGCTTCTTTCCTAGAAAATTAGCTGTATATATCAAAGAATCTTTAGGATAGGTAATATACATATTCCGGATATATACGGAATGAGCAAG